>Ga0256406_1006999_pt1 | contig 10962 bp, 14 predicted proteins | sample RumenRJG_03DNA_FD_185986 | JGI IMG/M metagenome (GOLD analysis project Ga0256406, IMG submission 185986) | Bovine rumen microbial communities from Lethbridge, Alberta, Canada - RJG_03 | ecosystem: Host-associated > Mammals > Digestive system > Stomach > Rumen | place: Canada: Alberta | collected...
GATCCCGCCGGAAATGGGCGATATGCCGGTTCATATGGATGTCTCCCAGAGAACGGAGGATCCCCACGTTCAATTCCGTGGGCTTTGTTTCGGCGGTGGCCCGGGTGTCGTAGACGATTTTCCGCAGTCCGTCGATCCAGCCGGTGATCCGGGCCAGGAACAGTTTCCCCTCCTCCGTCAGCTGGCTGCCCCGCCTGGAACGGTGGATCAATGTGACGCCCAGGGTGGTTTCCAGCCGCTTGATCTGGGCGCTGAAGGCGGACTGGGTAATATGGGCCTCCTGGGCCGCCCGGGCAAAATTGCCCACCCGTCCATAAATGATGAAACATTCCAGCTGTGCAATGGTCGGTAAGGATTCAGGCATAAGGGTCACTCCGTGGATAATAGGATAGATTTATTATAGCAGAAAAATCATAGAGTGATTAGTGGCTAGTGTAGGGAACCCACCACCGTTGCGCTTCAGCGCAATGGTGGTGGGTTCTGCTATCGACGTATGACAAAAAGGAAAGGAGCTGTTATCACAGCCCCTTTCCTTTTATGTGTGGAGTTTGGATTGCTTTGCCGCTTACATCAGCTGGCGGAACATTTCGATGACCTGTTCCTTCGTGGCTTCTCTGGAGTTGCCGGGATAGCAGGCGTCGGCCAGGGCGTCCATGCCAAGTGCAAAACAGGCCAGTTCCTGTCTTTCACGCAAAAAAGCGCCGATGGCGGATTTCCACCATCGGCGCGGGGTTTCTCTTATTTCAGCAGACCGCTGTCCTTCCAGGCCTTCGTCACTCTGGCCCGTTCCTCGTCGGTCATGGGGCACAGGGGCAGGCGGTAGGGCCCCGGGTTGAAGGGGGTCATCTTCCCCACGGCTTCCTTCACCGGAATGGGATTGCTGACCAGGAACATGCTGCGGGCCTGGGGAATCATCACTTTGTTCAGGTCCCGGGCCTTCTGCACATCGCCTTTTTCGTAGCTCTGCATCAGGTCCTGGAGCAGCTGGCCGTTCACGTTGCTGAGCACGGAAATCAGGCCCACTGCACCGGCGCTCATGAACGGCAGGATCTCGCCATCGTCACCGCTGTAGATGGAGAAATCATCCGGGCACAGCCGGTACAGGTCAGCCACCTGGTTCACGCTGCCGCTGGCTTCTTTCACAGCTACAATGTTCTTGCAGTCGTGAGCCAGGCGGGCCACGGTAGCCGGCAGTACATTGGAGCCGGTACGGCCGGGCACATTGTAGATCACAATGGGCAGCCGGGTGTGCTCTGCAATGGTCTTATAGTGGCGATAGATCCCTTCCTGGGAGGGCTTATTGTAATAGGGGCTGACGATGAGGACACCGTCGGCACCCACCTTTTCTGCCAGTTCGTTCATCTTCAGTACATCGGCTGTGTTGTTGGAACCGGTACCAACGATGACTTTGCCTTTATGGTTCACTTTGGCAATGACTTTGGTGAACAGTTCTTCTTTTTCTTCATAGGTCATGGTGGGAGCTTCCCCGCTGGTCCCGCTGACCAGGATGGCATCGGAGCCATGATCCAGCAGCCAGGCAGCAAAGTCTGCGGTCCCGTCTGCATTCAGGGAACCGTCTTCGTTGAAGAAAGTCACCATGGCGGTGATCAGACGGCCAAAATAGGGTTTCGTATTCATTTCGTTTCACCTTCCTGAGTCTGGAACGCCGTATGCAGGGCATTCACGGCTTCTTTTACCTGGCTTTCCCGTACGATGGCGGAGATCAGGTTGTCAGAATCCGTGGTCTGCAGGATTTCAATGCCGGCTTTGGCCAGGGCATTGATGAATCTGGCCATGATGCCGGGCACCCCACCCATATGGGAGCCTACTACGGTTACTTTCGAGCAGTTTTCCACTTTTGTATAGTTGCAGTTTTCCTGTTTCAGTACATTTTCAGCGTCGGCGGTGGCTGCACTGTACACCGCAAACATCAGGGAATGAGGTTGCAGGCTCATGGTCCCGATGCTGACGCCGTTTCTGGCCAGGGTATCGAACAGTTCGGCCCCGTTTTGGGTATCCAGGGATACGGAGAAGAAAGTGATGTTGTTCTTGCTGGCCACGCCGCAGGCATGGTTGCTTTCCAGGGTGTCCCCCTCCTCCATCTCCTTGGGCTGGTCTTCCTTGCTGATCAGGGTCCCGGGGGCATCGCTGAAGGTGCTCTTCACCACCATGGGAACCCCGTAGCGCATCACGATCTCCACCGCTCTGGGATGGATGACTTTGGCGCCCTGGTGGGCCATTTCACGGATTTCGTCATAGGAAATCTGTTTGATGATATGGGCATCCTTCACAATCCGGGGATCGGCGGTCATGACCCCGTCCACGTCCGTGTAGATTTCCACCTTGTCCGCATGGACAGCCACCCCGAAGGCGGCCGCAGAGGTATCGCTGCCCCCCCGGCCCAGGGTGGTGATGTTCTTGTGGTCCGGCGTAACGCCCTGGAACCCGCAGACCACAGGGATGATACCCTGTTCCACCAGTTCCAGCAGGTTGTCCGGTTCCACCGTGCGGATCTTGGCATTGCCGTATTCTTCATCGGTGATCATACCGGCCTGGCCACCCGTCATGGCTCTGGCCTTCAGGCCGTGTTCCTGCAGGGTGGAAGCCATCACCGTAGAGGAGATGATTTCCCCGCAGGCCATCAAAAGATCCAGTTCGTGAGGCGCCGGATTGGGATTTACGCTCTTGAGCATATCGATCATGGTATCGGTGGCAAAGGGATCCCCTCTGCGGCCCATGGCAGATACCACCACGATGGGGGCATACCCCTGGTCAATGGCTTCCTGGACTTTTCCTACGACTTTTTCCCGGGTTACGGGCGTAGCTACGGAAGTTCCTCCGAATTTTTGTACAATGATTTTCATCTAAGTCAGGCTCCCCTCTCAAATTCCTGCGCTTCTCACACTGCTATCTTACAGCCAGCCGTTCTTCACCATGGTTTCTGCGATCTGCAGGGTGTTCAGAGCGGCACCCTTGCGGATCTGGTCGCCCACACACCAGAAGTTGAAGCTGTTGGCAGCACTTTCGTCTCTTCTCAGACGGCCTACATACACATCGTTCTTGCCGGAGGTGTACAGAGGCATGGGATAGATCTGCTGGGACGGATCGTCCTGCAGCACCACACCCGGGAAATTGGACAGGGCCTTGCGGATGTCTTCCAGCTGTACATCATGTTCCAGTTCCACGTTGACGCTTTCGCTGTGGCTGCGGTACACCGGTACCCGGACAGTGGTGGCAGTGATGCGCATTTCCGGATCGGAGAAGATTTTCTTGGTTTCGTTGACCATCTTCATTTCTTCCTTGGTATACAGGTTATCCAGGAAGATATCGATCTGGGGCACCAGGTTCAGGGCCAGGGGGAAGTGCTTCTTGGCAGAAGCGCTGGGGAAGATTTTGGCGGTCATTTCTTCGCCCCGGGCTGCCTGTTTGATCTGGTTTTCCAGTTCATCCAGCCCGTCCTTGCCGGCGCCGGAAGCCGCCTGGTAGGTGGAAACGATGATCCGTTTGATCCGGGCCAGGTCGTAGATGGGTTTCAGAGCCATCACCATGATGATGGTGGAGCAGTTGGGGTTGGCAATGATGCCGTGATGTTTGGTGATGTCCTGGGGGTTCACTTCCGGAACGATCAGGGGCACATCCGGATCCATCCGGTAGGTGCTGGAGTTATCAATGACCACAGCCCCGGCCTTCACCGCAATGGGAGCAAAGGTCTTGGAAATGCTGCCGCCGGCGAACAGGGCCACATCCACCCCGTTGAAGGAATCTGCCTTGGCTTCTTCCACGGTATAGGTCTTGCCCCGTACGGTCAGTTCCGTACCGGCACTGCGGGCGGAAGCCAGCAGTTTCAGGTTCTTGAAGGGAAAATCCCGTTCGTTCAGCAGATTGATGAATTCATGGCCAACGGCGCCCGTGGCACCCAAGATTGCTAAGTTGTATTCCTTCATGATTGTCTCTCCTTTATCTCAGCAGACGCAGCATTGCGGCGCCCCTTTCTGTTTCGATCCGCCCTTTCCAGGGGCGGGGAACCGTGTCTGTACGGTGATGGTTCTCAATCCAGGATCTGATCCAGTCCGTACACCAGGCCTTTGCGTTCCACCATGGTGCGGCAGCCCAGCATCACGCCCGGCATGTAACATTCCCGGCTCACAGGATCGTTGCGTACCGTCAGGGTCTCGCCCATGCTGCCGAAGATGATTTCCTGGCTGGCCACGAACCCGGGCAGCCGTACGCTGTGGATCCGCATGCCTTCGTATTCGCTGCCTCTGGCATGGGGCAGTTTCTCCACTTCATCCGGGTTGCCCTGCTGTACAAAGCCTCCCCGGACCTGGGCCAGTTTCTGGGCCGTCAGGATGGCGGTGCCGCTGGGAGCATCCAGCTTCTTATCGTGGTGCATTTCGATGATTTCCACCTGGGGGAAATATTTGGCGATCTCGGCAGCCACTTTCATCATGAGCACAGCGCCCATGGCGAAGTTGGGGCAGACCAGGATGCCCACGTTGTTCTTTTCCGCCAGGCCCTTCAGTTCATCCAGGTTTTCCTGGGTGAATCCGGTGGTCCCCACCACGGCGTTCACGCCGGCATTCAGGATCACCCGCAGGTTGGCCATGACCACATCCGGCCGGGTAAAGTCCACCACCACATCGGGTTTGTGGGCATCCAGGGCGGCTTTCAGATCCGTGTCCACCGGGCAGCCTTCCACAGCTTTGTCCTTGCCGAAGACATCCACGGCCCCCACCAGTTCCATGTCCTTCTGCTGCAGGACCGTTTGTACCACGGTATGGCCCATGCGGCCCAGCGCACCGTTTACCATCACTTTGATCATCTTGTCCATCGCTCCTTCTACGATTCCTTTGGGAGACAAAAAAGCAGGTCATCGAGTCGAGCCCAATGACCTGCAAGAAAGGAAGCCGCTCCTGCCACAGCAGGGGACTTGATTCCGTTCCCATTGATAGCTCTCCACCCAAAGGCGACAGTCTGCAGCTTGTTCACCTGCAGCCCAGCATAAGCGCGCACCCGCAGCTTTGCTTCGGCGGTTCCCCTTTCGCTTCCTTCAACGGTGTCCCTCTGGGAGTTACTCATGTTTTCCGCGCCTCTATCTTGTTTTGAATTATGGTTACAGTATAGGAGTTTCCCGCTCACTTGTCAACTGGGAACCCCCTAATTTTGTACTTTTTTTATTTTCGCAGATTTTTCCGCAGTTCGGCCTGGGTCCGGCTGAAGAAATTTGTTAAGTCTTTTACAAACTGCCGGGAATAGACCGTACTGTCCAGGGTACTCCGTTTGGCAAAGATGGCCTTCTGATTGGCCAGGCTCTGCCCCTCATAGCTGTGCAGGGCTTCCAGGAGTCCCTCATAAGTAGCCCCGTAGCTGTAATCCGGGGTGGCCTCCATCTGTTTGCCCAGTGCCAGGTAGAACCCGTTCCATTCCTCCGGGGCCAGGTCCTGCTTCAGGGCCGCCATACAGCCCCGCACCAGATGGGCCTTCAGGTAGATGTATTCCCGCAGGGCCGTTTCCCGCTGTTCCGGGAACAGTTTGAACCACTCATAAAGCTGATAGCCGCCCCAGTCTCCCATGGTATCCACCACGGAGATCAGTGTCTTCCAGTTGTTGTCCAATATGTGTACGCCTCACTTTGATGTGCTGCCGAAGCCGCCGCTGCGCTCCTTTTTGGGAGCTCTGGCATCGTCGTCCGCCAGCAGATAGGTATAGAAGATCCCCTGGGCCACCCGCTCGCCCTTTTCCAGGGTCACATCGCTGTCGCTGTCGTTGTACAGAGCCAGCAGCAGATGGCCTTCATTGTCGGGATTGTTGTAATAATCCGCATCCACGATGCCCTCGTTGTTGACCAGCCGCAGGTGGCGTTTCACCGCCATGCTGGACCGGATGTGGATGCCCAGGTATTCGTTGTCCTGCATATAGGCCTTGATCCCTGTAGGGACCATTTTCTGGGTATGGGCCGGCAGGATCACCCTTTCCGGCAGGTAAATATCGTATCCGGCGCTGCGAGCCGTCTGCCGGCTGGGCAGCGGGAAGTCGACATCCTTATAAGAAGTGATTTTTTCAAAACCGCGGACTTTTATCATTGCTTCGACACCTTTCCTTTTTCCACGTCCCAGGCCTGGATCTCTTTTTCCAGGGCGGCCACGAAGGTCTTCTGGGGAATGGGGGTAAATGCTTCTTTGACTTTCTTCTTTTCCAGGCTCTTTCCCTTCCGGGTCAGCACCTGGATCTGGTCGATCCGGTAGGTGTGATCCTTTCCGTTGATTTCCACGGTCATCAGGCATTCCCTGGCGGAATCCGCCTCCGGCAGGTGCTTTTCATACAGATGGTTCAGCAGCCGGATGAAAGAAGCACTTTTGATCACCGCCCGGGTATCGGCGGTAATGATGTCCGGGGTCCTGGGCTGTTGCTGGAAGGAAGCCAGGTCGGCATAGTACGCTCCGGAGGGATTCTCCCCCAGAAGGCTCCATTCCACAGGTTTGGCGGCCAGCGCCGTGCCGGACCCCCACAGGGTCACCCAGGCGGCGGTCAGGGCCAGCAGTTGTTTTTTCATGTGCCTACTCCAATCTCTGGTAATTTCTCCCTTCCATATTATAGGATACCTGCCCGGGAGTCAAGAGGAAGTCCGCACCCGGCCGGCCAGCAGCTCTCTGGCCCGGGGCACGTCGGCCTCGGCCACGTCGATGTAGTAGAAATTCCGGTCGATCTTGCCTTTGGGGCCAAAATCCCGGATGTCCAGCTTGGCCCCGCAGCCGCAGGTGGGAGCTTCGCTGGGGAGCTCCGTGGAAGAAAAGTCTATGCCGTGCTCTTTCAGGAGCCTCTTTGCCGCTTTCCAGTCCGCCCTGCAGCCTTTTTCCTTATAGACAGTGATTTTTTTCGTAAAGAAACCCATATTGTACACCTCCTGGGGATTGAACCCACCACCATTGCGCTGAAGCGCAACGGTCCCCCGCCCTTAGAAAGGGCGGATATCCTGGGTATCAGATGATTGACGTTTCTTGGCCAGAGACAGGTTGAACAGTAAATTCAGTTTGGAGCATTCCCCATTCAGAAACGTATCCGTCCATTCTGCGATTATCCGCCCTTTTCAAGGGCGGGGGACCATCTCCGCAGGAGATGGTGGTGGGTTCTTCCTCCTTCCCCCTTCAGCCATCCGCTCATCATTACTCCGCCGGCGGCCCCGGCCGCCTGCAGTTCTGCGGCCCTTTCCGGTGTCACGCCGCCCAGGGCGTACACCGGGATGGGGCTTTCCTGACAGACCTGCTGCAACAATACCAGCCCCTTGGGCGGTACCCCCGGCTTGCACTGGCTGGGATACACCGGGCTGAAGGTACAGCAGGTGGCCCCCAGCTCTGCGGCTTCCAGGATGTCGTCCAGGCTGTGGCAGCTGGCTCCGATCTGTTTGGGCAGCCCCTGCCGTTCTGCCGGTCCCAGGTTGCGCAGCACAGGCAGGGGCAGGTGGAGCCCCTCCGGCTGCAGTTCCCGCGCCACTCCCGCAAAGGTGTGGAGCCAGCAGGGCACCCCATGGCGCCGGCACAGGGCCAGCACCTGGATGGCCAGTTTCCGGTACGCTGCTTCCGTCAGATCCTTTTCCCGCAGGATCAGCCCTGCCGGGTGCCTCCGCAGGATGGATTCCAGAGCTTCCAGCAAAGGCTGATTATATAATTTCCGGTTCGTGATGCAGTACAAAGGAAAGGCCATAGGATCCACCTGCTTTCTAAATAATAATTATTATCCATATTATAGCACAGCTCTGACTTGAAATACAGCTTTTTCTACAGAGGAAAGGAGCTGTGAAACAATCGTTCACAGCTCCTCTATTCTTGCCAGCGCAGCTGGCTTCCAACGGCTGATGACTAGTGACTAGAGACTAGTGACAGGAGGTGTGAAAACAATTTTTTCACACCCTCTTATCACTTATTCAATGTTGTCTTCATGTTCTTGAAGAACCGGTCCAGGATCCGGTCGTAGATATCCATGGGGTTGTTCTCGCTGCCCCGGGCCCGGGCGTCCTGGCTGGAAGCCACCAGCTTCCCGGTTTTCGTGTCGAACCACTGGAACTGGACGCTTACCGCCGTATAGGGCACGTAGGAATCCGGATAATATTCCGGATAGGTGACCGTCCGGTAAAAGGTGTGCCAGTGGCCATGGTCATCCCGCCAGCTTTCCGGGATCTCATCCGTTCTCCATTCCGTATGGGCCGGCACCAGATAACTGCTCACGGCACAATAGTCCATCCGGGGCAGGATGTACAGATCCGCTTTGGCGTCCAGGGCCGCCTGGGGGATGGTCACCTGGCCCTCATCCCGGGCCTCCGGCTGTTTTTCCGGGGCCTGCTGCCGGGCCGGTTCCGTCTCCTTCTCCGGGACTGCCGGCTTTTCCCCGGGCAGCAGGGCCCGGGGCTGGCTCACCGGTTCCAATACCAGTTTGGCCGTCTTCAGCTTCGCTTTGGCCGCCCTGGTACGGAAATGGTCCACCATCTTCTGCTTTTTGGCCAGATTCTGCAGCCCATAGCCGCTCATATCCATCTGGGCCAAACGGTCCTGACTTTACTGAACTCATATTGGGGATCCTGCCAGGAGGTGTAATCGGCCAGGGCCGGTACAGCTCCCCCAAGGGCCAGACATCCTGCCAGCAGCAGGATCCGGCAGCGTTTCATCAGATCCATGGTATCAGCTCCTTTTCTGCAGGAAGGAGACGCCCTTCTGCAATTCCACTGTATCAGCTTTGGATGAAAACCGGGTGAAGATCACACGTCCTCGTCCCAGGCATTGATGTACTGGGGCTTTTTCTTCAGCATTTCCAGCTGTTCGGCCGTGAAGTGATCTTTGTGGATGACGGCTTCGTACACGAATTCTTTGAAATAGGCTTCCGAGCAGACAAAATAACCGTCCCTGCCCACATCCTTGCCCCAGGAGTTCTCGATTTTCCAGCGGGTGGGGTTGCCTTCAGCGTCAAAGTCCACGCCGGTGAGCAGCATGGCATGGGTGGCTGAGCTGGCGCCGTACCACAGCCGATCGCCCTTTTCCATGGTGGTGTCGAACCCACCCAGGAGCTGTTCCACCTGCACGCTGGCCGGATCCCAGATGCCCTCTTTCCGGGCCCCGTAAGCACCGGCATCACAGGCGAACCACACGGGCTGGCCGGCCTTCAGCTGTTTCACGCAAAGGTCCTCCAGGGCCTTCTGGGACAGGTTCAGAGCCAGCATATCCTTCCCCACCATGTTCTCCACCGCATGGAAGGCGATGAGCCGATCCATGTCCTTGTCCGGGGTGGGTTCGTTGATCACCGGCTGGAAATCGGCCAGGGAAATACCCACGTACTTGTCGTAAAATTCCTTCGGCGTCAGGTTCCGGTGGCAGTGGTACTTCTTGTCCTTGTCCCGCCAGGCAAAGTCGAAATGGTCCACGGGCGTACCGAAGGCGATGCACTGCGCCTTGTACACTTCCGCCAGCATGGCTTCCTTGCGGGGATAGGGATCCTGACCGGCCAGTACCAGATCCCGCAGTTCTTTGGCATCCTTCCGCAGCAGGCGATTCAGCGTGGCCAGGAACCGGGCCGTATGCTCCGACTGGTAGGATTCCGGCTGGGCACTTTTGGGCACCACCCCGTATTTTTCCACCAGATGGGCCGCTTCACACCAGTAACCGCCATCCACCATGCCCCGGAGCACGTACTGCATGCTCTGGCCCTTGACCGGCTCTTTCGCCTGTTCGATGACCATTTCCAGGAAGTTGTTGGCTTTTTCCAGTTTATCGTAGAAGCTCAGGTAGTTCTGGGACAGCTCGAATTTTTCGTCCAGGTTACAGGTCTCCGCCACCTTTTCCCGCAGCAGGTTCAGGGCGGCGAACAGCCAGCACCGGCCGGACTGTTTCTGGGCCGTGATGCCCCGGGTCTTTACTTCCACCGCAAAGGGACCGTCATGAAGAGCAGCCTGCATGGGCACAAAGGAAAGGTCGGCCAGATCCGTCTTGGCCAGGGCGCCGTTCAAAACAGAAACACTGGGGTCCCCTGCCACTTTGGCACGGAAGGACTGCAGCAATGCATCGTTGATTTCTTTCATATTCTACACGCTCGCTTTCAGTTTATCAGGTTCGTAGTTCATCGTTCATCGTTCATCGTTCAAACAAATTTGCCCCCGGCGAATTTGCTCCATCGGCTAGAGACTGGTGCCTGGAGACTTTTTTGATCTTTTTAATGCCACAAACGCCCCGCTGATCATGAGCACCATGCCGATGAGCATTTTCGTGGTGATGGGTTCCCCTACGAAGAGCAGGGCGAACACCGGGCTCAGGGCCGGCTTGATGAAATAGGTCAGGCTGCCCAGGGCCACACCACCCCATTCGATGGCCAGGAACCAGCTCAGGAAGGCCACCAGGGTGATGCCGATGTACAGTACCAGGACCCAGGGCAGATTTTCCCAGGTGTAGCCGGTGAAGAGAGGAACGCAGGCGTAATTGGCAAAGCCGTGGGCCATCAGCCACTGGGCCACAGCCGGGATGTGGGACAGGCCGGCCACCAGCAGCAGCTGGACACCACCCCAGAAAAAGGACCAGGCAGTCACCGTAATGCTGCCCAGATCCGTTATCAGCTTCTTGCCACCCACGGCGTACAGGCTGTAGCAGACCACGCACAGCAGCAGGGCTGCCACTCCCACCGAATCCATGGTCATATGGAAGGGGTCCACCAAAATGGCAATGGCCAGCACCTGCATGGCCAGGGCGATCCCTTCCCGCCGGGTAACAGGCGTATGGAGCAGCAGGGCCGCCAGCATGATGATGAACAGAGGCGTACTGGAAAAGATGACGCCGGTGTTGGCTGCCCCCAGGGTGACAGAAGCCATCTGGTACAGGGGGCCTACGATGGTAATGCCGGAAAAGGCCAGCAGGGCACACAGCTTCATCTGGGCTGCATGGATGTGTGTATCCATGGCCTTCAGCCGGGCCCGGCTCCAGGGCATCA
>Ga0256406_1007000_pt1 | contig 10962 bp, 10 predicted proteins | sample RumenRJG_03DNA_FD_185986 | JGI IMG/M metagenome (GOLD analysis project Ga0256406, IMG submission 185986) | Bovine rumen microbial communities from Lethbridge, Alberta, Canada - RJG_03 | ecosystem: Host-associated > Mammals > Digestive system > Stomach > Rumen | place: Canada: Alberta | collected...
CGTGGATAAGCTCTTCATGGAGCTTCCTGATCAGGCACATACTCGCTGGAGGGACCGCTGGGAGTACTCCATCAAGCCCACCCGATTCTTCCTTGACCGGAATCCTGAAGTGCCGGGCACGGGCATCGCCATACCGGACGACAACAAGCATTAACTGTTTTATACAATTATATTTGACGTCTTAAGGGTATCAAATTGATACCCTTAACTTATATGGACAGCAAAAAAGGGCACGCCATGAAGGTCGATGTCCTTTTTGTTGCACAGAAATCTTTATTTGTCGTTCTTCGCGCCTTCATGATACCGTTTATCCATTTTAAGCTTTTCAGCCACCAGCTCACTTTCTGTATCATCTTGAACAGCATCGGCTATCATATCTTTAACAGCCGTATTCAGCGCTCCTTTGCCATACTTCTCTACGTAAGCATCGTACTGCTCTGCCTGTTCTTCGCGCAGAAGAATTTCAACGATACGTTCATCCTCGCCTGCAACATGGGTATAGCTCTCAGGATAAGCCCAGAAGCACGTCTCACACATTTTTACGTCTTTTGGTGCCCAGTTCGGACAATGCTCACACGCCCAACTCTTTCTTCTGTTGGCTGATGGCGATAACAGCATAAACTTCGATAAGTCATTTTGATCCTGTTCCCCACCTATCTCATAAGGAATACGGTGGTCGACCTGCAGTTCCTTTGCGGGCATTTCCTCCAAATAAACGAAGCATCTTGAACCATACTTTTCAAGCAGTTTCTGCTTCAGCTTATCCGTCAATGCATTTCTGCCAGCCTTTTTGCTTGCTACGTTCTGCGGATGCTCCAGATCTCCGAATGTGTAGACAGCAATATTTTTGCCATCTTCTCCCTTGGTGCGACCAGTCTTAATAGGTATACCAAGGTCGCGCACGTCTCTAACAGCTCTTGGCGCGTGTTCATAGCCGGCTTTCTTCAAATCTTCTGTTGTGACCTGCCCATTCTTCAGGATAAGGTCTATGACTGTTCTGGGGCGCTTGCCTGTCACGCTATTAAGTAGAGCCATAGCTTTCTTCGAGTACTTTTGCATCAGCCTGCCTCCTCCCACAGACTTTCTTGCATAGGCATACTATCAACGAATCGTTTGAGCCCCGCGCTCACGTACAATGCCTCATACGTAACATCGTCTCTGCCAAGGAGTGTTGCCTGCGTACTTCTTCCAGCATTTAACAGTAATTTCGTGAGTCCAAGTTCTTCAGGCAAATCCTGCCCGTAACTCTTTCCGCCACAGTTCCCGTCATAGCTGATAAGATAATCGACCTGCTTGTCATTCAGCACTTTCAGTGACTCAGCAAATTCCTCATATGATAGGCCCGCCAGATACCTGCTATCTCTGTTTGTAGACGTGCCTTGATATGGAGGGTCCATATAAACGATATCGCCCTGTTCGGCCATCTCAAAGATTTCACGGTAGTCGCGGGAATAAAACTCCGTCCTTCCTCTTAGCAGTCCTGATACAGCCAGCATATTCTTGTAGACCGTCTCGGGTTTTGTACCATGCCGTCTCTTGTCACAGCTTTGGTTGATTTTTCCTTCGTTGTTGTAACGCACGGAACCTTTTACGCAACGGGCCAGCAGATACAGCATATTCTCCGGCGTTTCCGCACCAGCATTGAAGGCCTCCCGAACCTGTAGAAAGTGCTCCGTGCTGTCCATCGTGAACTGCTCATCCCATACGTGCTGATAGGCTTCATAAAGCCTGTCTGGATTCTCTACTGCTTCACGTAACATTCCAATCAACGGCGCATTCAAATCATTCACGATAAACTCATCGACATCTTTTATGGCTGCAACTGCTATCGTAATGGCGGCGCTACCCGCAAAGGGTTCTATACAACGTTTGAATTTGTATGGCATGTATCGCAGGATTTGCGGCGCCAATTTACGTTTAGAACCCTGATACTGCACGATATGCGGCATTGTTCCGTTCATAACCCCTCACTCCAATATCTTCGTTTTCCACCATTTTACCATATTACGAAAAAAATTTCTTCTCCGTTGTGAATACTCTCCTCCATAACGGTAATAAGAAAAATAGAGAGGCGCTTTAAGAGAGGTGCGCCCCTAAATAAACTACTTATTATCAGGAGGTCATTATAAGTGATTTTACACACAGCAAAGGGCGAAGAGTTCCGGGTTGACGCAGAGGACGCAGAGAAAGTTATCGGTATCAGGTGGTGCATTAACAGCAATGGCTATGTCGTTACCACAGTCAATAAGAGGACTGCCGCGCTCTTTGACAAGCCTGTAGGTGCATCGGTGCGCCTGCATCGCTGGATTATGGATGCGCCAGATGGCATGCAGGTGGACCATATCAACCATGATAAGTCTGATAACAGGAAACAGAACCTGCGTATCTGCACACAGGCAGAGAACATGTGCAACAAGGCATCATGGATGGGACAGTCCCACTATAAGGGCGTGAGCTACAGGCTGGACTCACCCAACAAGCCATGGAGGGCTATCTGTTATTGCCAGGGGCGCAAGCACTGCCTGGGCAGCTACGCCACGGAGGAGGAAGCGGCGGTTGCTTACAACGAGGCTGCACGCCGCTATCATGGAGCCTATGCCGTGCTGAATGACGTTCCCGAGACTCTGGCACCAGTAGCATGACGCTTCCTAAAAGTTCAATTAAACATACCAAAAAGAGCCAGTCATCATCGACTGGCTCTCATTTTTGTACCGTTCTCTATGCTCTTTCCACCAATGGTGTAAGCTTTCTATTCTGTTAAATCATCGGGAGGCCTGCCATTACTGGCTTCGCCACCCCAAGGAAGCGCGCTACCAAACTGCGCTACGTCCCGATAACCACAACGAATATTATACATGTTTACCTAGTGTTTGTAAAGCCCCATTTTCAAGTGCAGTGGGAATACAAAAAAATCGCCTACCAAGAGATGGTTTGTGCTATAATATTTGATGCCACGGCCCCAACCAAGCCAAATCTAAGGCAAGGAGGGGAGGTCTTTGCATGCATCCATATGATTTTATCCGCGAGCTGTTGATTGGGATTCTGAGCGGCTTACTCAGCTACCTGATACTACAGATGCTGGGGTGGTAAGCGGGACCACCAAAGTGGCAACCAGCTGGACGTGATGTAACCGATCACGCAGAAAAGCCCCTTGCAGTAACCAGCTGTAAGGGGCTTTTCAATTTGGTCATCTACATGCATCCAATGACCCTTTTGCATTTTTATTATATCTCTTTCGGGTATCTTGTGCAAGGCGATGCAGCTCTTTCCCGTTGTCCGCTAAACCTTCTTATCAGGAGGCTGCCGATTTGACTTCTGATGACCCGCGCCCTGCGCATTTTTTTGCTGCAACGGCAATCCATTTGGTATGCCAGACCATATGCAGGAGAATGGCAGCCGTGCCGATGTAGCCGGTCCAGCGATGTACCTCTACGAGCACCATCTTGACCTCGCGCCCGCCACTGAACCAGTGAAAGTCCAGCACTACGCCGGTTATGATGCAGGCGAGCAAGCTGATGAACAGCAGAATATCCAGATAAAAATTCTTTTTCATGTCTTCCACCGATCCTTTCATCTGAGCCGGCGCATAACGCTTTAGCTTAGAGTACGTCACACATCATCGTGTCACCGGTCAAGGCGTCGACCATTACGCGGTACTTCACATTGCCCTGGGCGCAGTCAATCTGATAGGCCGGATGGAAGTGGCGCATGGGACGTGGCTGCCGACCATCTGCCGCAAGATTCTGCTGCCCGGGCTGTACCCGGCCTGCATCCCTCTGCCCTGCCTCAGGCGTCATGGGCACTGCTTGATCGTCCGCCTGCCCGCGGTAGGCGGGGCAATTCTCCGGACCGCCGCCCGGGCACCAGTCATCCCCGTGCCGACCCTCGCGATGATGACGGCCGCGCTCGTGATCGTCATCGCCATAGCCCGCATGACGCGGCTCCATCTCCCCATCCGGCCGCAGTGGAGCACGCCCCATATCCCGTGGCTGTCCCTTCTTCTCCTTGTCGCGAGGTCCCTGCGACAGATTGGTGAGGCTGATCCGGCGATAGGTCAGTGCGCTCTCATCCGCGCCGATAGCCTCAGCAGCCACGGCTTGCGCCTCATCTGCACTGATCAGCGTGATATCCTGTTTGGCTGCCTCCGACGCGACGAGCTGGCTGCGTGCTGCATCACGTGCGGCGAACTGTTCCATGTGACGATGCACATTCCAGGCAAAACCAACACCACCGAGTACCGCCACGACGGCGATGCCCGCAAGTCCCTTTTTCCAATACTTACGGCCGAACGCCCTGGCACTCTCCATTCTGCTCGTGCTCTGCATATCCTTCACCGTATTCGTATCCATGATAATATCCTCCTTTGGATGCTTGTTATCGCTGTTGTCCCTTTGGAACATCTTTATCATAGCAGGCAGTTCCAAACGGATGCGCAACCATTTCGAAATAAAATCTAAACAAATCCTTGCGAAGGAAAAAACTTTGACTCAGACAAGCTCTACACACCTTCCCACGCATGGCTTTCATGGTAAAATAGAGGAAACAGGAAGGAGGCATACCATGCTCCATATCCGCGACATCTCGCTCACCAAACGCATTCTTACGACCAATTTTCTCATGGTCTTCATCCCAGCCCTGCTCCTTTTTCTCGCAGGACTCCTGTTGCTCGGCACGCTGCGTCTGGCCGGTACGGCCAGACAGAACGACCTCGCCGCGCTGTTCCCCGTACAAGGGCCGGCACTTTCCATCCAATATGCGCTGAACGAACTGCGCTACAAAGCCGATCAGCATGAAGCACACGTGCAGGCCTTCGAGGCTCCCATCACCATCCTCGAGAACGCCGGTATTTCCGTCGTCATCGCTGGACAGAATGGCACTCTCTACGCGACCCCGGGAACAAATGCCGCCGCCATGGCCAGCCAGGCGCTCCCTCCCGATGCCCTCACCCAGCCGCGCGCACCGATGGTTGGACGCGGCATGCATCACCATCATGGCATGCCGCACAACATAATACAGAATACGCCGCCGATGCCAGAGCAGGAACGACCGCAGGACGATGCCGCGGAGCAGTTGCTTTGGACGCAGAACGGACTGTATTTCTCCTATACCTCCCCCATGACCGGCACGACCGTGCGCGCCGCCGGCGATCTGCCCTTTCTCGCACAAGAACGCCTGAAACAAGGACCACAGAAGCACCTGCTCGAGGGCTTGCTCCTGCTCACGGTCGGATCGGCAATCCTGCTCATCGTCCTGCTCGGTGTCTATCTATCCCGTTTGCTCTCTCGCCAGATTCTCGAGCCTCTCGCCGAGTTGCGTGCCGCCTCTGCCCGCGTCCGCGCCGGTGACCTCGATACGCCGATGCCACCGACTGGCAAGGACGAAATGGGCGAGGCCTGCCAGGATTTCGATGCCATGCGCGCCGAGCTGCAGGCGAGCCGCGACCAGAAAGCACAGTATGATGCGCGCCGCAAAGAGCTCATCGCGGGCATCTCCCACGATCTCGCCACGCCGCTGACCCTGCTCAAGGGCTATGCCGACGGCCTGCTCACAGGCCTCGCCGCCACGGCCGAGAAACGGCAGCAGTACGTCCAGCGCATCTACGGCGCGGCCTGCACGCTGGAGCGCCTCGTCAACAACCTGCGCTCCTTCTCCCGCCTCGAAATGGGCCGTATGCCGCTGCACCCCGAGCCCGTAGACCTCAGTGCCTACTTTGCCGATTACACGGCCGAGACCGCGCCCATGCTGCAGGAGCGGGGCCTGCTGATCACACTGCAGGATACGGCAGAAAACAGCCGGGTTAACATCGACCGCGACGCCTTCGCCCGCGTCGTCGACAACATCCTCGGCAACGCCATCAAATACAAAAAGGACGCGCAGGTCGCCATGGAGCTCTCCCTGCGAAACGCCGCCGACCGGCTGCAGCTCACCTTTGCCGACCACGGCCCCGGCGTACCCGAAGCAGCCCTGCCGCATCTCTTCGAGCTATTTTACCGCACGGACGCCGCCCGCACCGACACCAGGCAGGGCAGCGGCCTCGGCCTCGCCATCTGCCATGAAATCATCACGGGACTAGGCGGCACGATTGCTGCCAGCACGACGCCCGGCGGCGGCCTCACCCTCACTATCAACCTGCCCCTCGCGGATGCATCAGCTGCACAGAAAGAAGGTACGTTATGAAGAAAATCCTGACCATCGAAGACAACCGCGAAATCGCCGAAATGGAGCGCGACTTCCTCGAGGCCGCCGACTTCGCCGTCACCATCGCGGCAGATGGCGAGCAGGGACTCGCCGAGCTCACCGCCGCCCACTATGACCTCGTGCTGCTCGACCTCATGCTGCCCGGCCGGGATGGCTTTGCCATCTGCCGCGATATCCGCGCACAGAGTGAGATTCCCCTGCTCATCGTCTCGGCCCGCGGCGAGGATACCGACAAGATTCGCGGCCTTGGCCTCGGCGCCGACGACTACATCACGAAGCCGTTCAGCCCCAGCGAGCTCATCGCCCGCGTCCGCTCCCACATCAAGCGCTACGAGCGCGTGCGCCAGCAGGGTGCTACTGAGGCAGCCCGGACAGCACCCTCACAGGATATCGTGCGCGGCGCACTGCGCATCGATACACTGGGGCACCGCGTCTTTCTCAACGACAAAGAGCTCACACTCCCAAACAAAGAGTACGAGCTCCTAACCTTCCTCGCCGAACATCCCGGCATCGTCTTTTCCAAAGAGCAACTTTTCGAGAAAATCTGGGGACTGGACGCCGTGGGCGACACCGCCACGGTCATGGTTCACGTCAACCGTATCCGCAGCCGCATCGAGCCGGACCCGGCCCATCCCCTCTACATTGAGACCGTCTGGGGCGCCGGCTACCGCTTCCGCGGCTAAACCTTATGTCAGCCTTTCATTTCTCAGCCGCAACAGCGGCTTTTTTCTTTGCCCGACGCATGGATTGCCAGGAAAAATACATGTGCCGCAAGGTCATCCACGGATGGTGCCAAAGCATGCGCGGCCCCGCATAGCGCATAATCTGGCGAATCTGCTCCCGTTCTGCCGGACGGTAGCAGTGAATCGGACATTCACTGCAAAACGTCTTTTCTGCCATACGCGGGCAGCGGCGCAGCCGTTCCATCGCATAGGCGTAGACGGCATGGCAGGCGGGGCATAAGCCATCGGCGCTCCCGACTGCCATATGCCTTTTGCGACAGAAAAGGCGAATCATCTCCCCCACGACCTGCATCTCCTCCTGCCGTTTCGCCTCAATCTGTCTTTCCGTCATCAAAAAAGCCCCCTTCTGCTCCCATTTTAGCAGAAAGGGGCCCGAGTTTGCAGGAACAAATCTTACAAAACTTTCCAAAGGAAACTGTGCCGTACTAAATTTTTCAGTGCAGGCCCAGCGCCGTGCCAAGCAAATGCACAAGGAAGGCCACGCACCAGGCAATCGTGCACTGCGTGACGACGGTATAGAGGGCACCTTTGCCGCCAATTTCCCGTCTGACCGTGGCAATCGTAGCCACGCAGGGCGTATAGAGCAGCGTAAAGGTCAGGAATACCAGTGCCGTGAATGGCGTAAAGATGGTCTGCAAAATTGCCGTATTCTCACCCATGAGCACCGTCAACGTCGAGACCAGTGTCTCCTTGGCCGTAAAGCCCGTAAGAATGGCCGTAGCCACGCGCCAGTCACCGAAGCCCAGCGGCGCAAAGATCGGCGCGATGAAGCGGCCGATGTCCGCGAGCAGGCTCTCGTCCGGCGATGCGGCCGGATTGAGCTGGCCGTCAAACATCTGCAGGAACCAGATGATGACCGAAGCCGCGAAAATAATCGTGAAGGCCTTCATCACGAAGCCCTTGGATTTCTCCCAGACCAGATGCGCGATGCTCTTGAGCGTCGGCAGGCGGTAGTTCGGCAGCTCCATGACGAAGGGCACCGGCTCGCCGCGGAAAGCCGTGCGGTCGAGCAGCAGCGCGTAGAGAATGCCGCAGCAGATGCCGAACAGGTAGAGCCCCAGCATCACGGGCGCCTGCCAGAGCGGCGGGAAGAACACGCCGATAATCAGCGTGTAGATGGGAAGCTTCGCGCTGCAGCTCATGAACGGCGTGAGCAGAATCGTCATCTTGCGGTCGCGGTCACTGGAGAGCGTACGCGTCGCCATGACGGCCGGCACGGAGCAGCCAAAGCCCACGAGCAGAGGCACGATACTGCGTCCCGAGAGGCCGATGCGCCGCAGCAGCCGATCCATGACGAAGGCCACGCGCGCCATATAGCCCGTGTCCTCAAGGATGGAAAGGAAGAAATACAGCGTGACGATGTAAGGCAAAAAGCCAATGACCGTGCCCACGCCGCTGATGACACCGTCGATGAGCAACGCATGCATGACCGGGTTGACGTCTGCCGCCGTGAGCCCCGCATCGATAGCATCTGTGATGCTGCCGATCAGCGCCTCCGTGAGGTCTGTGAGCCAGGCCCCCACGCCATTGAAGGTCATGACAAAAACGAAGCCCATGATGAACACGAAAATCGGAATGGCCGTATAACGCCCTGTGAGCAGTTTATCCACCTGCAGACTGCGGCGATGCTCCTTGCTCTCGCGCGGCCGCACCACCGTATCGGCGCAGAGACCCGTAATGTAGGTAAAGCGCATATTCGCCAGCGCCGCCTCGGCGTCGAGACCGCTTTCCTGCTCCATGACCTCCGTGATCTGGTCATATATTTTCTTCTGCTCCGGCGGAATCCGGAGCTTTTCTGCCACGAGCGGGTCGTGCTCGATAAGCTTCGTCGCCGCAAAGCGCAACGGCAGCCCCGCCTGCTTGGCCAGCGGCTCGATGAGGTGCGCCATGGCGTGGATGCCACGATGCACGGCCGCCACAGGATCCTCTGGGTCGTTGCTGTCGGCGCAGAAGTCGATGCGCTCCGGCCACTCATGATGGCGCGCCACATGACTCGCGTGCTCGATGAGCTCCTCAATGCCCTCGTCCTTGGCCGCCACGATAGGCACGACCGGGATGCCAAGCTGCGCCTCCAGCTCGTTGATGTGAATGGCGCCGCCGTTCTGGCGTACCTCATCCATCATATTGAGCGCCAGCACCATGGGGATGCCGAGCTCCATGAGCTGCATCGTGAGGTAAAGGTTGCGCTCCAGGTTCGTCGCGTCGACGATGTTGATGATGCCGTCCGGCTTCGTCTGCAACAAGAAATCGCGCGTGACGATTTCCTCGTTGGAATAGGGCGACAGCGAATAGATGCCCGGCAGGTCCGTGACGCGGGCGTTGGGCAAACTGCGAATCTGGCCATCCTTGCGATCCACAGTGACGCCGGGGAAATTGCCCACGTGCTGGCTGGAGCCGGTCAGCTGGTTGAATAGCGTCGTCTTGCCGCAGTTCTGGTTGCCCACGAGGGCGAAGCGCAGCGGCGCGCCCTTCGGGATGTCCGTGAGTGTGTTGTGGTGATGGCCGTGCGGTGCGCGGTCGAGCTCGCCGCGGCCCGGATGAGGAATCGAGTAATGCGGTTCCTCATTGCGTACGGGAGCCGCCGCTGCGAGCCGTACATCCTCAATGGTCAGCAACTGCGCTTCCGCAAGCCGCAACGTGATTTCGTAGCCACGCACCTTAATCTGAATGGGGTCGCCCATCGGCGCCCGCTTAATGAGCTCCACAACCGTGCGCGGCGTAAAGCCCATATCGAGCAGATGATGCCGCAGTGCCCCCGTGCCGCCGACCTGTGTTACCGTCGCGGCCTGACCCGGCTTAAGTGTGTCTAATGTGGTCAACCTGAGACCTCCCAAGATTCCATACGCTTTTTTCTCTGTCTTTATCTTGCGCCATGCAACTTTATTTGTCAATGTCAGGTGCCTTCCCGGCAACACAAAAATCCTGAGTGGTAAGGAAACACTCAGGATTTTGTCAGAGAAAATATTAAGAAGTATAGGAAAAGTAGGGAAAAGGTGATTGCTGCTCAGGGTGTCAGCGAAGGCCGGGAAAACCAGCTCAACGCATACACACCGGCAGCGATATAGTCAATGGCGTACTCATTGGTGGACCAGGAAGTCTGCACATCCAAATAGGATTTGGCCACGGGAATATGGCCGCTGGCGAGATATTTCGTCTGATCCGGGTCGCCACCGCTAACATGATTGGGGCCGCCCACGATGAGCCCCGGCACATAGACGCCGGTGCTCGCGTGGATGCGGTTGTGCGGATGCATGGGGGGATTATCACCCGCACCGGTCATAAAGCTCTTGTCGAGGCTGTTACGGCCGAAGAGATAATGAATTTGGGAGAGGGCGCCCTCCACATAGGCCTGTTTCGGCGCAATCTGGTTGGCCATGAGCAGGATATCGCCCTTGGTCAGTGCATTTTTCGTCGAAGCCCAGGTGTACTCACCCGGCAGCAGGGCACATTGGAGCCCGTCCTCTTTGATGCGCGAGACGATCTGATCGGCATAGCCAAGGAACGCCTTGCGCACCTGCGCCTGAAGGCCCTGGTCAGCGCCCGTGGCCTTCAGGTAGGAGAACTGGCCGACAGCCAGCATATTGTCCCAGGTAAAGAAGCTCGGCACGCGCGTCACGACGTCGCGTCCCGTGCCCAGGAGATACGCCTCATAGGCCTTATCGCCCGTCGTGCGGAACATCTCCGCCGCCATCCAGACGCGCTCCTCCGCGTCCGTCGCCTTGTTGTACGGGCCTGAGCCGCTCTCCTGCCCTTTATCCTGCCGATAGACCGGCTGCGGCGTATTCTGCAGGTACTGCCAGACCGCCTCGGCACGGCTCAGGAGCTCCGCGGCATAGTCGGGGTCATACGCCCGATAGACGCGGGCGCCGACAGCTAGGGCAGCGCCGTACATCGCCGTTGCTGAGGAACAGCTGCCGTAGACGAAGCGCGGCTGGGTATCCGTGTCCGGCGACTTGTCAAAGCCCGGCCACTGCGCGCCCGCTACCTTATGGAACGTCGAGCCATCTGCACGCTGCATTTT
>Ga0256406_1007003_pt1 | contig 10960 bp, 9 predicted proteins | sample RumenRJG_03DNA_FD_185986 | JGI IMG/M metagenome (GOLD analysis project Ga0256406, IMG submission 185986) | Bovine rumen microbial communities from Lethbridge, Alberta, Canada - RJG_03 | ecosystem: Host-associated > Mammals > Digestive system > Stomach > Rumen | place: Canada: Alberta | collected...
CTTCACCTTCAGATCGAAGACCAGATGATTCGCTGCCTCGATAGAGCATCCCGGGCTGTATGCGAAATAGTCGTCATTTTCTCCCCAGCGCTTGTTCATACCGGTGCAGATGATTACCCAGTCACCCTCCTGAATACCGCCTTCCACTTTCTTTGCAGCTTCATCGATTTCCTCTGCAGTAATCAGTTCCCAGTGCTTCTTCGGAATATCCAGACATACCGCCGGTCCATAATAATTCTCCAGCGGAAGCTCGTGGGTATAGGCTCCCTCCGGAATCACGTGAGACGGGGAATCCGCGTGAGTCGAATTATGCATATGGAAATCATTGAAGGTCTGCAGCAGTCTGTAGTGCATCGGCATATGCTGCACTCTGTCGATATGGAAATCGCCGTTGGACGGCCAGAGCGGATTGCCTCTGCCGAACGGATGTGATAAGTCGACTAATACTTGTTTACCCATTTTTCTTCTCCTTTTATTTTCGCATATTGAATCACAACTGTAATACGTATCTGCCTATACTAATTAGCAAAGGGTATGCCATTCCGTCGGGTTTACTGCAATCCGCATATTTTCAACGTTTTAGCAAATGCCGGATTCCATCACCTGCGGCGGTTTCTGTTGCATTCCGCGCATGTCGTTGCAGTCAGGCAACGGATTTTCCGGCCACCGGGGCGGCAGCTGTTTTACACGCCCAGTATCTGACGGGCCTCATCAGGCGTCGCAACGGTTTTTCCCAGCTCCTCCACAATTCGTTTCACTCGTGCTACGAACTGCTGATTCGACTCCGCCAGCTGCCCTTTGTTGTAGTAAACATTGTCCTCTAGTCCCACGCGCACGTTACCGCCTAAGGCGAGAGCCGCCATCATGATCTCGTTGGCTCCCTTCCCGATACCGAAGGCGCTCCATGTGCATTTCTCCGGAAGGTGATTGACGAGGTACAGCAAATTCTCCGTCGTCGCTTCCATTCCGCCGGCCGCGCCGAGGCAGAGCTGGAAGTGCGCCGGCTCCTGAATAATCCCTTTCCTGATATAATACTTCGCCGTGTTCAGCATCCCGATATCGAAGATCTCGATCTCCGGCTTGACGCCCGCTGCGATCATTTCCTTTCCGCACAGCTCAAGAAATTCCGGTTCATTCATAAACACCACACTGTTCAGCCAGTTCATGGTTCCTGCGTCGAAGGAGGCCAGCTCGGGCTTCAGTTCACGGAAGGGACGGATGCGCTCCTCCCACGAAAAGCCCTGTCCTCCGGAGGACGTGAGATTCAGCACCAGCGGCGAACCGGCGTCCCGGATCAGCTTGACCGTCTCCGCAAACTTGTCAAACCGCATGCTGGCCGCGTCATTATCATCCCTCACATGAATATGCACCGCAGATGCTCCCGCGTCACAGCACGCCAACGCGGACGCCGCGATTTCCTCCGGCTGCGTCGGAAGATTCGGGTTATCCTTCTTCGTGGTCACCGCGCCGGTCAGCGCCGCGGTCACGATCACCTTACTTTTGTCATTCAGTCTCCGTGTTTCATACATGATTTTTGTTTCCTCCTGCTACAAAATATGACGGCGCTGTCGCCGTTCTCTTTGCGCACATATACAAACGCAAGCTTTGTGCCACCACAAAACCATTGAAAATACGCCGTTCCGGCGGCCCTCAAGTTGCACAGCGTCATTCCCGTTGCAGTCCGGCAACAAATTTGCTTTCAGTGCTCATCCTTCCCTTTATCATTCCCCTCATCGGTGGTATAATGAGGAAAATAACCGGGAGGACGCGATGAATCAGACATTAGCCATACAGGAAGTAATTGAAAAAATCGACGACGCCGTCAAGAGAGAGGACTATAAGGATCCGGACGCCGCCCTGGCGCTGCTGCAGAGTATCAAGGCCGATCTCCACTGTTTTCACGAGGCCGGAATCGATTTCAAGGTCGTGGTGGACAGCCTCGACGACAGCATTTACATCACTGACAGGGAAGGACGCGTCATGTATGTGAATCCGGCTCACAAAAAGAACACCAACATTGAGCCGGAAGAGGTCCTGGGACGCCTCACCAGCGATATCGTCCGGGAGGGCACACTGTTCACCGGCGGCTCGACGTTGGACGTCATTAAAGAGAAAAAGAAGATTTTCCGCCTCTCTACAGTGCAGAAGAAGGACCCGCCCGAAGTCGGATATACCGTGGGCGTTCCCATTTTTGACAGAAACGGAGAACTGACTCAGGTGGTGGTCAGCAGCCGTCCGATCCTTTCGCTTCAGGCTCTGCATGAGGACTACGGCCGTTTTCTCTCCGAGATCGACCGCACCAAGGACCAGCAGCACGTCACGATTCACAAAAACGCGAAGTCTCCTTCCATGTCCGCCGACCGGCTTATCGGCGCTTCCTACTCACTGAAAAAAATCTCCGATATCATCGCCCTCGCCGCTCCCACCGACGCGACAGTGCTGATCACCGGAGAATCCGGCGTCGGCAAGGAGGTCATCGCGGACGAAATTTACCGCAACAGCGACCGCAGCGACCGGACCTTCATCAAGGTAAACTGTGCCTCGATTCCCGCCAACCTGCTGGAATCCGAACTTTTCGGCTACGAGCGTGGCGCGTTCTCCGGCGCGAACTCCGGCGGAAAGCCGGGACTCTTTGAAATGGCCAGCGGCGGCACGCTTCTCCTGGACGAAATCGGCGACATGCCCATGGATCTTCAGGTGAAGCTTCTGCGAGCGATTCAGGACAAAAAAATAACCCGCGTAGGGGGCACCAAACCGATTCAGCTGGACATCCGGTTCATCGCCGCCACCAACAGCGATCTGAAGAAAAAAATCGCGGAGGGCACGTTCCGTCAGGATCTTTTCTACCGGCTGAACGTTATTCCGGTCAACATCCCGCCGCTACGGGAGCGGATCAACGATATCGATGCGCTTACCGACCACTTCATCGACGTGTTCGCAGAAAAACACCATCGCCGGCTGACCCTGTCTGAGAAAAACAGAGAAATCTTCCGTGCCTATCACTGGCCGGGCAACGTGAGGGAACTGGAAAACGTCATCGAATATCTGACGATCTGTGCTTCCGGCAGCGACCACGTGGACGAGGAGACTCTCCGAGGAATTCTGGACATTTCTCAGAGCGACAACCCGGCCACCGGCACCGGAACCCTGGCCCAGTCCGTGGAAAATTATGAAAAAAATCTCATCGAAACGGTTCTGAAAAACGCGAAAAGCCTGCGGGACGCCGGTGCCCGTCTGGGCGTCAACGCCTCCACAATATCCCGCAAAATCAAGCAGTACGGGATCGACTATCCGGGGACCAAGTAGCACAGTCTCAGGGAGTTTTGACACAAGCGGAACAAGACTGCTGTATTTTCAACAGTGCAGACAGATGTAAAAGCCCTTTCAAATTCAGTTTATTTCTTTCTGAATCTGAAAGGGCTTTGTTTTCTTGTCATGTTGCTGTTATCTGTCGGCCAGACCTTTTCCTTGTATGCCGGCCGGCAACACTTCAGCAGTCCTGAGCACTTTCGATATCTATACCATCTCAATGATGACAGCGGTTCCCATACCGCCGCCCGCACACAGTGTGGCGAGGCCATATTTCTGCCCGCGTTTCATCAGCTCGTACATGCAGGTGATGACCAGACGGGAGCCGGTTGCGCCCACGGGATGACCGAGGGAAATACCGCTGCCGTTCACATTCAGTTTGTCATCCGGAATTCCCAGCGTCTTCTGGCATGCAAGGCACTGAGCGGCGAAGGCCTCGTTGATTTCGAACAGATCGATATCGTCGATGGTCATTCCCGCCTTGTCCAGCGCTTTTCTGGAGGCGTCGATGGGGCCGATTCCCATCAGCTCCGGAGGAACCCCCACCGTCGCCACCGATCTTATGCGGCAGATGATGTTCAGCCCCAGTTCCTTGGCTTTTTCCTCCTCCATCAGGATCACGCCGGAAGCCGCGTCGTTCATGCCGGACGAATTGCCTGCGGTTACGGTTCCGTCCTCCTTAAAGGTTGGCTTCAACTTCGCCAGCGCCTCATAGCTCGCGTTTCTCCTGGGATACTCGTCGGTATCATAGGTAGTATCGCCTTTTCTTCCGTGCACTGTGACAGGGATAATCTCATCCTTGAATTTTCCGGCATCAATGGCTGCCACTGCTCTCTGCTGGGAGCGGAGGGAATAGCGATCCATTTCCTCTCTGGTTACATGATACTTCTCAGCCACATTTTCTGCGGTGATTCCCATCGCCGGACCGACGCCCAGATTCGTCAGGGAATCCCACATGGAATCCCTCAGTTCCATATGGCCGTACTTCTTGCCGTATCTGGCGTCGAACACCATGTGGGGGGCGGTGCTCATGCTGTCCGCGCCTCCCGCCATGATGCAGTCCGCCTCGCCGGCCTTAATCTGATAGTAGCCGAACTGAATCGACGACATCGACGACGTGCAGTTTCTGTGGATCGTGATTCCCGGCACCGTAACCGGCAGACCCGCCTTGACCGCGGCAACGCGAGCCAGGTTGTTTTCTTTGTAGGTCCTCTGATAGTTGCAGCCCCAGATTACATCCTCGATCATCGCGGGATCGATACCCGCCCGCTCTACCAGCGCCTGCATGACAGGGATGGAAAGATCCAGTGACGTAATGGTCTTAAACTGCCCGCCGATGGTTCCGATGGGCGTTCTGCAGCCTGCTACTATGACGACATTTCTCATTGCTTATGCTTCCTTTCCTGTAATTGAGTCTTCCTTCGCGTAGTCCAGATTGTATTTTCTCGTATTCAGCACAGAGATCAGGATGATGTTCACCGCCAGCAGCACGATGAATACGATGTAGGCTCCCCTCAGGGATCCGGTGATGGTCAACGCGAGAGAATTGATTTTGTAGTTCAGCATCAGCACGATCTCCATAATCGGGAAGTAGATGGAATAGACGAGATCGAAATTGTGTCTCCCGAATACCGAAGCCGGAAGGGACGTCATGAAGTTTGCCGCCGCTCCGATGGCAACGCCGACCATGGCGACACAGATATATCCGCCCAGCTGATTGTTCAGAATATAGTTGACTCCGAGGGCAACAATGTACCAGATCAGGAATGCACGAACCGCGGTCTTGACACCCAGTTTCTGGTCGATGAACCCGAATCCGTAGGAGCCGGCCAGCCCGACGAGGGCACATACCGTCATCATGAATACTGCCTTGGTGGGTGTGAATCCCAGCTCAATGTTTCTGGATACCATCTGGCTCATGACTCCGGTGGTGACCAGCTGGTTAATTCCGATGATGATAGCGACCACCCACATCTCCGGAGTTTTCAGCAGGGATGCAACCGTCCATCTGCTAGTGTTCTCAGAGCTCATATCCGCATATTCCGCTTCATAAACCTCTTTGCTGACGTTGTCCGGGTAGACTCCTCTCTCCTGAGGCGTGTTCCGGATCACGATGTAACCTATAATGGCCACAACGATGCCGACAATTCCCATGACTCTCATTCCGGCAGCCATGCCGAGGCCTCCGATCAGCGCGGAAATCAGAGGAACGTAGAGTGCGGATCCCAGATTATGCCCCATCGTCGTAAATCCGTTGGCAAGGCCCTTCTTCTTCGGGAACCATTGGGTAACCAGATTTCCCCCGCCAATATACGCAGCGCCGTTGATGAAAATTGTCACCAGTGTCAGGCCGATAAAGTAAGAGAATACTGTCTGAGACGCTCCGTAATAGATGTACGATGCGCCCGCCAGTCCGAGGAAGACTGCGGAAAGCGCCCTGGCTCCGATCTTAACGCAGATGCGCCCGATGATAAAGTACGCGACTACACCGATCAGACCCGCATAGAACGCCATATCCAGAAGTCTCGCATGCAGCGCCGTCTGAGAAGCGTAGCCCAGCGCCTTCCAGTGCGCACCCGAGAACGCCTCAATAACGATATTCTGTCCGTCGATGGAATAACCGATGAGGAACCAGAACATGATCATGCAGTAGAAGATGATCAGCCAGCCCTTTCCGAAGTCGGCCCTTGTGTTTTCCGACTGTAATTTCACATTGTTATCTGACATAGTAAACCTCCATATGGTTGTCGCCGGCGATGCGTCTGCTGCCGCACATGCACCCGTGCTTCTGCACAAGTGCATGCGGCTGAGAATTTCTCCAATCAGGCCGCAGAACCCGATGCAGCAGGTTTCCGCACCGCCGGAGGAAACATCTAATTCTTTCCGAATCTCTGATCTGTGGCGGTCACGACCATTTCATCCCACGTGTCAAACTGACTGCTTTCCCGGACAAAGCCGTCCAACAGTGTCTTGGAATACACCAGTCTCGGCGAATCCCATGTGCACATGACAGCGCTGGAATACTTAAATGCCTCGAAATTTTCCAGATTGGTGTATTTCTGCATGAATTCATCTGTGAAGATGTCCTCCAGAATTTTCTTGAATTCATCGTCATTATTGTAGGATACGTAATCGTTCAGCATGATTATTTACTCTCCGGATGTTCTTTGTAATACTCTTCCGCGGCTTTAAACACATAGTCGCGCCATACGGGTTCGTCCCTCTTCATGCAGGGACGGATGATTTCATCCTCCTGGTCACCCATTCCGTTGATGGTCTCTTTTCTCTGGACGGTCAGATACAGTGCCGGCTCATTCGGCGGGCATCCGAGAATCCAGTAGGCGTTCGGATGATCCTTCAGATATTTCTTTGTACAGTTCCCGTGGAGCACGATCTTCTCATCGGGAATATCCTTCGGAACCTCATTTTTCGGTCCCGCGACGATGGTCATTCCCGCGTTTTTGTCGTACTCGCCTACTGCCTTCAGTTCTTCCATGTTGATGGCAAGCAGTGCCTGACAGCTGGAGCATGCGCCGTCGCACCGCACGTCATATTCCGGCCACCGTTTGCTCATGTCTCCGATGTACGGAATCCACATTGGCTTGAAGCATTCCTCGATGGTCTGTCCCACAACCTCAATCTGATCCATGCTGTAGCTTCCCAGTCCGGCTTCCTCGGCTACTGTGAAATAGCTGACGCCGGAGGTATCGATTCCGGTGACCTCACAGGCGACCCGGTCGATAGCGACAGGATCCTTTGAGCCAAGAATCATGTTGGATTCAATAGGCACCGGCATATGGGGGCTGTATCCGCTGGCCGCTCTGTACGCGTCCATGATGTTCAGATCCGCCCTGCATACAGACCATACGTCCATCATCGCCATGGTCAGATTCTGCTGATGCATCTGCATGTGAACCTTGTCCTGTACCACGCCCTTGATATTCTTCAGCGCTCCGGAGAATACCATGCTGGCATGCGCCTTCAGGATAGGCAGATTGATCAGGTGATCTGCCTCCATCAGTCTCCGGGGAAGCTTGATGTGATCCAGATTGGATCTGTAACCGCGCACTGCGACGTTGACGAGATCCTTGTCCCTCTTGATGTCATAGCACTCGACGCCTTCTTCCTCAGCCATCTTCGCGATTCCGCTGACCTCAAAGCACTCTACCGTATCGCAGCCGATCGCGGCGGCTTCAGCGATAACGATTTCCTTTGGCTCTGCCTTCTTCACCTCGCGGATCACGGCGCGGATGACCTCCGGGTTGGTACATACCGAAGTTTCCGGCGGTTCCGCATGTCCCGCATTCGGCTTCAGCATCACCACCGATCCCTTCTGAATCAGGTTCTGCACTCCGCCAAGAAGGTCGAACACTCTCGTGACATCCTCCTGAATGTCGGCCCCTTTCACCAGGGCTACTTTCGATTTACTGCTCATAGTATCTCCTTTCACGAGCTGTGATATTTTCGATATCGAATGATTCCTGCCATATTAAATCAGCAAGTACCATGCCAAGGTGTAAATGCCGTTATTTGAACAATTTTTTAACAAAGTATACTCTGTTTTGTTGCACGCACCTCCGGCAGCGTTGCGGCAACGCAACAAAAGAGACCTCCGGCCTACGGCATTATCCGGCGGAACACGCGGATTATCTCCTCCTCATTCATTCCGTCACAGAAACCCTCGCCGACCTGCGGGACTGAATCCATCGTTTCCTCAGCCAGTTTCTCCGGCCCGATACCGGCGCTGCCCAGTTTACGGGGAATTCCGATTTCATCGACGAACGTCTCCAAACGCTCCTGCCCCTTTCGGGGTTCCTTTTCTCCAAATACCTGCCGGTAAAACTCTGCAAATCTTTCACCGTTTTTCGGAAACATTTCCCTGCACCACGCGGGAATCAGCATCGCCAGCGCTGCACCGTGTGCGAGTCCGTATTCCTTTGTAAGAATATGAGACATGGTATGACAGGCAAAGTCCCCTCCGGGTCCCAGCATATCACTGTGAGCCGCCGTCGCCGCAAACATCATCTCCGCCCGGTTCTGCAGATCACCGGGATCATGAATCACACGGGGAAGGCATTCCGTCACCGTCTTCATCAGTCCGGCTGTCATTCTGTCAAGGAGAACGCTTTCTCTTCGAAGATCAAAAAAACGCTCGAACGCATGGGCGAAAACATCGAAGCCTCCCGCCGCGGTCTGCCGCGCCGGAAGCGTCACTGTGAGCGCCGGATCCAGCAGAGCAAAGCGGGGTTTGAACTGTGGAAAGTAGCGAAGCAGCTTGTCGTGGGTCTCGTGATCCTGGATCACCGCCATTCCGTTGGCTTCACTTCCCGTCGCAGGAAGCGTCACGACTGCACCGACGGGCAGAAATGCCTCCGGTTCAATATCGCCTCTGAACAGTTCCTCAACCGTTCCTCTCAGGCAGGCGCCGGCCGCAGCCGCCTTCGCGGAATCGATGACGCTTCCGCCGCCCACAGCCAGAATCCCGTTCAGTTCTCGATCGCGAATCACACGAACCGCTTTCCGGATAAGTTCACTGTCCGCATTGGCCGTCACACCTCCCTGGGGCACCACCGTGCATCCGGCCTCTTCCAGACACGCTGTCAGGCGCTGCCCCAGTCCGGTACGAAAAATACGCTCGCTTCCATACAGTAGAAGAATCCGGTCCGCATACCGTTTCATCTGCATCCCCGCCTGTTCTTCAGCACCCTCTCCGAAAATGATCTCTGTGGGAATACTCATCGTAAAATTATACATTCTATTCATCTCCCGTTGTCTTGATTTCAGGTTCGCGTCCCACAACAGAGCGCATCCCCTTTGCTACTATTAATGCAAGGGTTATGCCATCCCTCAATTCCTCCGCGATTTCACGAGGCACAAAAAAAGCGAGGCGAATCCGCCGTTCCATTCGGATGCGTCTCGCCTCGCAAGTCATTTGTTTCCATATATTCTCCGGGAGATATTGCGGCGATGCCGCATGCAGTGCTCCGCCGGAGGCCGCGCCCCATCAGAGACTGCACTCTGCCGAAGCCTGTTCTCTATCGGATATTATGCTCCTCGATCAGATCGTTCTTGATGTTCCAGAGTTTCTGGGAAAGATCCACGTAATATGTCTGCGGATTTTCAAAGCGCAGGGTCTCCTCCCACAGTGTCTCCATCTGCTCCGCGCAGTAATTCCGCACAGTCTCAATATCAGGACAGTCATAGACCTTTTCGCCGTGCCTGAAGAGCTGTACCCGCAGATTACGGACATAGAAGTTGTTCAGAGTCTTCTTTTTCCAGATGGCGTTCGGATCAAAGATCACATATCCGTCCTGCTCGGGGATGGTCTCGCCGTCCACCGTCAGCACATCCGCCAGAGCCTTGTCGCTGTCTCTGTCATAGAGACGGTACAGCGTCTTGAATCCCGGGTTTGTGATCTTTTCCACATTCTCTGAAATCTTGATTTTCGGGATGATCTTCCCGTCCTTCTCCAGCGCCGCCAGCTTGTATACGCCGCCGAACACCGGTTCAGACTTGGCGGTGATCAGCCGCTCGCCGACTCCGAAGGAGTCGATCTGCGCGCCCTCCAGAATCACGTCACGGATCAGATATTCATCCAGAGAATTGGAAATGGTAATCGTACAGTCCTGCAGTCCGGCCTCGTCCAGCATCTTCCGCGCCCGCTTTGTGAGGTAGGCGATGTCGCCGGAATCAATGCGGATCCCCATCTTTTTCGGCTTCATCTCGTGGAATGCCCGGATCGCTGCAGGAACTCCGGATTTCAGCACATTATAGGTATCCACCAGCAGAATGCAGTTGTCCGGATAGATCTCCGCGTATTTGATAAAGGCATCATATTCAGTCGGAAACATCTGCACCCAGCTGTGCGCCATGGTTCCCAGTGCCGGGATATGATGATCCCGATCCGAGATAGTGCAGGCCGTACCGCTGCAGCCTCCGATATATGCCGCTCTGGCACCCATGTCCGCCGCCGTTGCTCCGTGCGCCCGGCGGGAACCGAATTCCATAACCGGCCGTCCCTGCGCAGCACGGACGATTCGGCTCGCCTTCGTGGCAATCAGACTCTGATGATTAATGATCAGAAGAATCATTGTCTCCACGAACTGCGCCTGAATGACAGGCCCCCGAACCGTCACAATCGGCTCATGAGGAAAAATTGGCGTCCCCTCCGGAACCGCCCAGACGTCACACTCGAATTTAAAATTTTTCAGATAATCCAGAAATTCCTCGCAGAAAATTCCCTTCCCTCTGATATACGCGATATCTTCCTCTGTAAATTTCAAATTGTCCAGATATTCCACCAGCTGTTCGATACCGGCCATGATGGCATATCCGCCCTCATCCGGCACTCTGCGGAAGAACATGTCAAAATATGCAATATCGTTCATCATACCTGACTTCAGATATCCGTTTGCCATCGTAATTTCATAGAAATCCGTGAGCATCGTCAGGTTTTTTTCTTTAACCATTTGGTTTCTCCTTTTGGTTACTCCGTGTTCAATGTATTTCCGGCGACCTTGTCATACCGGCTCTGCCCACCATTATACTCTACTTCAGCATTTTCTTCAAGAACTGACCGGTATAGGAGGCCTCACACGCCGCGATCTCCTCCGGCGTACCCGTCGCAACGATGGTTCCGCCGCGGTCTCCG
>Ga0256406_1007004_pt1 | contig 10959 bp, 10 predicted proteins | sample RumenRJG_03DNA_FD_185986 | JGI IMG/M metagenome (GOLD analysis project Ga0256406, IMG submission 185986) | Bovine rumen microbial communities from Lethbridge, Alberta, Canada - RJG_03 | ecosystem: Host-associated > Mammals > Digestive system > Stomach > Rumen | place: Canada: Alberta | collected...
GTAGAGCTTGAAATCGGGGCCGCGGTAGAGGCCGACGGACTCCATCATGGCGGTGATCTGCTTGACCTCGCCGATGGTCCTGACGAAGGGCAGCATGACGTTGACGTTCTTCATGCCCATGTCGTCTCTGACCTTCTTGATGGCCTTCAGCTCGCACATGAACGCCTCGCGGTAGTTCTCGGAGACGTACCTGGAGCATCCCCTCCATCCGATCATGGGGTTATCCTCGTTGGGCTCGAACTCGGCGCCGCCCCTCATGTCGCGGTACTCGTTGGTCTTGAAGTCGCTGGTCCTCAGCGTGACCGGCCTGGGGTAGAACGCCCTGGCCACCTTGGAGATGCCGTCCGCGAGCTTGTCGATGAGCTCCTGGGCCCTGCCCTCCTTGATGACGGCGAGGGGGTGCTCCCCGATGTAGTTGGTGAAGAGGAACTCGGACCTGAGCAGGCCGACTCCGTCGCAGGGCAGCTGCGCGACCTCCTCCGCCTTCGAGGGCATGGACATGTTGACCATGACCTTGGTCCCGGTGATCGGGACGGGCTCGGAGAAAGCTGCGGGCGCGGCGGCGGACGGAGCGGACGCCTCCGGGGCGGCCTTCTTCTTGATCTCTCCGCGGTAGACGGTCCCGGTGGAGCCGTCGACGGTCACGACCTCGCCGTTCTTCAGGGTCTCGGTGGCCTCGCCGGTTCCGACGACGCAGGGGGTCCCGAGCTCGCGGGAGATGATGGCCGCATGGCAGGTCATCCCGCCCTCGTCGGTGACGATGGCGACGGACCTGCTCATGGCGGGGACCATGTCGGGCATGGTCATCTTGGTCACAAGGACGTCGCCGTCCTTGATGACGTCCAGGGACATGCCAATGCTGTAGATGCAGACCTTCCCGGTGGCCATGCCGGGGCTGGCTCCGAGACCGGTGAGGACGACGTCGCCGCCGGCGATCTCTGCCTCGGTGGATTTCTCCTCGCTCCCGCTCCCGATGGCGGTGATGGGCCTTGCCTGGACCAGGTAGACCTTGTCGTCCTCGATGCACCACTCCATGTCCATGGGCCTGTTGTAGTGGATCTCGACCTGCCTTCCGATCTCGGCGACCTCGAGGATCTTGGCATCGGTGATCTTCTGGACCTTCTGGAGGTCCTGGGGGATGTCCTCCTTGACCGCGCCGCCCTGGGGGCCGCGGATGTACTTCCAGGTCTGCTTGGAGATCCTCTTCTTCGTGATGGCCATCTTGGACTTGTCGATCTGGAAGGTGTCGGGGGTGACCTCGCCGCCGACAACCGCCTCTCCGAGCCCGTAGATGCCCTCGACGATGATGTTCTTCGCTCCGTTGTGGGGGTCCACGGTGAACATGATCCCCGAGTATTCGGAGTTGACCATCTTCTGGACGACGACGGCCAGCTTGACGTCCTCGTGCGAGTATCCCTGCTTCTCCCTGTAGGAGATGGCGCGGGCGTTGAAGAGGGAGGCCCAGCATTTCCTGATCTTGTCGAAGAGGTCCTTCTCGTCCTTGACGTTCAGGTAGGTGTCCTGCTGCCCGGCGAAGGACGCATCGGGGAGGTCCTCGGCGGTCGCGGAGGACCTGACCGCAACGAACCCTTTCTTCCCGTCCAGGAGCAGCTTGTAGTTCTCCTTGATCTGCTTCTTGAGGTCGGCGGGGATCTCGTGCTGGGCGAAGAGGTCCTGGATCTTCTTGGATGCCGCTACAAGGGTGTCGTCGGAGTCGGGATCGACCTCCTTGATGGCCTCCATGATCTTCGGCATGATTTTGCTGGATTTTATGAAATAATCATAAGCAACAGTGGTCAGTACGAAGGCGTGGGGCACCGGGAACCCGGAGGAGGTGAGCTCTCCGAGGTTAGCTCCTTTCCCTCCGACGACGGGGACGTCGCCGACGCGGAGCTCGTTCGAATCAATGATCATCCTTTTCTCGATATTAGAGTCGACCATGGAAATCGCCATTCTGGAACTGGTTTCGCGGCACTCGCCGCACTGAATGAGAAATCCTGTTCAGGCGCTTATAAAGCTGATGGGGGACGCACGTTCTTAGGTGGTCTCAGAAGGGGGTTCTGCGGCTGTTTTCCATCTTTCCGAAGGGTGTTCGGGGGATTTCCGCGGTGTTTCCCAAAAAATATAATTATTAATATAATAATACAAATTATATAAATCTCGGTCTCGGAGGCCCGCCATGCCCGAAGCTCTTGTCGGAAGGAGGAAGGAGATGCTGATCCTGGAGAACCAGTTCCGTTCCGAGGGGTCGTCGCTGGTAGCGGTCACCGGCAGGAGGCACTCCGGGAAGACCGCGCTCCTCACTTATTTCGCGTCCAGGCATCCGAACACCCTCTATTTCCCGGCCAGGGAGGAACCGTCGTCCAGGAACCTCGTCTACTTCAGGCGCGCGGCCGGCGAGTTTCTAAACGACCCCTCGGCGGCCGCCGATGCCGACTGGAACCGCACGTTCAGGGCATTGGTCGGGGAGAGGAGGTCCCAGAAGGTCGTGGTGATCATCGACGATTTCGACAGGATCGGGCGGAAGGACCCCTCGTTCCCGCCCCTGGTCCGCTACATCTGGGACACCGTCCTGAGGAACTCGCGCACGATGCTGGTCCTGAGCGGCTCGTCGTTCGCGGAGATGGACCGCCAGGTGACCGATTACGATGCGCCCCTCTTCGCCGCCATGACAGCTCACATAGACGTGCGCCCGCTGGCATACGAGGCGTGCCGCGAGCTCCTGGGAGGGGAGAAGGCGGGGAATGCCCTGGAATACTATGCGGCGGCCGGCGGGACCCCGCTCTTCCTGAAGCGCCTGGCCATGCACCCGTCGGTCTCCGATGGCATCGCGGAGGAGCTGCTGGCACCCGGAGGGTCGCTCTGCAGGGAGCCGATGGAGGCCCTCCGCGCGGAAGTGGCCGATCCCGGTGTCTACGTATCGGTCATGACCTCGATAGCCACCGGGCACCGCCGCCTCCTGGACATCTCGGAGGACCTGGGCATCCCGCAGACCGGGCTGACCAGCTACCTCGCCAACCTGGTCTCGGCAGGGATCGCCGAGAGGGAGGTCCCGGTGCCGGGAGGAGGGAAGAAAGGGAGGTACTGCCTCTCAGACCCCCTGTCGGAGATATGGTTCGGGTGCGTCAACCCGAACCTGGCTCTGCTGGAGACCGGGCGCAGGTCGGCGCTCGCGGCGATCATCAGCAATAAACTGAAGAACGACGCGGTGCCGAGGGCGTACCGCCGGGCATGCACCGAGAGGCTGTGGGAGATGTCCTCTTCCGGCGTCTGGGACTTCGCACTCACCGAAGCGGGCGGATGGTGGGACCGCGAGGCCGAGATAGGGGTCTGCGGCTACGATGCGTCCGGGAGGAACCTGGTCGCGGGAGACTGCTCCCTCCGGGGGCGCCCCAAGGGGCTGCAGGACCTCGAGGAGCTCACTGCGGCATCGGAGAGGATGGCGCGCCAGGTACGCGCCGGAGCAGTGTTCTGGGTATTGTTCTCGCCGGACGGGTTCGACCGGGAGCTGGAGGCCAGGGCGGCCTCCGACCCGCGTATCCGCCTGGTGTCCCTGGAATGATATTAGGGTAGCCTAATAATATTGGCGTTTTACGCAGCCAATCCTACGGAAAACGTAATATCGGACATTCCATCCGTCAGAAACGGACATTTTTTCTGCGAAATCCTACGAAAAACGCAGCGTTCCATATACAAGGGTTTAAATGATATGGTATAATCTTCGGTCAAGGTTGTTCTAAATGGACACAGAGATTTGCTGGCATGGAAGAGGCGGTCAGGGTGTCGTCACCGCGAACGAGATCCTCGCCGAATCCGTCATTTATTCCGGAAAGTACGTCAAGGCGTTTCCCGAGTTCGGGCCGGAGAGGATGGGCGCCCCCATCAGGGCCTTCGCCCGCATCTCCGACCAGCCTGTCAGGGTCCACACCCAGGTCTACGAGCCCGACATCGTCATCGTCATCGACCCCACCCTGATCGGCAAGGTCGATGTGGCCAAGGGACTCAAGAAGGGAGGCTTCATCCTCGCCAACTTCGAGGGGACCCCCGCCGAGCTCCAGAAGGCCATCGGCACCTCTGCCGAATGCCACACCGTCAACGCTTCCAAGATCGCGCTGGAGGAGATAGGGAAGAACCTCGTCAACACCGCGATGCTCGGAGCGCTCATCAAGATCAGGCCCATCATCCCCTACAGCGAGATGGAGGACCACATCACGGACAAGTTCACCGGGAAGCTCTCGGACAAACTCATCGTGAAGAACCTCGCCGCCCTCAAGAGGGCATACGAGGAGGTGCAGTGAAATGGTCAACCTAGCCGGATACAAGGACCTTATCATAGGAAGCAGGGTGATCGAGCCCGGGAACTCCGAGAAGTTCCACACCGGAGACTGGAGGTCCATGGTCCCGGTCATCGACCCCGACAAGTGCATCGACTGCCTCACCTGCTGGATCTACTGCCCTGACAACTGCATTCTCACCCAGGACAACAGGGTCACCGGCATCAAGCTGACCCACTGCAAGGGATGCGGCATCTGCGCCAAGGCATGCCCCAGGCAGGCCATCGTCATGAAGGAGGATATCGAATGAGCAGCAAGGTCGGAAAGGACATCGCCATCAACGGCGACGGCGCCGTCGCCCTCGCCTGGAAGCAGATTAACCCCGACGTGTGCGCGGCCTACCCCATCACCCCGCAGACCATCATCGTCGAGGATTTCGCCAAGTACGTGGCCAACGCCGAGGTGGACACCGAGTTCGTGGACGTCGAGTCCGAGCACTCCGCGCTCACCCTCTGCACCACTTCCTGCGCCGCCGGCGCCAGGACCTTCACCGCCACCGCGTCCCAGGGTCTCGCCTACATGTGGGAGATGCTCCCGATCACCGCGGCCATGAGGACCCCGGTCATGATGGCGGTCGCCAACAGGACCGTCAGCGGTCCCATCAACATCAACAACGACCACGGAGACGTCATGTCCGCCAGGGACACCGGATGGCTTTCCATCTTCTCCGAGAACGTCCAGGAGGCGTACGACATGAGCGTCATCGCCCCCAAGATCGCGGAGAACCCCGAGGTCCAGCTCCCGATCCTCGTGAACCTCGACGGGTTCATCCTGACCCACGCCATCGAGAGGATGACCCCCCTCGACACCGACCAGGTGAAGGCGTTCGTCGGCCCGTTCAAGCCGTTCCACCCGCTGCTGGACACCGACCACCCGACCACCCACGACCTGATGGACGGGCCCCTGTTCTACTTCCCTCACAAGTACCAGATGGTCATGGCCATGGAGAAGGCCAAGTCCGTCGCCCAGGATGCCTTCGACGAGTTCGCGGAGATTTCCGGGAGGCAGTACCACCTCGTCGAGCAGTACATGTGCGACGATGCCGACACCGTCGCCATCGTCCTCGGCTCCTCCTTCGGCACCATGAAGGAGGCCGTCGACAGGCTCAGGGGCGAGGGCATGAAGGTCGGAGTGGCCATGCCCAGGGTCTTCAGGCCCTGGCCTGCCGAGCAGATTGCCAAGCTCATCGACGGCAAGAAGAACGTCATCGTCATGGACAGGCATCTGAGCATCGGCGCCTACGGCCCGATGTTCCCCGAGGTCTGCGCCGCGGCGACGCTCAACTCCAAGGTCCCCAAGATGTACAACTTCATCTACGGCCTCGGAGGGGCCGACACGCAGGTGTCCGACTTCATGGGCGTCTTCAAGGAGGCGTCCGAAGGGAAGGCTGCCAAGGTCAACTATGTGGGGGTGCACGAATGAGCGGACTTTCGCTGAAGGAGCTCAACAACATACCCGAGAGGCTGGCCTCCGGGCACAGGCTCTGCGCCGGGTGCGCGGAGTCGATCATCGCCAGGCAGGTCCTCATGGGGACCGAGAAGGATGTCGCGGTGTCGGTCTCGACCGGCTGCTTCGAGGTCTCGACCACCATCTTCCCGTACACGTCGTGGAAGGTCCCGATGGTCCACACTGCCTTCGGTAACGGGGCCGCCGCCTGCGCCGGCCTCGAGACCGCCTACAAGTCCCTGAAGAGGCAGAGGAAGACGGACAAGGACATCAAGTTCGTCAACTTCGCCGGGGACGGTGCGACCTACGATATCGGCCTGCAGTCCCTGTCCGGAGCCATGGAGAGGGGGCACGAGATGGTGTACGTCTGCTTCAACAACGAGGCGTACATGAACACCGGTATCCAGAGGTCCTCAGCCACCGAGAGGGGAGCGTCCACCACCACTTCCTGGAACGGGTCCGTCTCCTACGGTAAGAAGGAGTACCCCAAGGACATGACCGCGGTCATGGTCGCGCACGGCATCCCGTACGCCGCCCAGGCCGCCCCGCACGCCTGGAGGGACATGGTCACCAAGGCCAACAAGGCGTTCGAGTGCGGAGGCCCCGCCTTCATCAACGCCCTGTCGCCCTGCCCCAGGGGATGGAGGTTCGCCCCCAGCGACACCATCGCCATCTCCAAGCTGTCCGTCGAGTGCTGCATCTGGCCTCTCTACGAGGTCGTCGACGGCGAGTACTCGATGTCCGCCGAGTCCAGGAGGATCGCCGAGAACCCCGACCTGAAGAAGCCCATGTCTGACTGGTTCGCGAGCCAGGGCAGGTTCAGGCACCTCAAGGATGAGAGGTGGGCGCCCGTCGTGGAGGAGATCCAGAAGGACGTCGACAAGAAGTGGGCCAAGCTCCAGAAGCTCTGCGGGCTCTGAGAGTTCGGACAAAACCTTTTCGAGGGCCCGGGTTCCCGGGCCCCCGGCGGCATTGACTTTCGGTTTCCGGCATGCCGCCCGGGATCCATTTTCAATCGAACAAGAATGCTGCGATGAACTGGCACTGATGCCGGAACGGAGATACCGTCGAGTCCTCGGCAGTGCCTTATCGGTTCATGCGGCCGCGAAGTAGATCAGGAACCCGACGGCCCCGCCGGCGAAGGCGGTGACGCAGTTGTTGCCATACTTCGAGATGAGCCCCTTGTTCTCGAGAACCGCCCCGACGACGCTGTCGAGGAGGTTCCCGATCATCCCGCAGACCGCGGGGATGAGGAAGAGGAGATCGAAGTCCCCGAAGACGAAGAACCACGCGATGAAGGCGTAGATGAAGACAGCGATAAGGGAGGACAGAAGACCCAGGCGGGAGATTCCGCCGTTGATACCGGGCTCTGTGCGCTTCATGGTGGTGATCATCCACACCTTGTCGTCTAGCACCCCGATCTCGCTGGAGACCGTGTCGGCCATGGAGACGGCCACTGCCGAGATGAAGGCGCAGGCCAGCAGGTCGGCCGCATCTCCGCCGCCGAGCGTACTGTCGGTGAGATTGACCAGGGCGATGGCCGCAGGTGCCAGGCCCACGCCCAGGATGTTCAGGGCCGAACGCTCGCCTTTCTTCCCTTCCTGGAGTCCTTTCTCCTCCTTCTTGCCGATATCGATCATGGTCGCGGCGAAGGCGACGGCCGGGAAAACCAAATATGCCAGCAGCCACCAGATCGAACCGCAGAGCCCTATGATGCACGCTGAGACGAAGGCTGCGGCGGCGCCGTCCTTGGTCAGCAGGCCCCGGCGGAAGGCCACTGCTGACAAGACAGCAGATAAAGCCAATATAGCCAGAGCCTCGAGCGCATCCATGCCAGGAGATTGACGTCATCGTATATAACGAGGCACTGGCCTTTATGCCGGGATCGCTGGCACATCGGGGCCTCAGCGGACCTTCTCCAAGAGCTCGGTGGCGTCGGAAATGCATTTGGCGCGGTCGGTCTGCGGGAGGAACATGACCTTCCCCTGTGAATAGAGGGTGGTCTCCATCCCGTTCCAGTCGAAGACGAGCATCATCTCGTCCCTCTCCTTGATGGTGCAGCCCTCCGCCTCCAGTATCTTCGCGGCCCTGTCCATGTCGATGTCCAGGATATCGGCGGAGATCGCCATGAGCGCCTTGCCCCCGCAGAGCCTTGCCGTGGTGAACCTCATAGCAGGGACCCCAGCAGCTGCGCGGACCTGGAGCGGAAATCCTCGAGGGAGGACATGTTCTCGATGGTGAGGTCGGAAAGGGCTATGACCTCGGCGGACCCCCAGGATATCTCGCGGGCGTCGCGGGCATCGAACTCCGCCATGTTCCGGGGAGCGTCCTCCCTGCCACGCTTCACCAGTCTGGCATATCTGGTCTGCGGGGAAGCGTGGACGGAGACCACGGTCACCTCTCCGTGCTTCCGGAAGGCTCTGACCTCGTCCATGCTGCGGCATCCGTCGATCATGAAAACATCTCCCTCGGCCTTTTCGACGGCCCTCTTCGCCCAGATGTCGGTCCCGCGCTCATTGCGTTCGTTCCCTGCGAACTCGCCCATGCCGATCCCGCGGGCCTCGGCCCCGGATGCGGCATAGAACTCCCTGACCAGGTCCCCCATGCGGACGAAGGGGATGCCGGCCGCCCGGCCGGCGGAGAGGAACTCCTCCTTCCCGGCCCCGGGCATGCCGGCGACGACTATCATCTTCATAGGAGGTTTTCCGAGATGTTGTTGAGGGTGCGGTCGCAGTACACGCACCTCAGCTTCGGCGGGTTCCTGCATTCGACCCAGAACTTGGGGGAGACCGGCTCGCCCTTGTTGGTGATGCAGTTCGGGTTGCTGCACCTGACAAGCCCCTCGACCTTGTCGCCGAGCTTGACGTCATACTTCTCCGCGACGTAGTAGTCGCGGATGATGGAGATGGTGGCCTCGGGGGCGAGGAGGGCGATCTTGCTCACCTGGGTCTCATCGAGCTCGATATCCTCGATCTTCACGATGTCCTTCCATTTCTTCCCGGGCTTCTCGGTCCTGACGTGCATGCCGATGCTGATCCCGGAATCAATGTTGTTCTCGTTCACGCCGAGGATCTTCAGGACGTTGAGCGCCTGCCCGTTCTCGATATGGTCTATTACGGTGCCGTTCCTGATCGGCGGGATCTTGATCTCCATGTCCTCTGCTTCGTTCATATCTCTCCCCCCAGTATGGAGCACAGGATGGCCATCCTGACCGGCACGCCGTTGAACGCCTGCTGGAAGTAGCGGGCGTGCGGGGTGCTGTCGACCTCCGTCGCGATCTCGTTCACCCTCGGGAGAGGGTGCATGACGATCATATCGTCCTTGGCGTTCCTGAGCATGGCGTTGTCGATCCTGTACGTCCCGGCGACCTTCTGGTATTCCGCAGGGTCGGGGAACCTCTCCCTCTGGATCCTGGTGACGTAGAGGACGTCGGCGTCGCCGATTACGTCCTCCAGCCTGTCGGTCCTGCGGGGGTTGCAGCCGTGGCTCTTTATCCTGTCGACGATGTCCTGGGGCATCTGCAGGCTGTCGGGGGCGACCAGGGTGAGATGGACGCCGAAGTTGGTGAGGGCCTGCGCCAGGGTGTGCACGGTGCGTCCGTACTTCAGGTCGCCCACCATGGTGACGTTGAGGCCCTCGAGCGATCCCTTGGCCTCCTTCATGGTGAAGAGGTCGAGCAGCATCTGGGTCGGATGAGATCCGGCGCCGTCGCCGGCGTTTATGACCGGGTTCTCGGAGACATCCGCGGCCAGCCTGGCGGCCCCCTCGTAGGGGTGCCTGAGCACGATGACGTCGCAGTAGGCATCGACCATCCTGATGGTGTCCGCCAGCGTCTCTCCTTTGGCGATGGAGGTCATGGACATCTCGGACACGTCGATGACGTCGCATCCGAGGCGGTAGGCCGCGCTCTCGAAGGACAGCTTGGTCCGGGTGGACGGCTCGAAGAAAAGGTTGCCGAGGATCTTTCCGTCCAAGGCGCGTTTGACCTTCTCCCCTCTCGCATAGGGGACCATCTTCTTCGACAGGTCGAGGATGTACTCTATCTGGTCCTTGCTCAGGTCCCGGATGGAGACGAGGTCCTTGTCATAAAGCGATTCCATGCGTGCTTGATGGACGACTGGCGTATTAACCCTTTACCTGCGGCGGCCGGGGCGCTGCAGCCTCGGGCTCATTTTCTTATAAATGCGAGCGATAGCACAGCGTATGTTGGATGTCATCTGCAGGTCCCAGAGGGGCAGGGCCTGCGATTACGGCAGGGAGGGCGCGGCCCTCAGGACGCCCCTCCTGCTGAAGACCGGAGCAGAGGGCGGCACCGGCGTGGAGACGGACGGGAAGGGCCGCACGGTGCGCATCCTGGGCGCAGAGATCTCCGTAGACCCGAAATGCAAGACCTCTGCGAACTCTGGTGTCTCGGCGGAGGCTCGGACCAAGGACGGCATCTCCGTCCTGAGGTTCCCGCTGCGGGGCGACGAGGTCCTCCCGGAAGATTCCGAGATTCTCATCATCCCCAACGGATTCGATTTGAAGGAGGATTTCCGTGCCCTCTGCGACCAGGTTATGAAAGCGCGCAATGTGGCCGGCTTCGGCCGCCTGCTCGGCATCCTGGGCCTCGCCGAGCCCGCAGACCTGGCGCTCCTCGTCTACATGGGCGTCGATATCGTCGATGACGGCTGGTGCAGGGCGGCCGGGTCATGCGGCATGAAACTCATACCGGAAGGCAGGATCGAGGGCAAGGGGGACTTCTCGGAGGAGAACGTCCGTGCCATGGAGGAGGAGCTTTCCAAGGTCAGGGCGTTCCTCGGAGCCGGCAGGCTCAGGGAGCTCGTCGACCAGAGGTCGTTCTCCTCCCCGGTGGAGGTGGCTGCTCTCCGTGTCTTCGACGCCGACGGCTACGCCTACCAGGAGGAGTGCTTCCCCACGGTCGGGACCAGGTTCTCCTGCAACACCGTCCAGTCCCTGAGGAGGCCGGACATCGTCAGGTACGAGAGGATGATGGCCGAGCGCTACGTCCCGCCCGAGCACAAGAGGATACTGCTCCTGCTCCCGTGCTCCGCGAAGAAACCGTACCACACCTCGAAGACCCACAAGCTCTTCGCATCGGCGATCCACACCGCTCCGCACGATACCCTGGTCCATGAGGTTATCGTCACCTCCCCGCTGGGAGCGGTGCCGAGGGAGC
>Ga0256406_1007005_pt1 | contig 10959 bp, 8 predicted proteins | sample RumenRJG_03DNA_FD_185986 | JGI IMG/M metagenome (GOLD analysis project Ga0256406, IMG submission 185986) | Bovine rumen microbial communities from Lethbridge, Alberta, Canada - RJG_03 | ecosystem: Host-associated > Mammals > Digestive system > Stomach > Rumen | place: Canada: Alberta | collected...
TGAATCAGTAGATGAGGATAAGGAAGAAGGAAAGCTTAAAGAGGCAGGAAAGCTGGTAAGAGGCAGTCAGATTGAATACTACGAGGAAGATGTCCTGTCTGTTGATGAGGAAAAGACTTACTACAGGATAGAAGATCCGTTCAAAGAGCCCGAGCCTGAGGGTGGTGAAGACGAAGAAAAAGATAAAAAAGATGAAGAGGAAGATCCTCTCTACTACATAAGCTCGGATAACTTAGCGCTAAGTATTTCGGACGTCGTAAGGGAAAGCGAGATATATGTCAGAAATCCTTCCACGATATACAAAGATACGAGAGGACCTGCCATAGCATCCTTTGCTGCCAAGGGAAGCTGCCTTAAGGTCTGCGGATACGAAGGGCTTAATGAAGACGGAAGTGTCGAAAAATATAAGGTGGTATACGGAGAAACCGAAGAGGAGGGCGAATCCCGGGAAGAGACTACGGAACTCAGCGGATACATTTTTAGAAGGTACACTGCCAGGACGCAGGAAGAGGCAGATGAGGTGTATAACGAAAACGGAATATACGATGCCGCATCCGACGATAATTACGGCATGGAGCTCTACGGAGGAAAGGCAGCACATCTCGATTACTATCCGAGGGAGAGGGTTTCGCTGGAGGGCAATTCATTTTGCACGGACGCCAGGGCCATGTACATAAACGGAACGGCGGCGGTCAAACCGGATAATTATGTCAAACTCATAAACGGTACCGATTGCAATGCAGTCGTGATAGATATAAAGGACGGATACCTGGCATATCAATCCGATGTTGCGAAGGAAATGTCTCCTCGTTCATACAAGTCCGCTTATTCGACCAAGGAAGATTACAAAAAAGGCGTGGATGCATACAGGGACACGGGAGCATATCTTATCGGAAGAATTGTCGTATTTAACGATGCGATATACGCGAAGGATCATCCGGAGGAATGCATAGAATACGGAGATGACACGGGCTGGCCGAGCGCATTCTCTAGAGCCGTATGGGAATACAACGTAAGACTTGCTATTGAAGCGGTAAGAGAGTTCGGTTTTAACGAGATACAGTTTGATTATGTTAGATTTCCGGAAAGTGCATATGAAATGTCTCGCTCCAAAAAAGCGGACTTTAAAAATACATATGATGAGGAGAAGGGGCAGGCTATTCAGAATTTCTGTATATATGCTGCGGATATGCTCCATGAAGAGGGTGTGTATATGTCCGTAGATGTATTCGGAGAGAGCGCATACGGATATATGACGGCATACGGGCAGTACTGGCCGGGCATATCCAATGTGGCGGACGCCATAAGTGCAATGCCGTACACAGATCACATGGGAATAGAGGACGGCTGGGAAGACCCGTACAGCACGATGCTGAGCTGGTCCAAGAGAGCCAAGAAGCAGCAAGATAAGCTCGAAAGCCCTGCAGTGGCCAGGACTTGGATAACCGGCTACGATACTCCTCACTGGGATCCTGTTGTGGACTATGACGGGAAAAAACTGAAAGCCCAGGTAAAGGCACTGAATAAAGCGGGGCTTGACGGAGGGTTCATTCCGTGGAATGCCGCATCCGATCTCGGAAAGTATACGGAGTACAAATCCGTGTGGGGTAAGAAGTAGGCTGTGAATAAGCATAGTCTGTGGTAGAATATACGGGAATCACACGCAAATTATTTCATAGGAGATGAAAGACATGAAGTTTGATATCAAGACAATTACGGATGAAAGAGCCTTTCACAACACGGCGATTCTTATTTTCCTCAAGGCGGCGGATGAAGTATTCGGCGGCGCTGAGGTCAGAATCGGAAACTCCCTGAACCAGGGATATTTCTCATACCGCGCGGATGATGTTCCTATCAAGGCCGGTGATGCTGCAAAGCTCTCCAGGAGGATGAAAGGGATAATAGCAAAGAACATTCCCGTCACCACCGAAGAGCTCAGCGTAGCAGACGCCATAAAGATGTGGGAAGAGAATGGCTGCGATGAGAAGGCCAAGCTACTGGCGGGCCTTGATCCGAGTGAAAAGGTAGAGATTGCCGAAATAGACGGATACAAGAATTGCATGTACAGCAAGGTGCTGCCATCTACGGGATATATCAGGAGCTTTGAGATCAGAGTATACAGAAAAGGTGTACTCCTCAGGCTTCCTAATATGCTGCATTCGGGAGATATTCCGAGCTACAGAGATGATGACAAACTCTACGAGGCATACAGAGAGAGCAATCGTATGCGAAATCAGACAGGCATACATTATGTCGGTGATGCCAATGAGAGGATCAGAGAGGGTGAAGCCCAGGATCTCATAGATATCAGCGAGAGCTATCAGAGCGAAATGATAGGTTCGTTTGCCGACAGGATAACGAGAGAGGGTAAGAGAATAGTCCTCATTTCCGGACCGTCATCATCGGGTAAGACCACGACAGCCAAGAGACTCTGCCAGGCCATAGCAAGAAGGTGCGGAGTGGATCCTTTGTATATGGGAACTGACGATTATTTCGTGGAAAGATGTGATACTCCTCTTGATGCGGACGGAAAGCCTAACTTCGAAGGCCTTGATGCTCTCGACCTCGATCTTTTCAACGAGCAGATGGATGCGCTCCTTGCAGGCAAGGAAGTGGATATACCTGAATTCGATTTCGTAGAAGGTAAGAAGGTCTTCGGCAAGAGGATTACCAAACTGCAGACGGATCAGATTATGGTAATCGAGGGCATTCACAGTCTGAACGATGTCTTGACTGAGAATATCGACAGAGAACAGAAATTCAAGATATATATTAGCCCGCTTACTCAGATGGGACTCGACAGACACAACAGGCTCTCCACGGTAGATACAAGGCTGCTGAGGAGAATAGTAAGAGATAATCAGTTCAGAGCATACGACGCCAGGGCAACATTAGATACGTGGCCTAAGGTAAGAGCGGGAGAGAGTGAATACGTATTCCCTTACAGTTCATCTGCAGATGTTGTATTCAATTCAAGCACCCTTTATGAGACTAATCTTCTTAGGACATTTGCCGAGCCGCTTCTTTCGGACATTAAAGAGGGAGAGGATGTATATCCTGAGGCCCAAAGAATTCTGAATCTTATTAAGCTCTTTGAGAAGATTGAGTCTGCAGACGGTGTGCCTGCTAACTCCATACTCCGTGAGTTCGTAGGCCCTAAGAAGTAGGAATAGTTATAGGAGACAATTGAAAAGGAAAAGGACATGAAGAACATTTTTACTGAAGAAAGAGAAGTAAAGCAAGCCACGCTCTCGCATGCGCTTACCACTTTTCTGTGCCTGGTCGTCATAATGATGCTGGGCATCAAGGTATTCGAAGTTGATCCGCATATTCCGATGTTCTTCGGAGTAATTGTGGCGGCCGTCGTGGCTATGACCCTAGGATACAAGTGGTCTGACATAGAGAAGATGATGGTGGACGGAATATCCAAAGCCATGCAGTCCATACTAATACTTGCCATCGTAGGTATGATGATCGGTACCTGGCTGGTAGCGGGTACCATCCCGACCATGATTTACTATGGTCTTAAGCTGCTTTCACCTAAGGTATTCCTCGTAGCTGCCGTACTGATTTGCTCAGTCACATCACTCGCTACGGGTACTTCCTGGGGCACCATGGGAACAATGGGACTTGCGCTTATAGGAATCGGAACGGGACTTGGCATGCCGGTAGGTCCGACAGCAGGTGCCGTAATCTGCGGAGCCTATTTCGGAGATAAGCTGTCACCGCTTTCGGATACTACTAACTTAGCGCCTGCAATGGCGGGAACTGACGTATTTACTCACGTCAAGTACATGCTCAAGTCAACGATAGTGGCATACGGTATTTCTCTTATATTCTTCGCTGTATACGGATTTATGCATGCTACAAGCGGTAATGTGGATACATCCCAGGCAACTGTCCTTATGGACGGCCTCAAGGATAATTTCAACATCAATCCGCTGCTCCTGCTGCCGCCGCTGGTAGTTATACTCTCAATTGCACTCAAGGTACCGGCAATCCCGGGCATTACACTCGGATTCCTTACCGCGGCAGTTATGGCACCGTTTGCCCAAAGCGGAGTTGCCATCGGAGACATTCTCGGTGCAGCACTTGAAGGATTCACTCTTGAGAGTGAGGTTGAGTCACTGAACGATCTTCTTTCAACAGGAGGTCTTATGAATATGTCGAGCTCGATTCTCATGACGGTAATCGCCATGATGTTCGGAGGAATTATGGAAGGAACCGGACAGCTTGCGGTCATCATCAATTCAATCATCAAGAGAATCAAGAGCGATGCAGGGCTCGTCGGAGCAACAGAGGTCACATGCGTGCTCTCCAACGTGGTAATGCCTGAACAGTACATTTCCATCCTCGTACCGGGCAGGATGTACGCACCGGCTTACAGAGAGAGGGGACTGCATCCTAAGAGCCTCTCGAACGCTCTTGAGTCTGCAGGTACCGTTACATCGTGTCTCGTACCTTGGAACACCTGCGGTATGTTCATAAAGAACACACTCGGTGTAGAGACCATAGTCTATGGTCCTTGGGCGGTATTCAACTACCTTATGCCTATCATCTGCTACGTGATGGCGTTAATGGGTATAACCGCTACCAAGATGACTCCGGAAGAACAGGCCAGGGCAGATGCAGGAGAACTCGTGTAAATTGAAAGGAGATATGGAAATGAAATTGAACAATAAAAAAGGCAACGCGACGGTAATCCTGATTGTCGTGCTGCTTGTAGTTATCGGAATAGCGGGGCTTTTTATCAAGCTGAACTGGAGAAGGTTTAAGGCAGAGGCCAGTTTCGGACTGACCGTGGCAGTCATAGTAATAGCCATACTCCTCGTCCTGTTTATCCTCATCAAGCGCAGTATTAACAAGGCCAGTAAGGAACGCGCTCAAAAGAAGTTCGAAAAGGAAAAGGCCAAACTGCAGGAAGAGAACGACAAGCTTAACGAAGCAAACGCTATGCTCGAGGAGAAGATAGACGAGCTGAAAGACGAGGCAAATAATCGATGAGTAAGGTGCTGATTATCGGAGGCTCAAGAGGAATAGGCGCTGCTGCTGTCAGGAAGTTCAGGGCGGCGGGAGATGAAGTTGTATTTACCTATCATAAGTCTGAGTTGGATGCAGATGCTCTCAGACAGGAGACAGGAGCGACTCCCGTTAGGTGCGATGTCAAATACAGTGACTCCGTAAAGATAGCGGTCGATAAGGCCGTGAGCGTTATGGGAAGCATCGACGTTCTCATCTGCAATGCCGGAATAGCTGATTACAGTCTAATCACCGAAATAACGGAGAGCAGGTGGGAGGAAGTTATAGACACGGATCTTAACGGAGTCTTTTATGCCGTAAGGCATGTCCTGCCTTCCATGATAAGCCGCAAGAGCGGATGCATCATCAACATGGCTTCCATGTGGGGTGAGGTGGGGGCCTCGTGTGAGGTCGCATACTCAGCCGCTAAGGCAGGGGTCATAGGTCTGACCAAAGCGCTTGCCAAGGAAGTCGGACCTTCGGGTATCAGGGTTAATTGCATATCACCGGGCCTTATAGATACGGAGATGAATTCAGGGCTTGATGAAGACGCCCTGGAAGGCATAGCATACGATACGCCGCTCGGAAGATCCGGGAGGGCGGAAGAAGTGGCCGATGTCATGAAATATCTGGCATCTGATGAGGCTTCGTTTATCAGCGGACAGGTGATAGATGTAAACGGAGGATTCGTCGTTTAGACCCGGACAGTTAATATACATATTGTGTAAAGTATACTTTACAGACACTATATATAGTGTCTGTATTGTTTTTTTGCAATTGTAAAGGGTACTTTACATTAAAAAAGTGGAGAATGAGGGCATAAAATGCCCTTTTTTTATTAAAAAGTGGTGGAAAGTGGGGTAAAATGTAAACACTGTAACCAACCGTTTTTACTAATTACTGTTTTGAGAAAACTGACCCCTTCACTATGTTTCATGGAGTTTATGAAAACTCAATAGACAGCAAAAACCGAATGATCATCCCTGCCAAGTTCAGGGATGATCTCGGTGGTCAGTGCATGCTCACAAAAGGTTACGATCAGTGCCTCTACATCTACACGATGAAGGAGTACGAAGAAATAGCAGAGAAGATTTCCGCACTGCCTCAGTCTGACAGAGAATTCAGAGCGTTCATAAGAGATTTCTTCGCAAACTCTGAGATCTGTTATCCGGACGCACAGGGAAGAATCATAATCCCGGCCAAGCTGAGGGAGTACGCAAACATAAAGAAAGAATTGGTGACACTCGGTGCAATGAACAAGATTGAGATCTGGAGCGCCGATCTCCTGAATGAGACAGCGGGTGAGAACCTCATGGATAACGAGAGTCTGACCGACAAGCTGAAAGAGTATCAGCTCTAGGGGTGCGATATGGAATTCGAACACACTCCGGTGCTCTACAAGGAAGTCATGGAGATGCTGAACATAAGGCCTGACGGGACATATGTGGACGGCACCGCAGGAGGCGGAGGACATGCATCCGGAATAGCCGAAAGGCTCAGCGACAAAGGTCTCCTGGTAGCGGTAGACAGAGACAGAGAAGCCCTAAGAGCAGCCGAAAAAAGGCTTCAGGGATGCAAATGCAGACTGAAGATGCTGCACACGAACTACAGCGATGCAGACTCAATATCAGAGGCTGCAGGCGGCATGACAGACGGAATACTCCTCGATCTCGGAGTTTCATCATACCAGCTGGACAATCCGGACAGAGGGTTCTCGTACATGAACGATGCACCGCTGGATATGAGGATGGATGACTCAGACAGACTAACGGCCTACGAGGTCGTAAACGGATACGAAAGATCTGAGCTTGCGAGAATCATCAGAGAGTACGGTGAAGAAAACTGGGCAGCGAGGATTGCCGAGTTCATAGAAAAGGCCAGGGTTGAAAAGCCTATAGAGTCCACGGGAGAGCTGACTGAGATTATCAAAGCGGCGATTCCGGCAAGAGCGAGAAGAACCGGACCGCATCCGGCCAAGAGAACGTTTCAGGCCATAAGGATAGAGGTGAACGATGAGCTCGGACACCTGAGAGAGGCGGTAAGCAAACTGCCGGACATACTCACAAGCGGCGGAAGGATAGCGATAATAACCTTCCATTCACTGGAGGACAGGATAGTAAAGAACGAATTCGACAGGAGACTCAATCCCTGCACCTGTCCAAAGGAATTTCCGGTATGCGTATGCGGAAAGGTGGCGGACGTAAAGAGGGTTACCAAAAAACCGATAGTGCCGGGCACCGAAGAGACAGAGTCAAATCCGAGAGCCAGAAGCGCCAAGCTCAGAGTTCTCGAAAAACTATAAACACTCTAAACACACTATCTAGACGTTACAGATTTATTTAAACATATAGGGGATGCAAAATGACTTACAACGCTGCAGTTGCTAATCAGGGCGTAATGAATCCGTCGTACATAGCGCCGATGGAAGTAAAGCTCGAGGCAGTACGCAAAAAGAGAGTATCTAAGGACAGAAGAAGCCTTATAAAGATTGCCGGATTGATGCTGGCTTGTATCTTTATTCTCGTAGGTATGAGAGCGTACTGCGCTTATGTTCAGCACGCCAATAACGTGCTCATCGAAGAAAACAATCTCATCCGAGCTGAGATTGATTCACTCGAAAGAGAAATATCCGAGAAGAGCAATGTCAGCAATATTGAGAAGATTGCCGTAGACAATTACGGAATGGTATTCCCTACATCAGATAATGTAATCAATCTCGCAGAGGAGTCCGTTTCGGAGGAAAGCCTCGCAGAGACGATCAGAAGCGAAGCATACAACTAGACAGCATACAATCGGATGATTCAGAGCCACTGAGCCGGAAACGGTTCGGTGGTTCTTTTAAAAGAACACAAAATAGGGTGGAAATCTGTACATTTCAACACAATATATAGTATAATATCTTGTCGAATTATGAGCATTTTTACATATTTGCAGATAAATGGCTGAGAATAAGAAGCAAACAAAGAAAGATAAAAAGACGGATAAGAAGAGGGAGAAGATCAGCGAAAAGGCTGCAGAAAAGAAGGCCCCTAAGAGCAGTAAGAAGGCTCCTGCCAAGAAAGCCTCAGGCAGCAATAATGCTGCTGCAAAGAAGGCCGGCAGGAAAGCCCAAAAGAAACGTCAGGAGGCAGCTATACCTCCGTCAGCAGTGCTCCCTATTAACAGGATGAGAATTGCCATGGGCTTTGGCTTTATCTTGCTTCTTTTGTTTGCTCTTATGATACGCATGGGATATTGGCAGATTGTAAGGGCTGATGAATTAAGAGATATGGCCACGGAGATGCAAAAGGAAGATACCGAAATCGCACCGTCCAGAGGCATCATATATGACTCTAAGATGAACACCTTGGCCGAGTCCGTTACGGAGTATGAGCTCTATGCATATTCTCAGTCCCTGTACAAAGCGGAAGAAGTTGCCCCTGCAATTAAAAAGAGCAATGTCGTGATACTATCCGAACTAACGGAACAAACTCCTGAGAAGGTGGAAAAGATCCTAAGCGGAGAGGAAAACCTCGTAATGGTCGGAGACGCTCTTACAAAAGAGCAGGTGGACAAGGCCAGAGATGCCTTCGACAGCAATGTAGTGGTCAAGACAAAGACATCGAGGAGGTATCCTAACGGTGCCTTTGCCGCTCAGGTACTGGGTGGAGTCGATACTAACAATGCGGGCAGGTCAGGTCTCGAATACCAATACAATTCGGAGCTTGCAGGCATAAAGGGCAGGACGATAATGACGACTGACCGAAACGGAGACAGGGTTTCGAACAGCTCGAGATATTACAAGGCTGAGAACGGACACAGCCTTGTGACCACAATTGATTCGGCAATCCAGAATTTCGTGGAAGAGGCTCTTGTGACCGGAATGAAGGAAACGGGCGCCGATGCTATTACATGCATTGTCATGGACCCTAAGACCGGCGATATCCTGGCTATGGCCACAAATCCGGAGTTTGATCCGAACAAGTCAAACGAGCCTTACGGCGATTCCGAACTGGAAGCCTTCGAAAAAATGAGCGATGAGGAGCAGGCGGATTATTTGAGCCGCATGTGGTCCATAAGAGCGGTCACGGACGTGTACGAGCCGGGATCGACATTCAAGCTTATTACGGCGGCAGCGGCGCTGGATTCGGCCCATGCCGATGACAGTTCCTCATATATGTGCACCGGATCCTTCCCGGTGGGAGGATATAATCTTCAATGTCTGTCCGTTCACGGTGCACAAGATCTCAAGCACGCAGTCGGCCATTCATGCAACCCGGCTCTTGCTCAGGTGGCAATGGACACCGGCGGTGAGACTCTCTATAACTACATAGATGTTTTCGGTTTTGATGATAAGACGGGAGTGGATCTTCCGGGAGAGACCAACTCCATTGTTAAGGATCCAGAGACCATGAGTCTGGTTGACTTGGCCACCACGGGATTCGGACAGGGTATTGCGGTAACGCCGCTTCAGCTGCTCTGCGCCATAAACATTTTCGGAAATGACGGTATACTCATGCAGCCGAAGATTGTAAAAAAGATTGTTGACGAAAACGGAAACACCGTAAAGGAATTCGAAGATGTTAAGGTCAGGAAGGTCGTATCGGAACCTACTGTTGAGAAGATGAAGGACATCATGGAGTTCTATGTGGCCAGTCCGGATGCGGGCGGTACAACTGCCTATGTTCCGGGCTACAGAGTCGGAGGAAAGACCGGAACGGCCAACTTCGTCGAGGACGCAAAATACTCTTCGGCCACAAACACATCCTTCGTAGTCATGGCACCTATGGACGACCCTAAGATTTCCATGATATGTATCGTTTACAGGCCTACGAAAAAGCAGTACGGAGCATTTACGGCCGGTCCTATCGTAAAGGAAATAACCGAGAAGACTCTCCAGTATATGGGAGTTGAGAGAGTTTACTCCCAGGGAGAGGAAAAAGAGAATAAAAAGGACTATGTAGCGGTACCTGATGTAACAGGAGAAGACAGTAACACGGCCAAGAGAATACTCAAATATGAGGGGCTTAACTATATAGTCATGCCTGAATCCGACAAGGATAAGAGCTTTGTCGTAGTCGATCAGTATCCTAAGGCCGGTACTAAGATAGAAGAAGAATCAGTAGTATATATTTACAGTGAATAGTATGCAATTACAGACAGTAGAAATAATTAAATACTCAATGGTGGCTGCCATAGCCTTCCTCGTTTCCGTACTGGCTACGGGACGGCTTATTCCGTATCTGAGGCACAAGCAGTTCGGCCAGTTCATAAGAGAGGAAGGCCCGCAGGCGCATCTCGCTAAGGCGGGTACGCCCACCATGGGTGGGCTCGCTATGGCAGCGGCAATTACCGTGGCTGTCGTAGTAGCCATGATAATGGGCTTGGCTGATGCCCACAAGCTCCTGGCGATACTTCTCAGCATGTACGCGTTCGGAGCAGTCGGCTTTATAGACGATTTCAACAAAATAGCCAAGCATCAAAATGAGGGACTTACACCGAAGCAGAAATTGGTGCTTCAGTGCCTCTTCGGACTGGCTCTTGCGGTTTATATGATGCTTACTGAGGGAACATCGGTGATTATCCCGTTTGCCGGAAAGAGCGTAGATATGGGATGGCTTTATATTCCGTTCATCATATTCGTAGAGGTGGCCATGGTAAATTCCGTCAATCTCACTGACGGTCTCGACGGACTTGCATCGAGCGTATCTGCAATAGTCGCATGTACATTTGCCGTAATAGGGATGATGACAGCGGGCGCCGGAAGCACTGCGATGGCGGCAGCGGGGCAGGCCGTATTCGGGGCTGCAATAGGTTTTCTTTTGTATAACAGGTATCCGGCTCAGATATTCATGGGCGATACGGGTTCAATGGCCCTGGGAGGCGTTTTATCCGCCATGGCCATAGTCGGACACCTTGCATGGGTACTGCCTATTGCAGGCGCATTATTTGTCATAGAAG
>Ga0256406_1007006_pt1 | contig 10957 bp, 7 predicted proteins | sample RumenRJG_03DNA_FD_185986 | JGI IMG/M metagenome (GOLD analysis project Ga0256406, IMG submission 185986) | Bovine rumen microbial communities from Lethbridge, Alberta, Canada - RJG_03 | ecosystem: Host-associated > Mammals > Digestive system > Stomach > Rumen | place: Canada: Alberta | collected...
GCTGTGCGTACGGCAGAATCTCGTTCGCGGGAATCTTTGGCGTCTGCCCCGCCAGCACCGCGTTGTACGCGCGCGCCTGAGACAGGTAGCGCGCCCGCTCCTCCTTGCTCATGGCGTCGATGTTGCCAGATACCGTCGTGATCTGGTTGAACACGCCCGACCCCTCGAGCCTGTCCGCCACCCACGGCCACACCAGCAGCCCCGCGCCAATCAGGATGATGAGCACGGTTATGAGCCGGTCCGCCCAGCGCGGCAGCCGCTTGCGCCGCCTGTCGCGACCCTTGTGCCCCTTGGCCTTGCCGTCCGCCGCAAGGTGCTCAGCCATCGCATCCCCCCAACGCGACCTTCCGGCCGCCGTCCGTCCGGCCGAGCCCGCCCAGGCCCCGCCCCCTCGCAAAAGGGACCCCGCCTTCGCAGGGTCCCTCATTACTACCGAGAAGAACGCTCTTCTCCGCTAGGAAAGCTTACTTGGACCTACTCGGCGTCCTGCTCCCTGCGGCTGCGAACGACACGGTACACGCCGATCGCGAGGACGGCGCCGCCCGCCGCGAGCGTAACGCCGATGCCCGCCTGGCCGGTCAGCGGCAGGCCGACGGATTTCTTGTTGCCGACGACCACGTTCACGGTGCCGTCGGTTTTGGTGTCGGTGCCATTGACGGCGCTGAGGGTGTTGTCACCCGCATTGTCATCCAGGGTTCCCGCGATCACCTGTCCGTCGATGGAATCGGTCGTCTTCTTGACGCTGGTCTTAACGGAGACGTTCTGCGTCTCGGCGTTCGGCTCATCGGGGGCATTCGCGGTGATGGTGAAGGTGAAGTCGGGAACGGTGGAGTAGTCGCTCGAAGGAGCGCTTACCTCGTGCACGGTGTAGGTGCCCGCGTCCAGACCAGTCACGTGGATGTAGCCGTCCTTGTCCGTCACGAATTCATACTTGGTAGCGCGAAGGGAGCCGTCATCCTGCACGTACTGAGTGCCGACCCCCTCGTCGGGGTTGGTCGCCTGGATGGTGAAGACCGCACCCTGGAGCGCCTTCTCGGTGCCCTGATCTACCTTCAGGAGGTTGAGCTTGTAGGTGTAGTCGCGGACCTTGCTGGGCACGGAGGTGCCGGTGCCCTTCGCCTGCGGGTTGTTGGAGTACGTCAGCGTGACCTCGTTGGGGTTGCCCGTGCCGCCGACCACGACCTTTTCCGCCTTGGCAGCGTCGAGCTTCGCCTTGTACGTGACGCGCACGGTCGTGTCGGCGTCAATCGTGACCTTCTCGGTGGCGGAGTCCTTCTTGAGTGCGCCCTTCAGGTTCCCGAAGGACACGGTGAGGACGTTCGCGGCCGTGTCGTAGTTTTTGGTATAGCTCTCCGAGTTGATCTCGGTCTCGGTACCGTTGTTGACCGCATAGACATGGACGGTGGACTCGTCGGCGGTGAGGCCTTCGCTCAGCGTGTCCGTGAACTTGTAGGTGTACTCTTTGTAGGTGGCGACGTTAATCGCGACGGTGCCCTCAAGCTTGTAGTCGATCAGCTGCCCCATCTCGGAGTCCGCGTAGTAGCTCCAGACGCTGCCGGTCGCGTCGTTCCTGACCCTCTTCGTGACGGTCGGGACGTTCGTCTTCTCGGTCACCGTCTTCGCGGCGCCGCCGACGAGCGCGAACACGGGTGACGTGAACGTCTCGCCCGGCGTCTTGTCGGTCGTGTCCGTGTCCTTCTTCACCGTGTCCTTGTTAGTGAGGAAGAGCCACCAGCCCTGGGAGAGGGGCCCGGAGTTACCTTTGAAGCTCTGCTTGGTGGGGGTGGCGTCCTGCAGGGCAATTGCGATTGCCTCACCCAGGGTGCCGCTGCCGAGCTTCGTTGAAGCGTTGGTGCGCGACTCCTGCTTGGCGTTAATCTCCGCCTTCGAGCTGTTGAAGTACTTGTTCATGAACTCGACGGCGTCCTGCGCGTTCTCAGGATCGAATCCGTACTCGTGGAGCACTCCGAGGACTTTATCCTTGTACTCATTGTTCCACGCGAGCTCGGAGGCCTTGCCGTCGGTGCCCACCGTTGCCGTGAGAATCTGGAAGCCGTCGTACGAGGTGTCGTTGTCCTTGTCGTTCGTGATGGTGATGCTGTCTTTCGGAGCGGACGTCTGATCAGCCCACGCCATGGTCGCCGGCGCTACGGAGCCCAGGGTCATTGCGACGGCAAGGCCTGCGGAGACTGCTGCGCGTGCGATGGTGTGCTTGTTCATCTCTCTTTCCTTTCTGTCAGCGGACGCATCCGCATGATTACCTAGCTCTGGGTGATGGTCCCCGCCTTCGGCATTGGCGGGGCTTGGTCTTGTGGCCCACCTTCGATAAGGACGTCGCGTCCTTCTCGCTAGCGATGGCCTTCCTGCCTCTTCTTCCTAACCTTCAGGCCCATCACTACCAATCCGCATCCCACGAGCGTCGCCGAGACGGCGATCGCGAGGTTGTTGGGGTCGCCCGTCTTGACGACGGCCGTTCCGCCGGGCGGGGTGACGCCCGGGGGCGTGGGGGTGTTGATGAGACTCGCGTGGGCGAGGCTGGTGGAGCCGTCGACGGAGTCCGCGCGCAGCGGGCTTTCTGCCGAGATCGTGAGCGTGGGGTGCGCGGAGGCGACCTGCGCAACGTCGAGACCCGCCACCTTGAGCACGAGCCTGCGGGTGCCCTCGATGCGCTGGTAGCCCTTGGGGGCCCGCACCTCGGCCACCTTGTAGGTGCCGGAGTCGACGCCGCTTAGGGTCACGCGGCCGTCGCCGTCCGTCGTGACGGTCGAGGCGTCCTTGGACCAGCCGCCTTCCTGCGCAAGGTGGCGTCCCTGCGGGTCCGTCACGCTAAGCACCGCGCCGGAGAGCGGCTCGTCGCCGGAGGATGAGCGCTTGGTCAGGCGCACGTCCCAGGTGTAGGCCGTCGCGTCGTCCTTGGGGGTGCTGAGGTAACTGCCATGGCCGAGCGGCGACGCCGGATAGCGAAGGTAGACCTCGTTGGGGTTGCCCTTTGCGGCGCCGTGGTTGCAGCGCTGGTTGAGTGGGGCGTTGTAGATGACGCACAGCTGTGCGCCCTTGGACGAGAACGCTCCTGCCCCCAGCAGGGACACGAGGTCCGGGGACTTTACCGTGAAGCCCTGACCCTCGACCTCGATCGTGCACAAGGAGGTGATATCCGTCCAGCCCTTGGCCGTGGTGTCCGCGGCCTCCGTGGATGCGGCCCACGCGGAGCCCGTACCCGCCCTTAGGTACACGCGGACCGTCGACGCGACCTTGCCGGGTTCGAGCCCCGCGGACATCTTGTCCGCAAACTCGACGTCGTAGGAGGCGTAGCCCTGGGTGCCCGCGGGAACGGTAGCCTCGAGCCGCCACAGGACGTCGTCACCCACGGTGGCGTCCGCGGCTTTCTGCCACGCGGCGGTGCTGTTTTCCTGCACGTGCTTGGAGACGGTGGGCACCGCAGACTTGGGCCTGACAGTCTTGCTGCCGCTGCCCACCAGCACGAAAACGGGTGCCGTGCCGGACTGCGACTCGTCGAGCCTGGACTCGTCCGCAACGATCAGCCAGTAGCCGGCAGAGAGCGTCGCGGGCTTGCCCGCCGTCACATGCGTTGCGTCGGCGTCGGACGCCATGAGGGCGCGCGCCAGCGAGTACGCGGCGGGGCTGCCGTCCGAGAGGTTCTGCCCCATCCAGTCCGCGGCATCCTGCGCCGTCTGCGTGGGGGCGCCGGCCTGCGCCGCAGCCTTGCGCGCCGCGTCAGATCCCCATGCAACGTTTGTGGCCTTGCCGCCGGACACGTCGCACGAGAAGACCTTGTATGCCAGGTAGTGGGTGGCGTTGTCTCCGGTGACGGTGACCTCGGCCGCTTCCACCGGAGCCGGGACCGCTGCCACGAGGGTGGCCATGCAGCCGAGGGCCACGATCGCGCTCGCGACGGCGCGGATGACGCTGCCAAGGAGGCTCGTTCTTCTCGTCATCGTCACTCACCTCCCCTGCGGGACTTGCCGCGTGCCTTGACAAGCCTCCACACGCCGTAGCCCAGGGCCGCAGCACCCGCGACGTACGCGATTGTGATGCCGGCCTGCCCGGCACTGGGAAGCTCCGTGGCGTACTTGTTGTTGAACTTGGGGTATTCGTTTTCCGACACTTCGGTCGACTTGCCATTTGCGTCAACGTACGTGTACTTGGCTGTGATTTTGAGCGTTCCGCTCAGCTTGTCAGTTGCCGGAGTGTCCTGCGCCGTTACGACAATCTTGTAGTAGCCGTCGTCGTACGTGTAGCCGGAGTCCGAGCCAGGCTCCTCGCGCACGTAGTACGTGTACGTCTTCTCGCCGCCACGCTTATGCGTGTCGAGGTCGGAGAGTTCGAGCTGGTAGTCAATCTTGTCGAACGTCACCGTCGCTTCGCGATCTTCGGACTTGGTGGTTGTCTTGGACTGGATAGGCGTGCCCGTAAACTTTCCGTTTGCGAAGCCACCCTCGCCGTAGAGCTCGAACTTGAACTCCTTCATTTCGCCGCCGTCCACGTGCTTCTCGACCTGCGGCGTGAAACTACCCGTCGTCTTGTAGGGAGCGAGTTCGTTCGTGAATGCCGCAGTATTCTTGCCGTCCTTCGTGAGAGTGAACGAGACGCTGCCACTGCTAGCATCCGTTGTGTAGCTGGGTTTGTATGAGCTACTCTGCCCGCTCTTCGGCGGAATGACCGTTACATTGATGCTATCAACGCCATAATTGACGATAGGAATATTCAGCAGCGTTGATCGCGATGATTCCTTTACCCCGATATCGATTTGATAGATGGTCTTGTCGTAGTTAACCGCTGAACCCTCGCCGCTCTTTTCTACCAGGAAGTAACTATACTTACCAGCTTGGAAGTCCTTGCCAACAGATAGCTCAATTTCGCCTTTCTCATCATTAACCGCCGAGCTCACGACTTCGCAACCGTTGTAGTCGAAAGTCCCGTCATCATTCCACTTTGGAACCCTCTTATCATTTGTGGCTCGTAGGAGCTCGAAGGTGTATCGATGCGTACCCAAACTGACACTCTTGCCATCTTGAGTGAGCACCTTGTTCGCTTTCAAGATGAGACCAGGATAAGTATCAATCTCCTGCGGCTCGCCTAGCGTAAGGCCGCCGTTGGTCATGATTCCGCCGCCGTGGTTATAGGCATAGTTTCCACTGAAAATCACGGTGGCGACATTAATGGCTGCCGTCTTGGCAGCATCTGTAGGTTGCGCTGTAAGACCGACGAGGTAGTGTGCCTGGATGCCAGAATTCGTATTCACCTTGACGGCATTTCCGTCCACGCTTCCAGACCATCCCGCACCGCCGTTACCGAGCATGCGGCCAGTAATTGCCGTGATGTAGCTCGTGTACTGCTTTTCACGGACCAAGAAGTAGTCGGAGTGATCGTTGGCTTTGAAAGCATCGTCGTTTTGGGTGACTGTATAGTCTTCAATTTTGCCGTACTTGTTCGGTGTCACATAGTGTGGGCTATCATCATTAACCTCATCTGTGTTGTCGTAGATGGCAGCACCGTTCGTATGCGTGACAAACGTCTCTCCGGTGGGGCATGCACTGACTCCCGCACCATAGCCACCCGACGTGTTCCTTGTCACGAGGGCGTTCTTTACAATCAGGTCGCCACCTTGCTGCACGAAGACGCCACCACCGCCCCAGTCATCCTTGCTGTTGCATTTGTTGTTCGTTACATACAGCCTGGCCTCGCTGCACGAGATAATTGCATTGGTGCCTATGCCATTGTCACTTCCGCCAATACGGATACCTCCGCCTTCGGAATTCTGTGCAACGTTTGAGGCAATCGTTCCCCCAATGAATTGGCAGTTGTCAGCCGAGCCGAGACCCGAGTTCCACTGCCCGGCATATATGCCACCGCCAGCCTCATTCGAGTAATTTCCCGTCACGTAACCGCCAGACATCTTCAGCGATGAAGAGCCACCGAAAATGGCTACTCCGCCACCGCCTATCAGACCCGTGTGCCTGTCTGTATAGCTCGCTTCGACGCGATTGTTGGTGATGTAGCAACCGTCAGAGATCGTTAGCTGGGATCCGCTGGCATATATTCCTCCGCCATAGCCATTGCCAGCTTGCGACTGGTTGTAGTCATAGGTGCCTTCTGCAACCGTATTGCCAGAAATCACTCCACCGGATAGGCTGACCTTCGCACCATTGGCATATACGCCCGCGCCAGACTTGGCCTTGTTGGCTGCGATGACTCCACCCGACATGTTGAAGATCGCATTGCTCCCATTAACGTTCACGCCACCGCCATAGTTGCCAGTACGCTGACCACCGCAGATGTATCCGCCACTAAGATTGAATATGCCACCCTCAACGTTGATGATGTGCACGTTACTTCCGTGGCTGGCGCTGTTCGGCATGGTAAACATGCCGCCCTCGATGTCGAGCTCGCCACCCTCCATGTAGATGACGGAGTTTGCACCAGAGCTATTCTCTGCAGTTATCACACCACCGGGAGTCACAGAGTGCTGAACCAGGCTCTCAGTTGTGGAGGTACCGTCTTTGCTTGGAGTTGACTCAGTTACGTAATATGTAAGATTCGAAGGTTTTGTGTCATTCCAAGAGATACTTGCCTCGTTGCCCGTAACGTTCCCACTTGGCTTCGAAACGGAATCCGTCACAGGACTCGAGTCCTTGATGACAAGCTTTCCACCTTTCTTGACGTGGAAGAGGCTCGTGCTTCCCTTGTAATAAATGGTATGATGCCCATTGAGGTCGATGGTTACGTTACCGTTAATCCAGACAGTATCGTTTTGATAGACGTCCCCATCGAGTACGAATGTACCGTCGTTCTTGATTTGTCCGAGTGCATTTTCCCCGAATATTGAGATGTCAGACGCGAAAGCCGCAGGTGCGGCCTTTGCAGAGGACGACTGGTTTTGTGAGCTGCCGGCCGCATCCGGAGATTCCGAAACGGAGTCTACCTCTTCGCTGTTGCCGTCATCAGTCTGAGAGGCACCCCCCCCCCGCAACGTTTTCGCTGGAAGAAGAGTCCTGAGACGAGCTAGAGCTGTCGTCAGTTTGTGCGATTGCACTAGGGACGTCCGTCTGATTGTTAGACACGCCCGACGCGAAGGAGGGAAGCACGAGCGAGAGCGTTACGAGCAGTGCGCTGAGGCAGGTAGCGGTTAGCTCGAATGCATGAATCCGACCATAATTTTGGATACTATCCCTACCCTGCAAACGCGCATGCCACTTTGATGTATCCACTCTCATAGTCTTTCGTGCCTTCCAATAAGCGTTACGTACCTTTTAGAGCACAATTATCGAACTAATGACACACGCCAAGACATGGGCGGCATCCGCCGTAGTGTCTGAGTTTCACAGGTATTCGCATTCAATTGTCCGACCAAAAAGTGTCTTCAACGGAGGAATGACCGCTGAAAACGTTTCCAGTAGCCTGCTCTAATGTACAACACTTTAGGTACATGGACTCCCCTGATTCGCATGTTCAATCTACTTTAAGTTTGCGAGCGGTAGATATTTCGTCGTGAGCGTCATGTCATTGCATTTTCATTTAAAATTCAATCAAATAGTAATGCTCGTATAGCAAATTATTCGGTATGAATAACCCTTGCGTACAACGGTGACATTTGATATGCCCCTCGCGAGTGGCATGCCAGAAGCATGAGTTTTGGATGCCAAGGACGACGCTGGCTCTTCTCGCCCTGCGTCAAACATGACACACGGCACTTGTACAGAAATTGGCATCCTGCCTTCATTTTTGAAACTTCTGTAATTCCTACCCAGTGGAGGGTATTATGAGGTTGTGAGAGTTAAGGAAGGAAAACAATCGGTAAGGAGCCCGACATGAGCAAGATCAAGAACGTATACGCACGCGAGGTCCTGGACTCCCGCGCCAACCCCACCGTGGAGGTGGAGGTCACCCTGGAGGACGGCTCGTTTGGAAGGGCCATCGTACCCTCCGGCGCTTCGACCGGCGAGTTCGAGGCCGTGGAGCTGCGCGACGGCGACGCTGACCGCTACCTGGGCAAGGGCGTCCTGAACGCCGTCGAGAACGTGAACGGCGAGATCCGCGACCTGCTGGTTGGGATGGAGGCCACGGACCAGCGCGCCGTCGACCGCGCGATGATCGAGGCGGACGGCACCCCCAACAAGGGCAACTTTGGTGCGAACGGCATCCTGGGCGCGTCGCTCGCCGTGGCTCGCGCGGCCGCTGCCAGCGCGAACCTACCGCTGTACGAGTACCTGGGCGGCGCGAACGGCCACACCCTGCCCGTGCCGATGATGAACGTGCTGAACGGCGGCGTCCACGCGGACAACAACGTGGACTTCCAGGAGTTCATGATCATGCCCGTGGGCGCGCCCGACTTCAAGACCGCGCTGCGCTGGTCGAGTCAGGTCTACCACGCGCTGAAGGACGTCCTGCGCAAGGCGGGGCTCTCCACCGGCGTGGGCGACGAGGGCGGCTTTGCCCCCGACCTGAAGACGAACGCCGAGCCTTTCGAGTACCTGATGCGCGCCGTGCGCGAGGCGGGCTTTGAGCCGGGCCGCGACTTCATGTTTGCGATGGACCCCGCCACGAGCGAGCTCTACAACAAGGAGACCGGCAACTACGAGCTGAAGGGCGAGGGCCGCACCCTCACCTCCGACCAGATGATCGACTACTGGGAGGAGCTCGTCGACCGCTACCCCATCGTCTCCATCGAGGACGGCCTCGCCGAGGAGGACTGGGACGGCTGGGTGAGGCTGACCGAGCGCCTGGGCAGGAAGGTCCAGCTTGTGGGCGACGACCTGTTTGTGACGAACACCGCGCGCCTGAAGAAGGGCATCGAGCTGGGCGCCGCCAACGCGATCCTGATCAAGGTGAACCAGATCGGCAGCCTCACCGAGACACTGGAGGCAATCGAGATGGCGAAGCGCGCCGGCTATGCCGCCGTGGTGAGCCACCGCTCCGGCGAGACCGAGGACACCACCATCGCGGACCTGGCCGTAGCGACGAACGCCGGCCAGATCAAGAGCGGCGCGCCCGCCCGCACCGACCGCGTTGCCAAGTACAACCAGCTGCTGAGAATTGAGGACCGGCTGGGTGACTCCGCCGAGTTCCTGGGGAGGGACGCGTTCTATAACGTGAAGTAGCCCAATCGGGCACACAGCCGCAGGTCAACGAGCGTGCGACCAGGGGGTCGCGGAGTCCATGGCACGTGCCAGCACGGACGCCGCGACCCCCGTTCCCATTTGGGAGGGGTGGACGCCGTCCGGTGCGTAGAGCGCGGCAGGATCCGCCGCCCCATAGAAGGCATCGCAGGCATCCGCGAGTATGGCCTCGTTCTGAGCGGCGACCCGAACGAACGAGTCGTGCATGAGGTCGTGCATCTGGGCGTAGGAAAGGCCCAGCCGCGCGAGCTTGGAACTCCCCTCGCGGTAGGCCCAGGTTGCGTAGATGACGGGCGTGGTTCCGGCCCCACGGGCGAGCGCGCAGAGGGCCGCCACGCTCCTTGCATAGGCCTCGGGCGTGGTGGCCGGTGCGTGGGACATCTCCTGCAGGACGACGTAGTCCCAGAGGGGATGGGCAGGCTCCCCGCTGGGGCCCACCGGCGCAAGCGCCGCCAGCGTGCGGGCACCGTTTCTTGTCTTGGGGTTGAGGTGCTCCGCAAGGCGTGCCCCGCCACGGGCGTGTACCACCACCTCCGCGTCGAGCGCGGAGGCAAGGCGGTCTGGCAGGCCATGAGCCGTGGTGAGGCTGTTTCCCAGCATGAGGATGCGCATGGTATGGCGCGTTCTTCTCGCCCGGTGGGGCGGCTAGGACAGGCCGTGGGGCATCTGAACCTTGCGGTACGTGACGCCGCAGGAGTCGAGCGTGCGCTTGCTGATGAGGTTGTCCATGGTTCCGGCGTACTTGTCGTCGAGGTAGACGACCTCGCCGACGCCGGCCTGAACCAGGAGCTTTGCGCACTCGTGGCACGGGAAGAGCGTGACGTAGACCGTGGCGCCCTGCATGTCCTTCAGGCTTCCGCGGAAGTTGAGGATGGCGTTGGCCTCCGCGTGGATGACGTAGCTGTGCTTGTCGTTCAGGGGGTCGTCGCTGTCGCCCCAGGGGAAGGCCTCATCCGTTATGGCATGCGGCGTGCCGTTGTAGCCCACGGAGAGTATGCGATGGTCGGTATCGGCTATGCAGGCACCGACCTGGGTGTTGGGATCCTTGCTGCGGAGCTTTGCGGCAAAGGCCACCCGCATGAAGAACTCGTCCCAGGAAATCACGTCGCTGCGCTGCTCTGCCATGTTGCTGCCTCCAGCCTTGAGATCGCGAGGCGCGGGACGCACCCGCGCACGCCATCAACGATGAAGCAACCCGTGCCGCATTGCAAGGACCGAACCGTGTATAGAGGGGCGGAGCACGCCGGCGCCGCCCCACGCTTGTGCGACCGCTGCAGCCGGGCTAGAACTGCTTTGCCTCCACGGCAGTGAGCGGCCTGATGTCCTGGGTGGGGTACGGGGAGGCCTCGCCGCCCGTGCCGAGCACGAAGTACAGACCGCCCTTCGTCTTGTAGAGGGTCTCCTCGTAGCCGTCCGGGTCGCCGAACGCGCCGAACGTGCGGTGCCCGCACTCCTCCGCCCTTTCGGTGTCGTACACGTGGCGCTTGCCCTCGAAGGTCTTGGTCTTACGCATGGTGGGTTCCAATCGATCCTATACGCCTTGCCGTGCGGCGAGCGCCTGCCCTGCGGTGCGCGGCCGCCGCTTTTTTGGGAATGGTAGCCATTTTACTGCAGATATTCAATCTATATGGGATATATGCAGGTAAAATAATCGGTAAGTAGCGAAATGTCTTATAAATAAAGTACAAGTTTGCCGATTGTTGCATCTACATTCCGCATGGACGGGCATTCGTTCTGCACGCGCGCAGGTCGCTGCGGCCTGCGCGCGTGGATGGTCCTATCATGGGTGACCGTTGCAAACCGGCACTGCGCGCCCGACG
>Ga0256406_1007007_pt1 | contig 10957 bp, 9 predicted proteins | sample RumenRJG_03DNA_FD_185986 | JGI IMG/M metagenome (GOLD analysis project Ga0256406, IMG submission 185986) | Bovine rumen microbial communities from Lethbridge, Alberta, Canada - RJG_03 | ecosystem: Host-associated > Mammals > Digestive system > Stomach > Rumen | place: Canada: Alberta | collected...
ACAATGAGAATCTTCTGAAAAAGGTGATAGACTTCATAAAGTCTATAGCTCCGGCTAAAGAAGAACGCGTATTGGGAAAGAAAGAACAATTAGAGAATATATTGTCTATGTCTAAGACTTGCGACCTATCGGAAGAAGAAATCATACCTGAAATAGAAAAGGGCAGACAAGAATTCTATGACAATCGTATTAAGCAATAATCCATGAAGGTAGTTATTGATACGAACTTGTGGATAACAACCATCTCTGATCTTTATAATCAGATATAATATAATGAACAAGAGCAAGTGGGAATATAAAAAATTGGGAGAGGTTTGCACTTTTATAAATGGATTATGGGTCGGCAAAAAGCCTCCCTATAAGGAAGTAGGTGTAATTCGAAATGCAAACTTCACAAAAGAATGTCAACTTCGTACAGATAACATTGCTGTTATTGAAGTAGAAGAAAAGCAATTTGATAAGAAAAAACTTAAAAAAGGCGACATCATTATTGAGAAATCAGGTGGCAGTGACAAGCAACCTGTAGGTAGACCTGTGCTTTTTAATTTGGATGGAGAATACTCTTTTAGTAACTTTACATCTGCTTTAAGAATAAAAGAGGTAGTTAAGCTTAATCCTAAATTTCTTCACAAATGTTTAGCATCATATTATTTTGCAGGCGCAACAAAAGCTATGCAGTCAAAAACAACGGGATTGCATAACTTGGATTTGAAGATGTATAAGAATCAACTAATACCAATTATTCCAATTTCCATACAACAAAGTATCGTCTCCGAGCTCGACCAGCTTTCCGCCATCATTTCCTTGAAGCAACAGCAGATGAAGGAATATGATGCGCTTGCGCAGTCGCTGTTCTATGAGATGTTCGGAGATCCATTTAACAATAACAAAGAAAGGCTTAATCGTTTCCTTAACAAGATTTGTTTGATAACTTCCAGCAAAAGAATATTTGCAAACGAATATGTAAAGAAAGGTGTACCTTTCTATAGAGGTAAAGAAATAACGGAACTTTCAAAAGGCGAGAGCGTAAGTGAGCCGTTATTCATAAGTGAAGAAAGATACGAAGAGATTAAATCACAATATGGAATACCTCGAATCGGTGATATTTTGGTAACAGCTGTGGGTACAATTGGTAATATTTGGGTTGTAAATAATAATAAGCCTTTCTATTTTAAGGATGGTAATATCATTTGGTTACATCCGAAGGAGAATTTCGATGCAACATTTTTTAGAATGCTGCTCACTATCATCATTGATAAATTTAAAGATTCTCTTTCTAATGGTGCTGCATATAAGGCACTAACCATTCAAAACTTAGGTAAGGTTAAGGTTAGCCTCCCCCCTCTCTCCCTCCAGCGCTCTTTCGCTGAGAAGGTGAAAGCGATAGAGCATCAGAAGTCGCTGTTGAAGCAGAGTATTGCCGAGACACAGACACTCCTTGACAGCCGCATGCAAGAATATTTTGGCTGAAAGTATGAAAGATTGAGATAAACTTATTATTTTTGTAGCATAAATGTTTGAGGACGAAATAAAAAGATATGACAAGACTGTTCGAGACTATCAAAAGATGATAATCGAGCCTATGGGCAAGGAACAGTACAGGGAACGCAACGAGGTGCTGTTCTCCTGCCATAGTTGCGGCATCGAGGGCAGTTCTTTTACCGTTGATGATACCCGCGACCTCTTCGAGCAAAGACTGGGGTTCTCTCCCGTTGGCAAGACGCTGCTGGAATGCCAGGAGATGGCAGACCACTTTGCGGCTTACGAATGGATGCACAAGCACCTTGACCATCCTTTCGATGTCAGTCTGATGAAGGAAATCAACCGCCTCGTTACTCTTCATACATTGCCTTACAAAGTACCCGACGCAACTCCCGGCGAGTTCACTACTGTTGACATGGCAGCCGGCGATACCGTCTTTGGCGACCATGAAAGACTTGTTGCACAAGTACCTAAGCTGATGGCATCAACAGCAAAGGCTATCGATGACCGTAAGACACATCCGATGATTCTTGCAGCGCGTTTCCATGGGTTCTACGAGTATCTGCATCCTTTCCGTGACGGGAACGGGCGGACAGGACGACTGCTCTCAAACTTCATATTACTCCATTTTGGTCTGCCCGAATTAATCATCCGCAAGGAAGACAGGCTGGAATATATTGGATCCTTGAAGCAAATAAGGACGGAAAACACTGACGAGTTCTTAATATCGTTCTTCTTTACCAAGGCTATAGAGCAGTTGGAAAGCGACATAGCACAGAAGAAGAAAGCCAACCGCCCGATACTGTTCTTCTGATTCCTCACGCTTCATTCTGTCCAGGGACCGCCACATGACGATGGTGACAGCCGCATGCAAGAATATTTTGGCTAAATACTTGCAAGATTGGGAAATTATATTTAGATTTGCAAAATAAAAAATACTATTATGGAAGCACAGAAAACATTCGAGCATTGCGACATAATGCATGTGGAGAATAGCGAGATAGAGAAGTGCTGCCATAGGAAGGTATCAAAAGGCAATAAATAATTACAGCTATATGGAAAAAGCAAGAACAGATACCCGTGAAGATGCCTTAAAGCGTCTTAAAGCTGCTAAAGAGAGGAAGAAAGCAGTTGCGGAAGACATGAAAGCAGAACTCTCAGAAATATTTAAAAATGAGACAGGTCAGTATCCCACTTATTTTGAGGTGCTATGATTATTCTGTCCGATAATGACATTAACTATAGTGCACCTTACAAAGTCAGGGCTATAGGTGGGGGGCGTATATTTTTCTCTACTGATTACGGTGTGAGATACATGGTAGGCTTCGACAGAGATGACTATACTATGAAAATAACGACATACCAGTTTGTTATAGCTAATGCAAATAACAAACCGTCTCCTCGTGATCACAAAGTAAGAGAAACAATTATTGCGATTGTTGAGGATTTCTTTGAAAAGAATAATGAGGTAATGCTTTATATCTGCGAAACTGGCGACAACAAACAGTCTATGCGAAGTCGTTTATTTGAATATTGGTTCAATCATTATGATAACAAGCATAACTTTACTTTTCTTTCTTCATCCGTGAAAGATGAAGATGGCATCATTAATTATGCCACATTGATTTCAAGGAATGATAATCCTAATCTTTCTAAGGCCATCAAGGAATTTGGAGATACTGTTGAATTGCTGAATAGTAAACCTACAGACAAATGACGATTAAGAAGATTTGGTTCGACAACAACCGTATTTACGGTGAGACCGATGACGGTCGTGTTCTTTGGCAGTCATTGCTATACTACAGACGCCTGCTCAATGCCACTCCGGCAGAGCGTGAACACTATGAGATGGACGACGAAGGCATCCACTGGGAAGACCTTGACGAGGATGTCTCCTTTGAGAGTTTCGAGTATGATGACCCTGAACCCAAAATCATTTCTTTTTCCTAACTTATCACCTTTATCTATATGAGAAACTTCGACTTCATACGCAACGAGGCAGGACTCAAGACGCTGTGGGAGTACTGCAATGAGGCTGAGATCAACCAGACGGGCGATCCGGCCAAGAGCGCGCTCTACGGGCGTATGGCGTTGGAGTGGATCGTGCAGGCCATCTATTATCTCAAAGGATTTGAAAAGCCGGAGCACGCATCCTTGTTTGAGTTGGTGACCAATGAGCAGTTCACCAACTATATCAACAGCGACGACCTGTTGCGGCGGCTCCACTATATCCGCAAGGCGGGCAACAATGCCGCACACGGGATGAAGATAACGGGGCGCGAGGCGTTCTTCTCACTGCTCAATCTCTACGAATTTGTCGGCAGCGTACTGATACAGATAGGAGCAATAGAGTCTTTCCCAAGGTTCCGCAAGGAACTGATACCTAAGAAGCCCGAAGTACACATTGCTCCGACTTCAGACGAGTTGCCCGACGCGGAAACCATCAAGGCAGAATACCCCCATCAGAACAGCGAACCACTGGTCACCAGCTCCACGCCCTTCTCCACTTGTATAGGCGCCGGTGACAAGGCCCTTATATCAGAGGCTGAAACCCGCCGGCTGTTCATCGACCAGATGCTTCGCGAGGCCGGTTGGGACATCAGCGAGACCCGCCACGCCATTGTTGCCGGAAAGGCCTGCATAGAGACAGAGGTCAGCGGTATGCCGACACCCTCCGGCAAGGGCTATGCCGACTATGTACTCTTTGGCGATGACGGCAAGCCCCTGGCTGTCGTAGAGGCGAAGAAAGCCTCGCGCAGTGAGGATGACGGACGGCAGCAAGCCGAGCTGTATGCCCAAAGTCTCGAAAGGACATACGGCGTAAAGCCCGTGATCTATTTCACCAATGGCTTCACCGTCAAGGTCATCGACCAATTAGGCTATCCGGCCCGGACCATCATGTCATTCCATAGCAAGGCCGACCTGCAACTTTTGCATCAGCGGCAGACGCGCAAGGCCATCCAGGACTTTGCCGTGAATAAAGACATTGCAGGACGTGAATACCAGATAAAAGCTGTCAAGGCCGTGTTGCGAGCGACTGAACAGGCGGCATCGCCGCTCGCTTATTGTCATGGCGACGGGTACGGGAAAGACGCGCGTGGCTATTGCCATTGCTGAACTGTTGATGCGCAACAACTGGATAAAGAACGTGCTTTTCCTTGCCGACAGAATCTCCTTAGTCAATCAGGCACATAAGAACTTTGTAAAGCTGCTGCCCAACGAGACGACCTGTGTCCTCTCCGACCATGGCAACGCGCCCGACCTGAATGCAAGAATCATGTTCTCGACCTATCAGACGATGATAGGGTATATCGACGAGGAAGAGAAAGACTTCTCCATAGGACGCTTCGACCTGATATTCATCGATGAGGCCCACCGCAGCGTGTTCGGCAAATACGGGGCTTTGTTCGATTACTTTGACTCACTGCTTATCGGACTGACGGCAACGCCACGCGATGACATTGCCCGCAGCACCTATCACCTGCTTGACGAAGAGCAGGGCGAGCCTACTGCCGACTATTCCTATGAGCAGGCTGTCGCTGACGGCTATCTCTGCCCTTACAAGCTCCGTAACCTCACCACTCCGATGTTGCGACAGGGTATTCACTATGACGACCTCTCAAAAGAGCAGAAAGAACAGCTGGAAGGCGTGTGGACCTACGAGAAGGAAAAACTGCACAAAAGACCGGACGAGAACTATTGGCGCGATATCGACCGGACGGAGATAAACAAATACATATACAACAAAGGAACCATTGACTCCGTCCTAAAGGAGCTGATGACCAATGGCCTGTGTGTCAATGACGGGATGACGATCGGCAAGACCATCATCTTCGGCTATGACCATGAGCATGCCCAAATGATTGTCGATGCCTTTCAGCGCCTCTATCCCGAACTCGGTCCCGACTTCTGCCAGCTCATCGACTACTCGGTATATAATTCCGAAACACTCCTCGACAACTTTGAACGGCGCAATGGCCTGCCTCAGGTCGTTGTCAGTGTCGACATGCTCGACACGGGTGTCGACATCCCCGACTGCCTGAACCTGGTATTCTTCAAGCCGGTGCGTTCAAAGATCCGCTTCTTCCAGATGATAGGGCGCGGCACAAGACTCAGCCCCAGGATATTCGGTCCGAGGAAGGCTGCCGAAGGTGAGAAAGACGATAATGACAAGAAGGAGTTCTTCATCTTCGACTGGTGTGGTAACTTTGACTTCTTCAGTGTTCATGGCGATGTTGCCGACGAGACGCCACACAGCTCTTTGGAAGAGAAGCTCTTCGACTTGAAACTTGATATTGCCGTGCTGCTTCAGGAGGCGAAGTATCAGCAGAGCACGTTTGCCAAATCACTGCATGACGGCCTGAAGAAGGAGCTGCTGGCAAAAGTCGCCAAGCTGCCAAGGTCGCGGATAGACGTAAGGAAAGTCGGCGATGTGGTGTATCATTTTCAACAGGAGCAGGCGTGGCAACACCTTTCTCCGCTCGATGTGGCACAGTTAAAGGAGAAAGTGGCACCCGTACTCCCAAGAGTACAGACCGACTTCCAGGCGCTGCGCTTCGACTTTCTGATGTTCAAGATAGAGATTTCATTACTCGACGAGTCACAGAATGCCGATTCCTTTTCAGACCAGGTCTACAGGATAGCCAAGAAGCTGTCATCAAAGGCTTCCATCCCTCAGGTATATGCAAAGATGACAACCATCAACGAGGTGCTGAGCCCGGAGTTCTGGCAGAACAAGACCCTTGACCGTCTGGAGTTTGTCAGGAAGGAGCTTCGCGACCTTGTCCAGTTTCTCAAGGGAGAAAAAGGGCAGACCTTTGAGATAGACATTGACGACCCGGGCGAGTTGATAGAAGGCACCGGTGAGCCGCCGATAACAGGCTATAAGACATACAAGGACCGGGTGATGGATTACTTAGAAAAGAACAAGCAGTCGAGCAAGGTGTTGCAGAAGATATACAATCTTGAGCAGCTCGATGAGGCCGACATCCTCGAACTGGAGAGAATTCTCTGGAAAGACCTTGGAACGGAAAAGGAATACGAGGACAATGTCAAGGACCAGATCCATGGCGGTAATGTGGCGGCATACATCCGCTCTATTATCGGCATTGACAGGCAAACGGCCATACGGAAGTTCGAAGACCTGCTCAAAATCCAGGAGCTCAATTCCGAACAGATGGACGTACTGGAGTCCATCATCGAGTATGTCTGTCAGCAGGGCGATATAACATCAGATGATATCATGTCGCCGGTTTTCGAGAATACCCCATGGAATGTGTTCGGCGACCATACCTCCTTCCTCTTCAACTATGTCAGCATGTTGCATCAGGTGATTGAGGATGACGAGAAGAAGGCATGACAACACCTCCATCACCGTGATAGAGGTGTTGGTAGGTGTTAGGTGATGAATCTACAGGTCATCCTCTATAGCCACACTCTTGGCATAGGCCGTACTCTTGGCCTCGAAGAAATCTGTCTTCACCATGTTGCCATTGGAGTAGAGACCTACCCATTTCATGTTCTCCGGTTCCGTGCGATTATCCTCAAACAGATAATCGAAGCCCAAGCTATGCCAGCGCAGGTTGCCAAGATAACGGATATAGTCGCTGACCATCTGCCTGTTGAGTCCCGCTATATCGTCACCGATAACATATTGTCCCCACGCTATCTCCTGCCTGACACCTTCGAGCATCATCTCCCGGTAGACCTCCACCTTGTCGGGAGTGAACATCTCCGGCTCCTCCTTCTCCAACTCCTTGATGATGTTACGGAAGAGCCACAAATGGGTGTTCTCGTCGCGGTTGATATATCTTATCTCCTGCGCTGACCCTGGCATCTTACCATTACGGCTGAGGTTATAGAAGAACATGAACCCGCTATAGAAGTAGATACCCTCTAAGATGAAGTTAGCTATCAAAGCTTTCATCAACGACATCTTGTCCTGATGATCGTGGAACTCATTGTAGCAGTCACCGATGAAGGTGTTACGCCGCAACAGATGCTCGTCCGTCTTCCACTGATAGAGGATGGCATTGCGCTCCTCAGGGCTACAGATAGAGTCAAGCATGTAGCTATAGCTCTGACTGTGCACACATTCCTGAAAAGCTTGAATATGCAGGCAAAGGTTTACCTCGTTGGCCGTGATATACTCACTGATACACGGCAGGTTGTTGCTTTGCAGAGAGTCGAGGAAGACGAGGAAGCTCAGAATCTTATCGTAAGCTGTCCGCTCCGCCTTTTCCAGATGCGGATAGTCCTTGATATCCTGTGAGAGGTTTATCTCCTCCGGAATCCAGAAGTTGTTCATCGCCTGCCGGTACCAGTTGCTGGTCCAGGCATATTTGACATTGTTGAAATCGTTGAGGTTGGTGCTGTTGCCGCCTATCATCCTTCGCAGACGCAGGTCGGTGTCACCATTGGGATTGAACAATCCGTTACGTTTGATGGTATCATTCATTTTACTTGCAAGCTTTATGGTTATGGTATCAGGAAGCACAGCTCTCACACTCTTCCACCTCCAGAGATTTGCTGCGTACATAATAGATGGTCTTTACGCCGCACTCCCAGGCAAGGATATAGAGGTTGAGCAGTTTGCGCATCGTGAAATCATTGGTGATATACAGGTTGACGCTCTGTGCCTGGTCGATATGGTGCTGGCGGACTCCAGCCGCTCTGATGCTCCATTGCTGGTCGATGAGATAGGCACTCTTATACATCCAGTAGGTTCTGTCAGTGAGCTCCGGTGCTACCCGTGGCAGCATGGCTCCTTTCTTCTCCTCCAAGAAGAACCTCTTCATGATGGGGTCTACGCCTGCCGTGGTTCCGGCAATGATACTCGTGCTGCTCGTCGGGGCTATAGCTAAGAGATAGGCGTTGCGCATACCTTGCCGTGCCACTTTCTCCTGTAAGATTTTCCAAGCATCAGAAGTGTATCCTCGCTTCTCAAAATAAGCCCCCGTCTGCCAGTCACTGCCCTCAAAGAAAGCATAGCTGCCCCGTTCCGCCGCCAGATTGCTGCTGGCCTCTATGGCTGCCTGGCTGATACGCTCGAAGACGTCGTTGGCAAAATCCAGATGGGCGTCACTCTCCCAACGGATACGCCGTTTCGCCAGTGCATGATGGTAGCCGCTCACCCCCAGGCCGATGCTGCGATAGCGGTGATTGGTAATCTTGGCGTAGGGTACAGGATAGAAGTTGAGGTCGATGACGTTATCCAACGCCCGCACCGCTGTCGCCACGATGTCTTTCAAACGCGTGTTGTCCTCCAAGGGAATATGTCCTAACGACAAGCTGGCTAAGTTGCAGACCACGAACTCACCGGGGCGCACCGTCCTGACCACTACCGTCTCACCATCGACCGTCTTCACCTCCGTCTGTGCCTCTGATATCTCCCGCATGTTCTGCGCTATCTCCGTGCACAGGTTAGAACAGTAGATAATGCCCTTGTGTGCATTGGGGTTGGCCCTGTTCACCGTATCACGATAGAAGGCGAAGGGCGTCCCCGTCTCCACGGCAGAGCGGAGGATGAGACGGATGATCTCCTTGATGGTCATGACACGGCGAGACAGTCGGCGGTCGGCGACACACTCTTGATAACGACGCTCCCATTCCTCCCCAAAGAAGTCCTCAAGATGGTAGCCTTTGACAGTCCAGATCTCATTGGGACAGAACATCGCCCACTCCTGATTAAGGTCCTCCTTCGCCATCTTCCAGAACAGGTCAGGATAGCAGACAGCAGGGAAGATATCATGAGCCTTCATACGGTCATCACCGTTGTTGGTACGAATCTGCAAGAACTCGGGCAGGTCCTTGTGCCAAACATCGAGATAGACGGCCACGGCACCCTGCCTGACACCCAACTGGTCGACGGCCACAGCCGTATCATTGACGAGTTTGAGCCATCTCACAACACCGCCTGCTGCACCTTTGAATCCCCGGATGCTACCTCCTGTAGCACGCACCTTACCGAAATACAGTCCCATACCGCCACCAAACTTGCTCACCTGCGCGAAGTTGTCGACACTGCGGTAGATACCCTCCAAAGAGTCGGGCACAGTGTCAATGAAACAACTCGACAGCTGGTGAAGGGGTTTACGGGCATTGGCCAGTGTCGGTGTTGCCATCGTCACCTGCAGGAGGCTGAGCATGTCATAGAACTTATGTACCCAATGCATTCTGTCCTTGGACTCGTTCATGGCAAGGTGGAGAGCTATACCCATGAACATCTCCTGCACCGTCTCGATGACCTGGTGGTCGAAGGTGTGCATGAGATAACGCTTAGCCAGCAGGTCCAGTCCGGAAAAATTGATGAGATCATCTCTCTTGTCGTCTATCCATGTTGCCGCCTCTCCAATCTCTTCTTCAGAATAGGCTTGGAGGATATAGTCACCATAGAGATGCTGTGAGGTGAGCAACTTTATCTTCTCATAAAATCCGTTGATGCCCTCTCGTTGTTCTATTGAGAGAATGTCCTGATGCAATTGGTAGTCTAAGAGTCTGGCCGCGATAAACTCCCATTTCGGCGCCTCCATCGTTGTCAGCTCCACGGCCGCCATCATAAAAGAATGCAGACGGCGGGTGGCATCGGCATGCGCCCTTCCCATACCACTCTCTTTCTCAGCCAATAACGACAGTGCATATTGCGGCTCCGGGAAGTCGTGTTCAATATCCCTCAGGACCTTCTCTATGCCACCACCTCCCATGAGAGAAGCCAACCGCTCTATCTTTTTGCGGTGCTCCGTGCGCTTGTCCCTGAACAAGATATAGCTCTTGGCCTCAGCATAATAGCCATGCTGCATCAGATGTTGCTCCACCATATCCTGGATACGTTCTACCTCCCGCAGCGTCTCGTCGTTGCAGAGCATTGCTTCGATGTCGGCGACAATCGCCTGGATGTCGCCCGGCTCTGCACTCCTTCCGGTAGAGCGGAAGCTTTTCTCTATGGCACGCGCTATCTTTTCACCATCATAGGATTCTGAGCTACCGTTGCGCTTGGTGATGAGAAAAGACACCTGCAAACCCTTTGTGTTGTTATCTTTCATGTTGTCGTTCCTGAAATAAAAATATAACTTGGAATAATTCCAATCTTGTAAAAGTTATGCAAAGGTACAACTATAATGTGGGCTAACAAAACAGAAGAGCTTTTATTTTTTCAGATAAAGACGCCTCACCGGCAATATAGGGCGGGGATCCCACCGTGGCCGCCCTAACCCCGCAGAGGTATTTTGTTATCCACGAAAGCCACGAAGAATACGAAGGGAAGAGCATGCACTGTTACAAATGCGGTTGTCCAGTTCATGCGCGGCATAAGCCACGGATATCAGTGACAAATGCCGCGGATATCTACGACAAATGCCGCGGATATCGATGGCATAAGCCACAGATTTCCACGGCATATCTCAGGAAGACTGTATCAATACGACTAAAAAGGAGCGTGTATTTATTCCCATTTATATATAGGGCGTAGCAATTGGGA
>Ga0256406_1007008_pt1 | contig 10955 bp, 6 predicted proteins | sample RumenRJG_03DNA_FD_185986 | JGI IMG/M metagenome (GOLD analysis project Ga0256406, IMG submission 185986) | Bovine rumen microbial communities from Lethbridge, Alberta, Canada - RJG_03 | ecosystem: Host-associated > Mammals > Digestive system > Stomach > Rumen | place: Canada: Alberta | collected...
GTAACTCTGGGAAGCGGTAGTGAGGTCAGTAGCCCCCATCGTCTCTCTGGCAACCGATACTTTGACAAAGACAACACCCTGATCCTGATAGCGTTCGTTGAGTATTCTGACGGTGCTATCCGGATTCTTCGATAAGAGGAACTGATGATTGCCATAGGTCATCTGGAGATCGGATTGATAAGAGGAATCGTAAGCATAGAAAGTAAAGAAGGGTTCTTTGCCGGCAAGCTGGAAGATAAGACGGATATAGGCATCCTGGCTTAAGAGAATCGGATCATCGATACTGCCTTCGTAGGAATCGCCGATGTTGATATGCTGCAGATAATAGTAATAGCTGTTATAGGCCATATCTTCTCCTTTTCCTGTGTGATAATCAAGGACAAAGGAGGCTTCGGTGTTTTTCGGTTTCCAAGAGGCATCCTTGAAACTGTCGCTAAGACCTTTCGGAAGATGGATCGTGACAACATCCTTATCGGTCTCGCCGGGAAGAGTCGGATCGACTTTGATCGAAGAGAGAAGCTTGCTCACGATGAGCATGCGGTAGAATTCGCTATAGGAATCTAAGGTATAGCTGTTGTAGGTGATATCGGAGAAGGACATGATCTTCTTGCTGGAATCGGTGTTATCTCTTGCCGTTCCTTCGCTAGCTAAGAAAGCCGGGTTGGAGGAGACGGGATAATAAACCGAATCCGATTCGGAATACTTTCCCTCTTCGCTTAGCCACCAGAGCTTCTTGGCGCTGTCGGACATCGTGACAAAAGGTAGACCGGAATAGAGATAGTCTCCCGAGACAACGAATTTCTTATCTTCGAGGGTAGAAGGAAGATTATCTTCGGAATAGGTGACATTGGCACTGGTATCGGTTTTCCGTAGGAATTCAACACCTTCTAAAGAAGGAAGAGAAGCAAGCCGAGGAGCAAAGGCGAAATTGGAAGTATTGTGGTTCATCGCCGCTTCGATGAGCTGTAAGGATTCCGTTGTGGCTTTCGAAGCGTAGACCGCTTTCAAATCGGTCGTGACAAAACCTTTGATCTTATAGGTGAGATTCTTGACGTAAGGAGTCAAAGAGACATGGCGGGAAGAATACGTCTCCGGGAAGATGGTGATCGTGGCGCTTACGTTATCTCCGTGATAATATGCATCCGAACTGAGGAAGGAAGTATCGACAAGGACTTCATCGTCGGCAAGAGTATATTTGCTCAGTTCGGAAGGGAAGATACTCTTGTAATCCTCGAGAGGCAAGAATCCAGGAGTATTCGAACTTTCTTTGACCCCGTTGATGGTAGTGCCGTCATCGAAAGTGATGAGATAGGAGGGAAAGTAAAGATTGCCGATGCTACTTGGATATTCCTTATATTGAATCGGTGTGAAGGTCGGGCCGGAGATCAGATCCGGATCGTTCTTCTTCCAGTCGATATAGTCATCGATCGTGAATTCAACAGCCTTTGTAGAATCTTTTCTCACTTCCTTCTGTTTCTCTTTGGTGTAGTGAGCAAGGACAAGATTATCTTCCATCATATAGGGAGAATAAGCCGTGGAAGCAAGATCGACCGAAGCAAAATAGAGGTTGAAGAAGAAAAAGGAGATAATCGGTAAAATGATCTCCAAATTACGGAAACTCTTCTTACCTTTGTAGTTTGTCTGGGAGAGCGGATTGCGGTTGAAGAGAGATAAGAAGAAGGAGCGTTCCTTCCAAGGCTTCTTATCCTTACGGGGTGTGAAGGAAAGAGTAGAATCGGAAGAATCTTCGCTAGGTTCCGGAGCGGTTTCTTTATCGATTTCTTCTTCCTCTTTTTCCTCTCCGTTTTCCGAAGAGAGCTCTTTCTTCTTTGCTTCCGCTTTTGCCGATTCTTCAAAAATCGGTTTTAAGGCATCCATGCTCGAAAGGGTGACATTCTCACCGCTGACAAGAAGCTTTCCGTTCTTCTCGACGATGGTGATCTTTCTTGCAGGGGCACCTTCTTCGGCATAGAAGGAGAGGGTGAGAGAACCGACGGTGGTCTCACTTTTGACGAAGGAAACTTTCTTCGTCTCCTCTTCATAGACTTCGGAGACTTCTTCTCCTTTCGGATTGAACTCGACAAAGGCTCTGTTCTCGATGCGGAAAGCCTGATCCGCATAGAGATTGACTAAGGACATATTGTGGGTAACCATCAAAACCAATCGATCTTTCGATAGGCTCTTGAGGATATCCATGATGCGGAGAGAGTTCTTGCTATCGAGGTTACCGGTAGGTTCATCGGCTAAAAGGATTTTCGGCGAATTGGCTAAGGCTCTGGCGATAGCGACTCTTTGTTTCTGACCGAGCGATAAAGCACCGGCGGAACGGGAGGAGTTTATATTGAGACCGACGGCTTTGAGAAGGATTTCGGTTCTTCGGGAGACTTCTTTTTCGTCGTAGACATCGGCTAAAGCAAGACCGACTTTGAGGTTATCGCGGACGGAGAGATTATCGAAGAGGAGGAAGTCCTGGAAGATGTAACCGATATGGTTTCTCCGGTATTCTTCGATAGCGACTTCATTTCCGTCATAAAGAATCGTTCCGTCATAGGAGATAAGTCCGCCGATCGCATTGAGAATCGTCGATTTACCGGATCCCGAAGGACCTACTAGACAGACTAGCCCGGTGCTAGGAAGAGAAAGAGAAGCGTTCTCTAAGACTTTCTGCTCTTTTCTGGAACCTTTGAAAAAGGTTTTACTTACGTTTTTTGCTTCAATCATGGTGTCTTACTCTCCTCTTGTGGGCCTTCGAAGGTTTCGAAACATAGAAGGAAACGGCTAAAGAAAGAAGGATAGAGAGAATCATGAGCGGAATATTGGAGACATACATCGCGGCGAAGTTAGGAATATAGAGAGTGAAGAGAAGATGGCAGAGGAACACACAGAGAGACATGATCAAGACAAACTGCATCGCATTGAGAAGATAAAGATCTTTTGGAGTATAACCGATATCGCTTAAGACCTTCTCATCGGAATCCTTGCGGTAATAGAAGCGGGAAAGGAGAGCGCGGGATAAGAAGAGGACCAGTAAGAAACCGACAACACCGGCTAACAGTAAGAAGAAATCGGAGATACGGGAAGCGACATCGAAGAAGGCGCCGTTGCTCTTGGAGTTGACGATGGTCGTTTTCTTATGATCATAATAGATGGCGGTGACTTGGCTCTTGTTTAAATCTTCGGTAATTTCCTTCGCTTTCTGGATGCTGGAAGCATAATAGCGGCCATAGGCTTTTTTCTCTTTCATCAAATCGAAGAGAACATCGACCGTGACGAAGTAGTTATAACGTTTTGTTTCATCTGCATCGTTGAAGAAAGCAAAGGAATCGGCAGGGAAAGAATCCAAGGTCAGCTTTGCTCCGTTATAGGTGAAGGAAAGGGTAGAGAGTTTATCTTTATAATAGGAAGAAAGGTTGAACTTCGTTTCGTTCTCTTCGACACTGGCACTGTAACGGAGGGCATTGCCGTTATCGTATAAGGCATAAGTAGGATCCAGAACGCGGCGCAGGCCTTCGGTGTAGAAAGAAGGATAGTTCTTACTCTTTTTATCTCCGGGAAGAGGATCCTTGATAAAGGAGACGAAATCTTGACTTGTCTTCCAGCACTTCTTCCGTTCGGTTGCATCCGAGAAGCAGCCATAGCGGACCATGTTGGAAGAGGCGGTGCTGGAAGTCGAAGATTCAATGTCACCGAAAGAGTAGGAATAGATCTTATCGATATAGATTTCTTTGGTGACTGACTTGATTTCCTTTGCATAGGCATCCTTGATAGCACTTTGAGAGCTATCTGAGGAAGCGTAGAAATAATAGTTGTTCATGGAACTCATCAAAAGGGAGGGGACAAGATAGTAATGCGTGTCCTCCAGTTCCGTAAGATGAGAGTAAATGGCCGTATTTTTCGGATCGGTTGTTCCTCTCGGAAGATAGACGGTATAAGGAAGAGCGCCGTCGACCTTCTCTTTGGCAGTATAAAGAGTATCGACAATATAGTTCTTATCCAATAGGAAAGGAGTCATCACGAAACCGGTATCGATATGACGCATCGTTTCCGGAGAGGTTGCTTCCTCTAAGGTGCTTCCGGCATCGATATCCCAAGAGAAATCTTTGATGAGATCGAGATTGTCGTAATAGACATCGTCGCTTTCTTCTATTTCCTTGGCGTCTTTGCTCTGCTTCAGAGCCAGAACTTCGTTTCCGACACCGTGACCGGAGATTGTGACGGTACCGCTGGTAGTCAATTCGTCGCGGAACTTTTCATAATAGGTGATACCGATACTGCCGAAATAAAGATAGGCGGTAGAGAAAAGAAGAATGAGGAAAGTGAAAAAGAGTCTACCCGGTCTTTTCACGGCGAAAAGAGAGGCCGTATAAAGACGGCTCTTCATCGGGGTAGGATGCTTTTCGGCTCTGACTCCGTCTTCCCCTTTTTCCGGAAGAGCGAAAGTCTCATCGCTTAAGACCTTCCCATCGGAGAGAACGATATGTCTGGTCGCTTTGTTGCGGACCAGATCGAAATCATGGGTGATATAGAGAATCAGTCTTCCTTTCTGAAGGCTCTCGATCAGGGCGATGATCTCTTTCGAGGTCTCGGGATCAAGGTTACCGGTCGGTTCATCGAAGAGAAGGACTTTCGCATCGGAAGCTAAGCAGCGGGCGATAGCGACACGCTGTCTTTCCCCACCGGAAAGCTTGGCGACCTTCATCTTCTTCTGTTTATGAAGCCCGACTTCCTCTAAGACAGAGTTTGCCCTCTTCTTGGCTTCTTCTAAACCATATCCGGCTTTGGTGAGAGAAAGGACGATATTCTCAATCGGAGAGAAACCTTCGATGAGGTTATACTCCTGGAAATCGAAAGCGATGTTCTCCCGATAGAGTTTCGCTTTCTCTTCGTCGCTGACACCGGATAAAGGCTGATTATCGAAATAGATCTCTCCTTCGTCAAAAACCTCGGTTCCGGTCAAAACACGGAACAGAGTACTTTTACCGGCACCGCTTTCGCCGGTGATGACGACAAAGGAGGAGTCGGTTTCGAAACTCAACGAGACGTCTTCTAATCCGCGGGTCGACTTTTCGCCATCGCGGTAGTATTTGCTGACGTGGCTTAATTCGATCTTCATGTTCCGCTCCTTTACTATAGCTCTGATTGTACTATATCAGAAAATGCTTTTCTACCATTTTTAAAGTAAGCTATCTTCCGTATTTTAGGAAGAAAGCCCTTTCTCAACATCTGTTTTTCTCTTTAATAATTCTTAACGAAATTGCTTGCTTGGACCTGAAGCAGAAAATAAGGAAGATAGAAAAGAAGCTGTGCTCCTAAATAAGTGAGCATGATCGGAAAGTCCCGACGTTTGAAATCCTTGATGAAAAGCGTACAGGTAAGAATCGAATCCGAAATAATGAAAAGAACACCGCCGAAGATGCTATAGATAAAGAAAGGGGAATAGGTGGTCCTAGCTAAGATCTGATAGGCAAAATCCAGAACTAACAGAGTCATATAGATAGAACCGGTGAATCTCAGCAATCCTTTCATATGGCAGAATTTCTCTAGCGCCAAGAAAGAGAAAGCAAAGAACAACAGGAAGAAAGCGACAAGGAAGAGAGTATGGAAGGCTTCAATCTCATTCCGGATGACACTCCAGGTAGCTAAGATATAGAAAACATGGTTCAGCATGAAGGCAACCAGACCAAGAAGGATGAATTTCTTCTGATCTTTGAAGATGAAGAAGATATCTCCGACCATACCAAAGAGAACACCGATCACAAAGAAGTAATTCCACGGGGTGAAAAGAAGAGCAATCAAAGCCAGAAAGAGAGTACAGAAAGGTTTGACGATCTTCCTTGCTTTCTCAATTTCAAAGAAGGCGAAAACCAGTTCGGCAAGACAGAGAACACCGAAGACGGTAAAAAGAATAACTTCATTCGTTGTCGTCAAAGGAATCAGGGATGAAGAGTTTTCTTTTTTGGGGACAACATCCAGAATCGAATAGGTCATTTGTTTTCCTCCTTTGTGCATTGAAAAAGAATGATAGCACACGAGGGACATTCCTCTTTCAGTATATCAAAGGGAGAAGAAGAAACCAACGGAGGGGGACAAAAACGGGAAAAGGAAAAGAAAGGAAGAAAAAGCAATTCCATTAATTGAACGAGGAATTGCTTTCTCTACTTCTTCTTTTCTCTTTCGGCTTTCGCTAAGGCTTTTGCTTTACGGATATCGGAAGTGCGTCTCTTCTGATGGCTCTCCCAGTAGTCGGCTAGGTTCTTTTCGTATTTTCCGGTCCTATTGGGATCGTAATGATAGAACTTGGTGTTCTCTTCTCCTTCCGGAAGATATTCGAGATAATCCCAGAAGAGAGGATCACCGTAATCGTAGGAATCTTCTTCGGAGACGTTCGGACGGGTGAGTTTCAGATATTCTCTTACTTCACTCGGTTTGCTGTCGATCTCGGCCATCGCTTCCTCAATGGCATTTGCCGCACCTCGGGATTTCGGAGAGAGCGCCAGTTCACAGACCGTGAAGGAAAGCGGGATCGCGGCTTCCGGTAACCCGACTTCTCTCGCAACCTGACAGGCGTGGTAGCAGCGGTCGGCGGCGGCAGGATTGGCTAAGCCGATATCTTCGTAGGCGATAACCATCAGTCTCCGAATCAGTCCTTCCAAGTCTCCGCCTTTGAGGAGTTTGGCTAGGTAATAGAGAGCGGCATCGACTTCGCTTCCTCGAATCGATTTCTGGAAAGCGGAGACGGTGTTATAGTGCTCGTTTTCATCTTTATCGGAAAGATAGTTCGGAGCGGAAGCAATTTCTTTTGCTTCTTCTAAAGTGATGAGATGACTCGAAGAGAAACTTAAAGCGATCGCTTCTAACTGGTTATAGGCAAAGCGGAGATCCCCACCGGAGATCTTGGAAAGATAATCGATTGCTTCCGGAGCTATCTTCTTCTTTCCGGCTAGACCCTGCGGAGAAGTCAAAGCTCTTTCTAGGCCTACCCTGATTTCACTCGGTGTCAGTCTTCGTGTCTCTAAAAGGCGGCAACGGGAACGGATAGCTGGGTTTAAAGAGATAAGAGGGTTAGCCGTTGTACATCCGATCAGATAGAAATCCCCGTTTTCGAGATGCGGTAAAAGAAGATCCTGTTTTCCTTTATCGAGACGGTGGATTTCATCGATGATGACAATCGAAGGAGAGAAGCGGATCGCTTCCTCAAAGCTTGCCTCCATCTTGGCTTTGTTATCAATGACGGCATTGAGCAAGACGGAATAGGCGTTGAAAGAATGGGCAAAAGCACGAGCTAAAGTGGTCTTTCCGGTTCCCGGAGGACCATAGAAAACCATCGAGAGCAAAGAATTGCTCTCCAAGAGTTTCTCTAAGAAGCTTTTGACCTTCTCCTGACCGATGACATCTTTGAGATCTTCCGGACGCATCCGGAAAGCTAAGGGCTTATCGATAGACATAAGTTTGCTCTTTATTATAAACTATCCTTTAGTTATCAAGTGTAGAAAGAAAAACTATAATAAGGACCTTAGAAAACCATGAGAATATTATTACAGGAATGTCTTGAGGCAAAACTCACTATCGACGGAAAACTCATCTCCTCGATCGGTCATGGAGAAGTCCTTTTTGTCGGCTATACCCAAGGGGATAGGCCGGAAACGAACGATAAGATGCTGAAAAAACTTCTCAACCTCCGAATCTTTGCCGATTCTAACGGGAAAACCAATCTCTCCTTAGATACTTTCGGCGGAGAGATCCTCTGTGTTTCTCAGTTCACTCTGTATGCGGACTTAAGAAAGGGAAACCGTCCTTCCTTCACCAATGCCTTACCGGGAAAAGAGAGTGAACCTCTTTATGAAGACTTCAAAAAGAAACTCTCGCTTGCCCATCCGAAAACCCAATACGGAGTCTTCGGTGCGGATATGAAGGTGAATCTTATCAATGACGGTCCTTTCACTCTTCTTCTCGATTCAAAGGAATTGTTCTGAACTATGGCACAGAAAGTACTGCTTGGTCTATCCGGCGGGGTTGACTCCGCTATCGCTGCCTATCTCCTGAAGAAACAGGGCTATGATGTCACCTGCTGCTTTATGCGTAACTGGGATAGTATCACCAATAACGATATCAAAGGGAATCCGACTTTATCGGGCAGCAAATGCTCTCAGGAATTCGATTACGACGATGCCGTCGAAACGGCTTTTGAACTCGATCTTCCGATCATCCGCAAGGATTTCATCGAAGAATACTGGGAAGAAGTCTTCCAGCAGTTTTTGGATACTTATCGGAAAGGATATACGCCTGACCCGGATGTCTTCTGCAACAAGTACATCAAGTTCGGCCATTTCTATCAGTATGCGAAAAGCTTAGGTTTCGATACGATCGCCATGGGTCACTATGCGATGCGCATCGATGAAAACGGCGAATCCCATCTCTATAAAGCCTATGACCGCAACAAGGATCAGTCCTACTTCTTAGGACAGATCAGCGAAGAACAGCTGAGCCATGCTCTTTTCCCTTTGGCCAATTTCACAAAACCCGAAGTAAGAGCCTTAGCCGAGAAACTCGACTTAAGTGCGGTCATGCATAAAAAGGATTCGACCGGTGTCTGTTTCATCGGGGAAAGAAACTTCAAGGAATTCCTGAAGAACTACTTGCCGTCAAAACCGGGGCCGATCGTCGATATCGTAACCGGCGAGACCCTGAAACAGCAAGATGGTATCCTTTATTACACGGTCGGTCAGCATCGTGGCCTTGATATCGGAGGTATCAAAGGAAGAAGCACGGATCCTTTCTTCGTCGTCGGTAAGGATGTCAACAAGAACATTCTTTATGTCGCTCAGGAAGAAGGAAACACCTATCGTAAGTCCTATCGCTGTCTTCTTTCTCGTTTCAACTGGATCGGAAAGGATTTACCTACGACTCCGACTCCTCTCAATGCGAAGTTCCGTTACCGCGGAAAAGATATGCCTGTCACTTTTTCTCTCCGTCCGGACAAGGAATCCGCATGGCTTGATTATCCTGGATACGACTATGTCGCGAAAGGTCAGATCGCGGTTCTTTATCGCGGAGACCGCCTTGTCGGAAGCGGCATCATCGAAGAAACTTACGATAAGAATCTTGTTAAGATTCCGTATTAAACAACTTAGTTATGCAGATATAAAAACGGTCCTAGGAGTTAACCTTTTAGGGCCGTTTTACTTTCTTTTATTCGGCAGAGAGACTCTGCTGATAGGCTTTTAAGGAAAGACGGTAGAAAAGAAGCATCAATAACACCGATGGAACAATACCGATCAAGTACCCAACGAAGGTATAGTTCGGTAAGAAAGCAGTGAATAGATAATAGGGAGCAAGAAGAAATCCTGGGAGTAAGAAGGAGTAGAGGAAAACAAGGAGGGGACCGATTCCCCGGCTTGTGATTTCGGCAGGGCTAGTCCAGGAGAAGTTCGCTCTTTTACAGCCGACATAGAAAGTGAAGAAGGAAGTGCCTGCTCCTGAGAAGAGACCTAAGAAGAGAAGCGGGAAGAAATCGAAGAGACTGGTTTTTGTTAACGTCAACAAGAGGATGCCTTCGATGAGATAAAGAAGGGTGTAGAAGAGAGTGCTAGGAAGGACTTTAGCGGCGAGCATCTTCTTCTCGGTGAGAGGATAGGCTTTATTCATTTCATGGTCGCTCTTTTCTAAGGAGACTGAGGCATAGGAGAGAAAAGGAACCATCATCGACTCGAGATAATAAACCGGAGTCGTATAGGCTAGAGAAGAAGTAAGACTTGTATCGCTCGAGGAAGCAAAGATCACCGAAAGAACTAAGAAGACCAAGAACATCGATATACTGCTCATCAAAGAAGGCAGATAGGCCGAAGGCTGAGAAAAGAGAAGGCGTGCTTCTTTGCGGAAGAGGACTTTTTCTATGTTCTGGCTTCGTTCAAGATCTTTGGTCAATCTTCTCTCTTCTTCCGAAGCGGAGATCTTCTTTGTTGTTTTTCCTCCCCGTAGAGAACCGAAGGTGGTGAAGTAGAAGCGGTCAGCTAGGAATAGGCTTGCTAAGAAAAGAGCAATCGGAATCAGGAAAGATAGAACAAGAGAAAGAATATCTCCCTGATAAAAACCTCTCCTCGGAAGAATACCGAAGAAGGAGAAGAATCTTCCCATTAAGAACATCGAGGTAGCGTACTCTTCGTATCCTTCTAAACTCTCGGAATGGAGACTGGAAGGGTTGATCAACAGAAGGAAGACCATGAAGACAGCACCGCAGAAAACAAGAACGGAAGTGACGGTCGCTTCAACTCCTTTCTTATTCTCTAAGGGAAGAAGACGGTAAAGGAGCATCGAAAGAAGAAAGGCACAGCCCGATATCGCTAATAGCATCAATATTCCGAAGAAGACGGAAAGAACGATATTGAGGACAGGAACTCCTTCTAAACCGAAGAAGACAGGAGGAAGGATCAGAAGACAGAGCCCTCCATATCCGATCGAAAGATAGAACGAAAGAAGGAATTTGGCTAAGAAAAGCTCCCGCCCCCGTATCGGAAGAGGAAGGAACGAAGTGATATCTTTTCCGAAGAACATACGGAGCGAAAAGACGGCCGAGAAGAAGAAATACATCAGGATGAAACAGGCGATAATGTAGGAGAAAAACTCCTGCATCATCTCCTGGGATGCTTCTATTTCCTTCAATCCGAGATAAGAGAGCACGGTGGCATAAGTAAGATAGGCAGTCAAGAAAAGAGAGGAGATTAAAGAAGGAACGATGCTGGGTTTTTTCGTTTTTCCCTTCTTGCCTTTGGTAAGAAAAGTGTTGGCGTAGACCGCCTTGAGAAGAAGTGAGAATTTCATTTCGAGGTGATCTCCAAGAAGAGACTTTCCAGATTCATATTCTTCTCTTCTTCTTTCTGCTGTAACTCGCTGAGAGAGCCGAAGAAGATGAGTTTTCCTTCTTTGATGATAGCGACTTCATCACAGATTTTCTCGGC
>Ga0256406_1007010_pt1 | contig 10953 bp, 7 predicted proteins | sample RumenRJG_03DNA_FD_185986 | JGI IMG/M metagenome (GOLD analysis project Ga0256406, IMG submission 185986) | Bovine rumen microbial communities from Lethbridge, Alberta, Canada - RJG_03 | ecosystem: Host-associated > Mammals > Digestive system > Stomach > Rumen | place: Canada: Alberta | collected...
TCGAACTGCAGGAGGCTGCCAGAGCTGCTTTTGATGCCTTACCGGAAGGGTCCAAGCTTCCAACAGTCAAAGAACTGACAGAGGAACGAAGTAGGCTTATTAAGGAGCGCCAAGCTGAATATGCTGAGTACCGGAAGGCCAGATCTGAACGTACAGAATTCATCCGTGCCAAGCAGAATGCGGATGTTATCCTTAACCGCTCACATGAAGATAAAAGAGACGAGAGACTTAAGGATAAATAGCATCAGCAAAACATGAGCAGAAGTTAAAAAATATTCCTGATGCCATGCTTGAATTGGTGAAACAGAAAACGGAAAGAATCGATAGCAGGTTCCTTGAAATCAAAGTGCAGAGTTTGACGCAATTCAGCGATAGCCTCACCTCGTTGCCTGAAAATCAAGGGTGTGCATTTCACAGGCAGGGCGTGCAAATCTCAAAGTGAGAATCGAACTGTCATCATCTACGATGGGGAGCGAAAGTACCGGATATACATTGTGGTGCTTGGAGCAGTAGCGAGTCTTGATATGATTGCAGCAGAGAAAATTACTAAAAAGAATAAATGTGAACTTCCTGAAATTTAATCTCCTACAAGAAATGCCATCTTGATCCGGAGTAGCCAGAAACGTTGATTTTCCTGCATTTTTGCCCTGTTTTTCTTGCAGAAATGCAGGATTTTTGATAGAATAAATATAGGGTATTTATACCCTATATTTTAGAGGATATTTTTCGAGGTACGAGTCATGTTTTTTGATTTTCAGGTTGATGTGCCGGACGCTCCCGGGCTCCTTGTGAGGAAGAAAAGAGGAAACTATTACTCCGTTGAATACGAATACGAACGTACCTACGACCCGGTCAAACAGTACACCTACCCGAAGCGTGCAATGATTGGCAGGCAGCTGAATAAAGATGATCAGAAGATGTGGCCGAATGAGAACTTCCTGAAGTATTTTCCTGATGCAGAACTACCGGAAGCAATGGACAGGACAGCAAGGAGTCCTTATCTCAACGCAGGAAGCTTCATCGTACTGGAGAAGATCATCAGTGAGTACCATCTGTATGAGCTCCTGCAGAAATACATGAGTGCGAAGGACGCAGGACTCCTGCTTGATCTCGCATGCTACTCGATTGTCTCGGAGGATAATGCAGGCCAGTATTATCCTGATTATGCATACTGCCATCCTCTGTTCACCAGCGGCATGAAGATCTACAGTGACTCGAAGGTATCGGATTTTCTTCACGGTATCAGGGCGGACCAGACAGTCGGATTTCTGAACAGCTGGAATGAAAGCCGGAATAAAAGAGAAAAAATCTATATTTCCTATGATTCCACCAACAAGAACTGCCAGGCAGGGGATATCGACATGGTGGAGTTCGGTCACCCCAAAACGGATGCAGGCCTTCCTGTTTTCAATTATTCTGTCGCCTATGACACTGCCAACCGCGAGCCTCTCTTCTACGAACAGTATCCCGGAAGTATCAACGACGTATCACAGCTGAGATACGCAGTGGACAAAGCGTATTCCTACGGATACAGGAAACTTGGATTTATCCTGGACCGTGGTTACTTCAGCCGTGCGAATCTTGCCTACATGGATAAGAACGGGTACAGCTTTATCATCATGGTAAAGGGAATGAAGAAATTCATCCGCGCCATCGTTATGAAGCAGATGGGAACCTTCGAGAACAGGCGGGCAAAGTACATCGACAGGTACGATGTATACGGAACCACTGCTTCCGGTGAACTGTATGAGGGAGATGAACAGACCAGATATATTCATGTTTACTACAGTGATGTTAAGGCGCTGAGCGGCAAACAGCAGGTGAAGGAAAAAATCCGCAGAATGAAGGCATTCCTGGACAGCTGCGAAGGCAAAGAGAAGGAGTTCGGACCCGGATTTGAGGAATATTTCTACCTTCACTACGGGAAGGACGGGAAGACATTTGCGATTGCAGAGGAAAGAACAGACGTTATCGAACAGGAGCTGTCGCTGTGCGGCTATTTTGCAATCATCACATCCGACAAGATGACAGCCAGGGAAGCCATAACGCTCTACAAGAGCCGCGATGCATCAGAGAAGCTGTTCCGCTCCGACAAGACATTCCTGGGTAACAGGAGTATAAGGACTGGATCCGGCGACGCCGCTTCTGCCAGAATCTTTGTTGAGTTTCTAGCACTGATCATACGGTGCCGGCTCTACTCCATGCTGAAAGAAAGGCAGGAATCCATGAGTGAACGTCCCAACTATCTCACGGTTCCGGCAGCGCTTAAGGAACTGGAAAAGATCGTGATGATCCGTCAGCTCGACGGCGTTTACCGGCTGGATCACGCAGTGACAAAGCATGAAAAAGTGATTCTTGATGCATTCGGCATCAGCGAGGCAAATGTCCGGTACAGAACAGGAAAGATCGGGAAACTCCTTGAACAGATCATGGGCGGTGAAGAGAAGGGGGAGAATAATGGCGAGGATCAGAAGAACGGGAATGCAGCTGCTGGAGCTGAAGATCGAGCAGGCTGAAGAAAAGGTCGCAAAGACCAGGGCAGCTCACAATGCGGCCGTAGATGAACTGAAGAAGCTGACCGATGAGAGAAAAGCCCTGCAGAGTAAGGAACTGGCAGAGGCGGTCAGCCAGAGTAAGCACACCTACAGCGAGATTCTTGCATTTATCAGATCAGATCCGGAAGCAGATACAGGGGAGCAGGAAGCATAGATCATGAGAGAAACAGACCGTCAGAAAGAACTCGACAGAAAAATAGAGAGTATCAAAAAGAAGCTGTCTGTCAATCGTGACGAATACAACAGACTGACAGAACAGCTTGAAGAACTTCTTGTTGAACGATATCCCGAAAGAAAAGAAGAAAATCTCAAGGAGACTCTCTACAAAGCGTTTAAGGAGAGCGGAATGTCATTCGACGAATTGCTGGATATCCTGAACGACTACAAGGATCTTCCATTCACTTGATGAGTTTTAGGGTAATTTTTTTAGGAAGTTAACAATCTGGAGGAAGCTGAACAGGAACCGGAAGTGCAGGCTAAATTAGCCGAAATTCGCACAGAATATGCAAAGCTGAGTCCGGAAGATATTAAGGTGATCGATCCCTGCATGGGAAGCGGTCATATCTTGGTATACGCTTTTGATGTGCTGATGCAGATTTACGAGAGCGCAGGCTACGGTCAGCGCGATGCAGCGAGAAGCATTCTGGAAAACAATCTGTATGGTCTGGATATTGACGACCGTGCATTCCAAATGGCATATTTTGCCGTCATGATGAAAGCACGTCAGTACAATCGTAGAATCCTGAACGGTGAATATACACCCAATGTTTATTCTATTCAGGAAAGTAACGGGATCAATCGGAATCAGCTCAAGTATTTTGGTGCTGGACTGAACGATTTTGAAAAGAACAATGCTATTACACAAATGACAGGGCTTCTTGATGCTTTCAAAGATGCAAAGGAATATGGATCTATTTTGACGGTAGATCAGTATGACTGGGATTTGCTATCTCGGTTTGTATCAAATATTGAAACGATTGGGCAGTTGAGTTTTGAAGTGGTTGGACTGGATGATACAGCAGAACAGTTAAAAAATCTTATAGCTCAAGGGAGAGTTCTTGCGAGGAAATACCATGCTACAACCACGAATCCACCATACATGAGCAGCGGTAATTTCTCTGAAAAACTGCAGAGATTGATAAAGAAAAATTACCCTGATAGCAAGTCGGATTTGTATGCGGTGTTTATTGAGCGTTGCGCTAATATGATTAATAAAATCGGATACTGCGCAATGATTACTATGCATACATGGATGTTTTTATCGCGCTATGAGAAAATGCGCCAAGAATTCAATTATAGATTTATAAATATGGTGCATTTAGGAGCACGAGCCTTTGATGAGATTAGTGGTGAGGTAGTTCAAACAGTAGCGTTTGTGCTGTCAAAGCAGCATTCTGACAACTATATAGGGAAATATATTCGATTAGTCGATTATTCTGGCGAGAACGAGAAAGAAAAAGCGTTCCACGAATATGCAAACACATCATTAGCAAAGCAATCTGAATATATGTCTCTCCCAGGCACTCCCATTGCTTATTGGGTGACAGATGAGGAGCTGGATGATTTTGCAAAAGGTGTGTCTTTAAAAGAATTTGCTGAGCCCAGAGTAGGCATGATTACTGGAAATAACGACAGGTTTATTAAGTGTTGGTGGGAAGTATGCAGGACCGACATAAAAACCAATGTACAAACTTTTGAGGAATCTTTGGAATCTGACTATAAATGGTATCCCTATAATAAGGGCGGTTCTACAAGATTGTGGTATGGAAATAGAGAACTGGTTGTTTGGTTCCGCCATGGTGGAGAAGATATAGAACGCAATGGAAATGAAACAGGATGCTTTTACTTCTTGGGAAATAAGGATGTGTATTTCCATGAAGGGATAACTTGGAACGGCTTGGCTAGTGCAAGAAATACTTTCAGATATTCACCGATAGGTACACTATTTGATAGTAATAAAGGGCCTATGCTATTCCCTAAAAATGACAATGACACGTATTATCTGCTTGCGCTCTTTAACACAAAAGTCACACAAAGATTTTTGAACATTTTTAATCCTTCAATCTCTCTTCAGGCAGGGGATTTTGAAAAGCTACCAATAATAATTAGCGATAATAGAGAGCAAATAGAACAGTTATCAAAAAGGTGCGTGGAGATAGCAAAAAGTGATTGGGACTGTCGTGAAATATCTTTAGAATTTAGCTCTCACCCTTTGACCGAAGGTGACAGCTATATTAAGAATGCATATTTGGCGTATGCGAAGAAAATGGATGATGCTATAAATGAAGCTTTGATAATTGAAGAAAAGCTTAACCGTCTATTTTCGGAAATCTATTCTATCGAAGAGTATATTGATGTTACGCCTGGGGACTCGACAATAGAAAGTCCATCTGAGAGACAAATGTGTAAATCCTTACTCTCATATGCCATTGGATGTATGTTTGGTCGTTATTCTCTTGATACATCAGGACTTATTTATGCTGGTGGAGAGTGGGATGAAAGCAAATATAACCATTTTAGACCAGATGTAGATAATATTATTCCGATTTCCGATGAAGAGTACTTGGAAGACGATATCGTATCGAGATTATGTGATTTCCTGAAAATTGTATTTGGTGATCAGTCGCTGGAACAGAATTTAGATTATATTGCTGTAGCGCTTGGCGGTAAAGGCAATTCCAGCCGGGAAATCATACGGAATTACTTTCTGAATGATTTTTTCAAGGATCATTGCCAAACTTATTCCGTAACTGGCTCTGGTAAACGTCCGATATATTGGCTTTTCGATTCTGGAAAACAGAACGGCTTCAAGGCACTGATTTACCTGCATCGCTATAATGCTGACACTATCGGCAATCTCCGCATTGACTACCTGCACCGTATGCAGCGTATCTATGAGAGCGAGATCAGCCGTATGCAGGATATGATCGACCACAGTACAAGTGGTCGTGAAGTGGCGCAGGCAACAAAACGCCGCGAGAAATTAACGAAACAGCTGAAAGAATGCCGGGAATACGATGAGAAGCTTGCACATCTGGCTCTGTCTCGTATTGAGCTTGATCTGGACGATGGTGTGAAGAAAAACTATCGCAAGATCCAGACCGCAAATGATGGGAAGTTCTATGAGGTTCTTGCTGATTCTAAGAACATCATGTCCAAGGAGTAACGGAGGTATAGCTTATGGCAGAGCTTAACCTAAAACAAATCATAGACCGACTGAATGCCGAGTTTACGGGGGATACCCGGAAACTGGTTTTCTGGTACGACGATAAGGCAGAGTTTGCCGAGGACATTGAAAGCGTTGAGCTGGAAAATGCCAAGGTTTATCAGCTGAAGCCGGATAATCAGTTTGCAACGAAGCGTTTTCTGGAGCGGGAGGATACAACGACGAATTATTTGATTTATGCTCCGTTCCCAAAGCCGGATGTCAGAGAAAACCACCTGGAAGACACCCTGTTGTATTCCAAGCGTTTCTTTGCTGACCGTGCCTCTCTGCTGTCCGTTGATCTCGGTATTGAAGAAAAATACAAGCCGATCATCGAGAAGCATATTAAGTTCTTTGCCAGCAAAGAGCGGACCCAGCGCTTCTATGACCTGGAGATCGAAAACTTCAACGAGGAAAATATCCTTGTCGGCCTTCTGAGCGCGGTATGCAAGACGCGCACCTGCTCTTTCGAGGAAGTGCTGCGTGTCATGATCACAGAGGGAACGCTGGAAGATAATAAGTTTCTTACAGAGATGGAGAAGTATGATCTTCTGCCCTCCTTCTGGAAACTCTGTGAACAGCAATTCGGATATACCGATGCCAAACCGACGCTGGAGAAGCTGATTGTTACGATGTTCGTCACATCTACCGCACGACAGCTCGGCTGCGAAGTTCCGGCAGGCTGGAAGAGCTTCGTTTCTTATAAATCAGGGAATATCATTGCCTTCCAGGACAACCTGATGAACAGTGTGCTTTACAGCGGACGCTTTGATGAATTATCCAAGCATGTTTCTGACGGTCTGAACACCATGTCGGCCTTTGCCGGGATGCAGCCGGAAATGCTGATTGATGTCGAGACTTTTATCTCCGCAGATCAGATACTTGTGAAATGGCTTGTTGACCGGCTGGCGGCTGAAGATACCGGCGCAATGCTGTATCGCGTCACGATTCCGGAGCTGTGCGAGAAACGGATGAAAATGCATTTCGGAAAGCGGACGAAAAAGACATATCAGCTGCTTCTGAGTGCTTACCATCTGATTATTGCTGCCAATTACAGCTGTCCAGATGGGTTCAAGAATGTAATCAAGCAGTATCTGGCGAAAGATTACCAGATTGATCAGGAGTATCGGAAATTCTATTACAGCTTTGACCAGATCGAGGATACGGGAGCTTTTGAAGGCCTCCGCACTCTGATCGAGAACATCTATACCAATGAGTACCTGGGCAAGATCATGCCCAAGTGGAACGAGGGTATTCAGGAAACCGGCGCACTTCAGGAAATGCCTTTGCAGCGCAATTTCTATAATCGCTATCTGCGCAACGCAAAAGAGCGCACGGTTGTGATCATTTCGGATGCGATGCGATATGAGGTCGGTCAAGAACTGTTCAAGCGAATGCTGGATGACCCGAAGTGTACCGCAAAAATGGAGGCACAACTTTCTGTCTTGCCGTCCTATACAAGACTTGGCATGGCCGCCCTGCTGCCTCATAAATCTATGACCATGACGGATGATTTCCGGGTGCTGGTGGATGATGTCCTGTGTAATGATCTTTCCGGAAGACAGACTGTGCTGCAGAAACATCAGGCGAACGGTGTGTGCGTGCAGTTCGATGATATCAAGGGGTTAAAGAAAAATGACCTGCGGGATATCTTCACAGGTATGCAGGTGGTTTATGTGTATCATAACCAGATTGACGCTCGTGGAGATAAGGCTACGACCGAGGATGAAGTATTTGTGGCGTGTCAGGAAGCGATTGCGGAGATTATGGATTTGATCCGGAAGATCTCTACCAATGCGAATACATACCGTTTCATCATAACGTCCGATCATGGCTTTATCTATAAGCGGGATAAGCTTTCTGAAAGTGACAAGATCGGTGCCATCAATGATAAGAAAGCCTTTATCAACAGGCGCTTTATCGTGGCGCAGGAAGCTGTCGTGGATGAGGGCGTCCAGAGCCTGTCCATGGGGCTGATTCTGGATAATGATGATACCAAGCAGGTATCCTTCCCTGTCAGCAGTAATGTGTTCAAGGTGGCCGGCGGCGGGCAGAACTTTGCCCACGGCGGATCATCCCCGCAGGAAATGCTCGTTCCGGTGCTGGATATCAAGATGGAACGCGGTCACATGGAAACAAGATCTGCGCAGATCGCTTTGGTCAGTATCGTACAGAAGATCACGAACCTGATTACAACCATGGACTTTATCCAGACGGATGCCGTCAGCGATACCGTGAAGAAGACGACGTACAAGATGTATTTCGTCTCGGAGGATAACGAGAAGATTTCCAACGAAAATATCTATATCGCTGACAGCCGTGACGCCGATCCGCAGAAGCGTATCTTCCGGATGCGGTTCACATTTAAGAATAAGAAATACGATAAGAACAAGCAGTATTACCTTGTCGTATATGATGATGCTACTGGAATTGAGGCGTTCCGTCACCCGGTCATTATGGACCTGGCGTTCGCGGATGATTTTGGCTTCAACTTCTGATAGATAGAACGGAGGCAAGAGTATGTCGGAATTCTTTGAGACCGATGACAGAAGAACTGTCCTGAAGAATAAGCTCCGTCAATATTTTGACGGCAAGATCGTGCGGAAAGATCTGACGAAGAAGATTAAAGAGGGAGCCAACGTTCCGGTATATGTGCTGGAGTTCCTTCTCGGTCAGTATTGCAGTTCAGACGATCCTGAGATTATTGAGCAAGGCGTTGAGAATGTAAAACGCATCCTTGCCGATAATTTCGTGCGCCCTGATGAGGCTCAGAAGATACTGTCTGTCCTCCGCCAGCGCGGCAGCCACACCGTTATTGATATGATCACGGTGAACCTGGACATTAAACATGACTGCTATGTCTCCGATTTCTCTAACCTTGGCTTGAAAGGTATTCCGATTGACGAGGAATACCCGACAAAATATGACCGGCTTCTCTGTGGTGGTATCTGGTGCATCGTTCAGCTGGACTATGAGTTTATCGAGGAAGAACGGAACGGGACGCCGATCCATATCCGCAAGCTTACGCCGATCCAGATGCCCCATGTGGATATCAATGAACTGAAAGAAGGGCGGAAAGCCTTCTCAAAAGAGGAATGGATTGATGTATTGCTGCGTTCCATCGGCATGGAGCCGGACGAACTGGAGTACCGTGAGAAATGGCTGCTTCTGACCAGAATGCTGCCGCTGATTGAGAACAACTTCAACCTTTGTGAGCTGGGGCCGAGAAGCACTGGCAAATCGCATTTGTTCAAGGAGATCTCCCCGAACAGTATTCTGGTTTCCGGTGGACAAACTACTGTGGCGAATCTGTTCTATAACATGTCCCGGAAACAGGTCGGTCTTGTTGGCCTCTGGGACTGTGTAGCGTTTGACGAAGTGGCCGGAATCCATTTCAAGGACAAAGACGGCGTGCAGATCATGAAGGACTACATGGCATCCGGTTCCTTTGCCCGTGGCAAGGAGGAAAAGGCTGCATCTGCCTCCATGGTCTTTGTGGGCAATATTAATCAGAGCGTGGATGTTCTGCTCAAGACATCCAGCTTGTTTGATCCGTTCCCACCGGAAATGGGCACGGATACTGCATTTCTTGACCGTATGCACTGCTACATCCCCGGCTGGGAAATTCCGAAGTTCCGTCCGGAGCACTTTACGGATGACTACGGTTTTATAACAGACTATCTGTCTGAGTTTATCCGTGAGCTGCGTAAAGAACAATATGGTGATTCCCTGGACAAGTATTTCCGGCTTGGGAAGAACTTGAACCAGCGTGACACCATTGCTGTTCGCAAAATGGTAGATGCCTATGTGAAACTGCTGTATCCGGATGGTGTATTCGACAAGGAACAAATCGAAGAGATCCTGACGCTGGCCCTGGAAATGCGCCGCCGTGTAAAAGAACAGCTGAAAAAGCTGGGAGGCATGGAGTTCTATGATGTGAACTTCTCCTACATCGACAACGAAACCTTTGAAGAGCATTATGTTTCCGTGCCGGAGCAGGGCGGCGGAAAACTGATCCCAGAAGGAATGTGCAATCCAGGGCAGGTCTATACCGTTTCCCGCGGTAAGTCCGGAATGATCGGGGTGTTCCGTTTGGAGAGCCAGATGCTGCCAGGCAATGGCAAGTTTGATCGGACTGGCCTTGGATCAGATCGCGAATGCCGTGAAGCATCCAATACCGCTTTCAGTTTCCTGAAGGCAAACGGTAACCGGATCAGCGGCACCATCAGCACCACCACGAAAGATTACATTATCAATTATCAGGATCTGCAGGGCATCGGTATGACCAGCAAGCTTGCGCTGCCTACTTTAATTGCCCTCAGTTCTATTGCACTGAGCAAACCTACGGTCAGCTCTCTGGCCGTTCTTGGCGAGATCAGCATCAGCGGCACCATCATCAAGGTAGATGAGCTTGCAAATGCGCTGCAGGTGTGCCTGGATTCCGGTGCGAAGAAGGTATTGCTGCCGATAACCTCTGCTGGAGATCTCGGTACCGTACCCGCCGATCTCGTGGGCAGCTTCAATCTGATTTTCTATAACAGTGCGGAAGACGCTGTGTATAAGGCACTGGGAGTGGAATAAAAGGAGGAATCAATCTATCATGGATAGAATTATTCAAAGCTATATGGAATCATTTTTGACTTCACAACAGATTGAAGAAAAGGATCAAAGCAAACAATTTGAGATGTTTGCATCATATTGTGCTGTTGAACAGCATTATACAGAAACATATAATCTCTCCGATATAATCACTGCTGAGGGTGGTGATTGTGGAATTGATGCAATTGCCATAATCATAAACGGAACAATGATCACCTCTGAAGAGGAAGTCGATGACCTAATAGATTTGAATAAACAGATTTCAGAAATCAATTTCATTTTCATTCAGGCTAAGACTTCATCTAGTTTTGACTATGGGGATATAGGTACATTTGGTGCAGGTGTGAAAGACTTTTTCTCTGATCGTCCACAAATGGTCAGAAATTCATCCGTACAAGAAAAAAGCAAAATTGTAGAATATGTTTTTTCCAAAGCAACATATATCAAGAAGAAGCCGATTTGTTATTTAGTGTCTGCTGATTAAATCGATATTTTCGATTTCTGTGACGAACTGAGCAGTTCTTCAGCCCGCCATGAAATAGCAAAGGTGCATTTCTGCACCGGTATCGCGTACCTTGAAAAAAGCAAAAAATA
>Ga0256406_1007011_pt1 | contig 10952 bp, 4 predicted proteins | sample RumenRJG_03DNA_FD_185986 | JGI IMG/M metagenome (GOLD analysis project Ga0256406, IMG submission 185986) | Bovine rumen microbial communities from Lethbridge, Alberta, Canada - RJG_03 | ecosystem: Host-associated > Mammals > Digestive system > Stomach > Rumen | place: Canada: Alberta | collected...
GCCTTGAGTGTAATGGCCGGGATATGCGTCAGGCGCAGTAACTATTAACAGGCTTTATGCCGTTTGAAGCGGAACAGCATGCCGTTCCTTTGGAACGGTTGTGCTGTTTCCCCGGAATATGCAGCTTTGTCCCCACAACACTCTTGATATCAGTGCTGCTCTTTTCCCGATTTGTAATAACCCATCATCCCAAACGCGAGTAATCTGAGAGTGGACGTTCCATAATTGTCTTAGTAAAAAACAAAAAGCCATGCGCCTCGCACCCGCAGTAACCTGAGTGCTCGGCGCATGGCCTTTTAGTTCATTTTATAATTAAGATTTAATCCAACTTTTCCGGTTTGAGCAAATCCTTAATTAATTAGCGTTCATTCTTCTGCGAGTTACTAGAAGGATGCCAGCGCCGAGAACAAGGATTGCACCGATTACGTAGAAGATTGTTGTACCGATGCCACCAGTGCTCGGAAGTTCTGTTCCGCTTTCGTTGATAACCTGTGCGGTTGCAAGCGGCTGGTTAGTATTCTGATCCGCGCTCAGAGTAACAGTTCCATTTGTAACAGATGCGCCATCTGCAGTAACAGTTGCGGTCTTAGTTCCACCTGATTCAGCATAAGCAGCAGTCAGTGTAACAATTACGGGAGCTTTAAGCAGGTTGTAGCCTTCCGGAGCCTCTGTCTCAAGTAAGCCATACTTTGTTCCTGAAGCTTCTGCCTCAAGTCCACGGACATTCGGAGTGAACTTACCGTCTGTGCCGGTTTCAAATACATCAGCATTAGCCTTTGTAACCCAAGTAACCTTGTTGTTAGTGGCATCCCATTTGTACCAAGCTTCAGCAGTGTCAGCAGGCTGAGTTTCACCCTTGAAGACCAGGAATTTAGCGCCATCCAGTTTTTTGCCACTTGCGCTATTTGCCACCTTATCAACGTTAATATCAACATCGATTACATAAACTTCCTTATCAGGAGTCTTGTTTGTGGAATTTGTAGTAGGATTATTGGAATACGTAAGATTTGCAGTATTCTTCTCGTAATCTGTTGTCAAAGCATTGCTATTCACAACAGCACTATAGGTAACAACAATGTCCTGTCCCTTTGTTGCAGCTTTAAGTACATCATACGGAATAGTAACTGTAAGCGTCTGGCCAGAGATACCAACTGTTACATCGCTGGTCTTGTCTACATTGTTAATCTTAACAACAACATCGTTTGTAGCATTGCCTTCAGGGTCTGTGAAGGTAAGACCACTGGTCATTGTATCGGAAATCGTAAATGTATAAGCAGTGTAACCAGTCAGATCCGGCACCTTAGAGTCAAGCTCGAAGGAAACGGTCTTGCCTACCTCTGCAGTAGCAGCCTTACCAGCATCGTCAAGCTTGTGCTCACCAGTAATCTTCTTGTCAAGAGGCGGAACTTCTGCCTTCGGATTAACTGTAGCATTTGGATCAGTTGTCGTCAGAGCGAGAGCAGCAACAACTTCTTCAGCAGGAGTTTCCTTCGGATCCTTAGGAACAACAACACCATATACTGCATAGTAACCAGGCTTAGACAGCTCTATTGTAGCTTTTTCACTGGCAGCTGCTGCACTTGTACCATCTGCAGTAGAAGGAAGGTGCGTAGCAAGAGCATCAGCAAGAGCACGCGCATTCGCCTCTGTCATTGTAGAGCCATCAACAGAATAATTTGTCGAGTCGGAAGCAGAAGGAGTCAGTTTGATTCCAAATGTTGTAGTAATAACTCCTTTATCATCAGTAGTAGCACCAGCAGTCAGATACTGATATGCCCAATCAGTAGATTTGATGCTGTAGGCATAAGCACCATAGGTAGTTCCTGCATCTGTAGTAGTTGCATCACCAAGAGTCAGATCAAAGACCTTATAAGCTTTATACTGTTTTCCATTAATACTAGAATTAGTATTTGTGTTTTCGATGGTAATCGAATAGGTAGGATCCTCTGCAAATACCGTGACGCCCATTGCCAGTACCATTACCATGGCAAGAGCCAAAGCCATCATCTTCTTGAAATGTTTCTTCATAAATGCCTTCCTTTCTAAAAGCCAATTATAAATTTGTCTGTAGTTCCGTTTCTGTCACTACTTTGTGTTTCTACTGATAAAGACTCTTCTGTCGATCGGATCGGTTCAAAATTACCGTATAAAAATAATTAAACCTTTCGGATTCAGTAGAGGGATCTATTTACAGATTAACACATTTTTAATATTTGTAAATATTCAAAGCTGAATTTTTCTGAATATTTTTACCGGGAAGCCCCGTTTTATATGCGCCTCGGCCCTGCCGGCTATCCACTATGGATCATACGGATCACCTCGGCACGGAGCCCGCCTGGTCGGCGGCTTTCCTCTGATCGGGGGTGCGTTGTTTCTGTATCTCATCGTTATCTGTTCCCTTTTCTTCTTTTTCTGAATAAACCGATAATTTGCATTTCGGCGTCCCGCGGATGGTCCACATCCCGTCCCGGGAGTATTGTTCCAGCCATCCTTCTGCACCTGTCGTACTGCATCCGGCATTTTGCATCTGATACAAACATGAAATGCCTGTCAGTACTGTGTTCTACTATAAAAGACGTATCCGGTACACCTTTCGGTTCAAAATCCGGGAATTTTTTTCAGGATTTTTTTCACGGATTTCTGACTTTTGGTTTACCGGGCAGATGCCCTCTTCTTCCGCATGACCAGCCCCGTCACGGCAAGGGCCGTGAGCAGGAGTCCGACGTATCGGAAGACGTCCGTTCCGGGACCGCCGGTGGAAGGAAGCTCCGGACCCCCCAATTCGACTTTCATATTCTTAATGGTCTGTCCATCCGAAGCACTTTCCCCATTCGTATTGGGACGGAACTGACCATCGCTGATAAAGCCATACAGTGTCTCAAACCCGGTTAATTCCTTCTCTACAACTGAATAGACCGCTTCTTGATTATTGATCTTAGCAGGCAGATCCTTGAACCTGAAAGTGTAAACCTTTCCGGAAGCATCCAGACTCACTTCCCAATTATAGGTGACCCCATCTATGACAAAACTTTTTGTTGCCTGCTGATCAGGCGGCGTAACAAACAGGAGAATGCTTTCTGCAATCAGATTATTTCCGTTGTAAAGATCAACTGTAATATCCTGATCCCAGGTGAGATAATTACCGAGCTGATCTGTCCAGATCTTGGTTATCTCCAGATCCTTGTACTTCTCCTCATACTTGTTTTTGACTGTGATTTCATGAACAGTATTGCCTGTTACAGAAGTCGCACCACTCCTTCCATTAACCGGTTCCGAAACCCCGTTACTATCGATCTGATAGCCGGTCAGCAGCTCGGAAATATGTGTGATTACCGTATTGCCGTGCGGATCCGTCCTGGTGGTTCCGTCAGAATTGATGACTGCCTCGCCATCCCAGCAATTTGTACCATCAGCCTCGGAATAACCTATCTCCTGAATCGAATACTGATACGGCGTTCCACCGCCGGAAGGAGCCATTGCAAGTCCTTGAATCAGCAGTTCCTCCCAGTATTCACCATCGCTCTTTACAATGAGTGCCTTATGCGTTCCGTCATCATAGACCTGATACTCGGAGAGCCCATAATTATCATAATTGGCAACGATATCGTCTGTAATATCTTTATTGCCCTGGAAAACATGGAAGTAAATGCAGCTACCAACATTGTTGCCCTGCCATTCCTTGGTGACCTTCAGCTTACCGGCTTCGACATTGATGCCCTGAGGCTGCGTGTGATTCCTGTCAAAACTCCATTCCTGCGTATTGGAATAATCGAAAACACGTTCCAGCTGATCAGCGTTTGAGACACCATTTGGGTATTGTGGATTCTTATACACGCCAATCTCACGGGCTTCATATTTATAGTTGATCTGCTGACCATTGATCGTAGCATATTGTGGGAATCCCGGGCTGGCATCATCTCCTCTTATAATATTCCATGTCCATTCCCCATTTGTATTCTGCGGATTCCCGTTAAACTTAAACGGCATATCCGCACTCATAATGTATGGAGTATTATTATTGTTGATCACACTGGTTGACGACGCAATATAGAACGGCGCCGCATAGGGAACCCAGTCGTATCCATCCGCATCGAGCTTCTGGTATATCTGAATCCCGATCGCATATTGATTCAATTCAGTTGAGTTGGCCTGCGTCATCTGTCCATTTGACGCTACTTTATACCATTTTTTTGAAAATCTAAGTTGATCAAAGTTATTCTTAGGATTGTTCATAACAATCATAGTTGTGTCTTTTTGATCCGTAGATGATGCATAAAGCGGAACAGATTCACCATTGATTATATACTGTTTATCTTTTCGAGGATTCCATTGTGAATTCTCATAATTGATTCCCTGTCCGTTTGTAACAAGATTATAGGCTCTGTAATCATCAATCACCTGATTCCCGACCAGTGTAATGTATCTCGGATCCTGGAAGTCGTTGCTGATATTCTCATTCTTGTTATTCGTTCGATTCTCAGAGATATAATAGACGTAATGTCCCGTATACTCCTGATTACCTTCAGGATATTTAAATGTTGTATCTGCCGGGAATGGTATCTCAAGCTGCCACCAGTTTTCACCCTGGACACGGTTGCTGTCTGACAAATCTATAACCCGTATTTCTTCGGGCTGATACCCATTAATTGGATCGCCGCTTTCCTTTACCCCCTGCCTGTACAGAGTGATTCTTACATTTGGTGCCGTCTCCGGATCAACATTCAGCCATCTCTTCTGTATTCTCAGTACATTTCCAGTTTTGTTGACAACCTCCACCCGGACTACGTCATCTTCCGTATCACTTGTGACCGGACTATTGATTGATCCGTATCCATTCGTGAAAGAAGGCGCTTTGTAATTTGAGGCGCTGCCCGTCGCTTTGGAGGTATCCTCCTCCAGGTAGTATTGATAGGTCTTGACATAGCTGTCGTGGGTATCGGTCTCGTACCAGGGCAGATCCGGGATCGTCAGCTTCCAGCCGTCGGCAGCGCGCACGGTGAAGGTCTTCGGATATCCACTGCCAGTCGCATCTGTCGTGGAGCTGTTGTTCTGCGTTTGGATCTGATGCAGATAGAACGTGATTGTCCCATCGACCTGAGAAGGATCTACTATTGTCTCGCCGTCCTGCCATTTTTTATCGATTTCTATATCAAGGGTCTTATAGACCGGTTCCGGCGGAGGCGGCGTCTCTGTCTCAGAGTAGACATTATAGAAGTAGAACTCCAGGAACTCGTTGTTTTCGGGCGCACCGTTGTCATCTGTATACGCGCCCAACACCTCAGGGATACTGTTCAGATTTGCATTGGAACTGGCGATCGTCGTTTCATGCATCGTCTGCTCAATCGTCTGCCCTGTCTCCGGATCTCTGGTCCTGTAATCGTTTGCACGATATGAGTACTCCGTTCGGATTTCCGTCCGGATGTAAGTATAAGTATGCCCATCCGCCGTTGCGATGGTCTCCGGCAGTCCGTCGCGGCTCTCCCTGATATAGTACATGCCGTCAGAAACGTTGTAATCATATCTGTGGCCGGAGCCGTTCGTGGCAATATTGACGTTGAGGTCATGCAGCTTTGTATATGTACCGTAGTCGTGGACCTCGCTGCCAACCTCACGAACAGTCGTAGGATCGCCCGGCTTATCCTGAAAGACCTCAAACTTCGCGTCGATGGGCGCAGACAGATTCGTAATGGGTTTCCCATGCTCATCAACGATCTTTTTTGAGACCTCCAATGCAACGATCTTCGCAGGCACGTCCACGACATCCGCCTTAAGAACGAAGTCCATGCCGCTGATCCCCCATGGATGGATCCCTCCTTGCTGCCACTCAGTAGTGAATCCCCAGGCAGGCTGTAGTGGCGGGCATTCATTCCCTACGCCTTGAATATATGTCCAGTAGTCAAAGCTGGCGCTCATCGGCACCTCGGCGTTAATAGTCATGGGCTCATCATCTGTCATCGACTGGTACAACTGGTGTTTCACACCTTGATCGTCCGTATAAGTCAGTGGCAGTTCCAGCGGCTTGATCGCTTCCACCGTATAGGTGATCTTATTATCCAGCCTGGCCCGTCTTACATTTTCATTATTAACGTTCCACAAATCCCAAGCGCCAAATTCACTCGCCGGTCTATCAAGATTCGCCACCTTGAATGACCCTTCGATACGGACCTGGTCGGTACTCCACTGGGTCGCCTCATTCGCGGAATAGCCCGTGATGTAGAAAGCATTGTCAACTACATTGCCGTTCTTGTCTTTCGCCGTAATCGTCGCAGCTTTCATGTCGGAGGCGGTAATGCCGACCTGAGCCGGAGCAAGTTTCTCGGTCCGGTTAGTATACTGGGCTGCAAGTTCAGCACCGTCCGCCACATCTTCGACATTATTACCGACAATGATCTTTTTCCATGTATTGCCGTCCTTATAGTAATAGATACCGTAAGCCAACGGAACATCGACCTGTGCCGTGCCGCTGATGGAAATATCAATATGGTTTACAGTATGGTTCGCGGGATCTGACGGTTTAACGTCATCTGCGCTATAAAGGGTTATCCTGGCAGCTTTTCCGCTGTTCTGGTTGCCCACGACATGAAGCGTTCCGCCTTCATCAGAGATTCCAATGTATTTACTGCTGTCAGCCGCACTGCTAACCCTGTAATTGTTATAGTTTATTCTTGTAGCACCTGCGAGATTCGGGTTCGCGGCGTTCTCTTCTCTGAGACCGGAGTCGCTGTTCGGATCCAGATATCTGTAGTAGAACCCTGATGCTGTCTGATCAGCGTTAAATCCAGAGGCTTCCGAAGCAAACCGAAAATTTGCACCGTAATTATAATAATACGTCCACAGCATCGGATTGTCTGTTTTGATATGCGTCGGATCCACATCTGTGACCGGAATGAGCGTACCATCATTATTGATTAGATAATTGGCTCCCTCATACTCCGCAATAAGCATATACTGCTGCCCATTTCTTGGACCGCCGCTGACAACCGTTCCGGTTACGGAAAAGCTGTCCTGCGCATACTTAATGGAAGTACCGTTCATATCAAGAACGACATCATCTATCACTTCCGTTCCATCATCCGCAAAATGCACGACGGATAAAGACTCTTCCTGACCAATTGCAAGAGCGTCCTTATATTCGATCTTCACCTGCACAGGCTTCTCCGGCTCAATTTTCTCTCCATGTTCACCTACGATCTCGATGTCAAAGAACCTCGCAAAGGTGATATTGCTGCTGTCAACACTAAGCTCCGCCGCAGAATCCACCATGTATCCCGCGAACTCCTTGGTACCGTCAAGGATTTCCCTGACGTTCAGATCGGAGCCCTCCGGAATCCCGGCGTCGTCGTCATACTCCACCGTGATGGTGTAGGTCTCTCCACTGGCCGTCAGCACATCCTTGGTGAGCTGGGCGTCCGTCACCTTGATGGTGAGCACATCGCCGTTTTTCATGGTGATGGTCAGACTCTCCTCGGTATTAAACGCCTGCAGACTCTCCAGTGTCCAGTCGTTGCCCTCCTCATTTTTGGTAACCTTAACTAAGCTCTCGTCTGAGAACTCTACATTCGCCACTTCTTTAAGGAAGCTGTCCACGCTATTAAATGCTGCTTTTTCTCCGTTGTTCGTATCACCAATTATACCCAGCACTTCTATCAGGTCTGACAAAGCGATTTTTTCGCCTCCAGGAAGGCTAAACTGGTACATTTTGCCGTTCACGGAGTACTCGAAGTCCACGGTGTAGACAATGGCATAGACCGAGAAGGAGTCGGACTCAAACGAAACCGCGTTCTTCGCGTCGGACGAGGCAGCCTCGCTGCTTGTGCTCTCGATGGTTTTGCCGTCGGATTTCCTGGCGACGACATCTATAGTTCCGCTGTCGGCTACGTGGACGACATGTGCCTCCTCCGCGTGGTTCAGCACAGGGGAGATCATTTTGACATGAATCGGCTTCAACGGTTCCGTCTTTGTCCCGTCAGCTTTCGTGAAGGTGATGTCCATCGCCGCCGCTGCGCCTTTTCCACCAGCTGCGTCGATTGCCTTGTCGAGAATATCATGCCTGGTGACTGGCGTGACGGTCATGGATGTTCCTTCTTCAAAGGCGCCCTCCTCTGCATCGATATGAACCATGACAGTCCCGTTTTCCGTGGTGACCTTCTGATCAAAGGCAACCGCTGGCATCGCTGCTGACGCCGGAACTTCTGCCTTCACATCCTCTTTTTCTGTTTCTGTCTCTGTCGTTTTTTCAGCCGCTTTCCCTGTTATTTTCTCTGTATATTTCTCTGTTACTTTCTGAGTCTCTTTTTCTGTTGCTTTCTCAGTTTCCTTCTGTGTCGTTGTCTCAGTGACGGTCTTCTTCACGATCTGCACAAATGCCACAGTCTGCGGCAATGCACCTCGGAAGGATGCGCTCTTAAGAGTGCCGTTCTCATCCATTTCATAATGCGTATTGTGTGCATCTGTAATATCTGTGATATCCGTCAGATTCTTCTCGGTGACTGTATAAATTTTCCACGAGGTTTCACATCTGGTCGTTGTGGTAGTAAGGCTGCCATCCCCGCCTGCTTCATTGTTTTCAGTGGTTTCTTCCCGGGAAGCGTAACCGGCATCGTTGAGGCCCTTCTTGAATTCTGCTGAGAATGTAACATCCCCTTCAGTTGTGGTATCACTTCCATCCTGGTTCTTAGCCGCAAGCATCAGGGCATGGAAGCCCGCGACGCTGTATTCAACGGTTGTTGCGGTTGTTGAAGCGACTGGTGCACTGCCGGAGCTTTCTGTATTTTCAGCAGTGTCCGAGACTGTATCGGCAGAGTTGCCTTTTGAAATCTGCGCGTTCACGGCGCTGAGCACGGCATTCTTCTCATCTGAATCAAGATACGTTCTAGTGAGTATCGAATCAGCCGTAAATGCTCTGCCGTCTGTGTAGGATACGCTGATCTTTACATGCTCATCCTCATAGGTCAGCTGCTCCTGGGAAGCTGCATCTTCCGATTCCTCATTGGCAGCGGTGCCTTCAGCCTCGTTCAGCCCTTCTGCATCGTTCTCGATGATGCCGTCCTTGGTTCCATCTGTATTTCCTGCACCAGCATCTTCAAAGGACCCATTTGAGGCAGATGAAGTATCTGCACTCTGCACCGCTGACGCAGACGAAGCACCATCATCCGTTGAAACCACCCCGTCCTCAGCAGCGTTCATTTCTGCTGACATTGCATTCTCTGCTGGCGCATTGACACCAGATGGCTCCTCTGCCTTCGCTGCTTCAGCGCTATTCTCTGCTGCCGGCGCTTCGGCAGCCGGCGCTTCGACAGCCTGCGCTGCCTCTGCAGTATTCTGCTGCACATCTGCCTGCTCAGCGATCTGCGCATCCGTACCAGGGCTGTTCTCTATGCTCTGCACGGTATCCGTGGACACTTCTTCCGACAAAACGGACACTGGATTAGAGAATACGGTTGTTGTGAAGATGACTGCCACAAGGTTCAGTGCCAGAAGAGCGCGCTTTGCGTTTCTTCTCTTCTTCATGCTTATTCTCTTATTCAGCGTTCCTTGCATATTGCTGTTCTGATCTGTTTTCATGAACTTCGCACTCCCTTAAGATCAACAGATATCTGTTATTTCACCAGTCCAAATCGTCTGAGAGGCCACACCCGCAAGAGAATTCGGCCGACCATCCGATCCTGTCCGATACATCCAATTTGTGAATTGCGGGAGTCCTCCGATGTTTCCCGTTGATCCCCCATGAGAAAATATCTGCCTATCGGAACCTGATACGGATAGGTGATATCCGTCGTATTTCCCTTGCTTCTGGATATAAGGTAAGACTCATCAAGCGCTCTCCCATTGACAATCACGTTCCCGGCATCATCGATATCCACCTTGTCACCCGGCTCCGCGATTACCCGCTTGACCAGAATCTTATTGTTAAAATAAAAGGCCATCAGTTCGCCTTGATGAACCCTTCTGGTTTTCATCGCTATGATAACGTCCCCTTCCTGGAGCGTTGGTGACATCGATGTTCCATAAATTCGGAGAATCGGAAGGAATAACGTTGCAATCAGGATCGCGGCAGCTGCCACCGTTATGCCCGTCAATATGATTCTGTAAAGAAATCTTCCCGGCTTTCTTCCGGTATGAGCTTGCACATATTCCTGACGGAGCTGTTCTTGGGCTGGGATGTCCTGGAAGATCTTCTCTGCTCCTGCGCGACGATCTCGCTGCGCGGCCGTCCTCGTGGATTCCTCTGTTCTGTTGTCAATAAAAGGATCTGTTTCTTTCATACATCGGCAATCTATGTGAAAAATATGAACGTTTGATTTCATCCTCTCCTAGGCTAATATTAATCGGATCCATTCTACCCCCTCTTTTTTTACTTCTGCAATTGTCAGATTGTATATTTTTTTGTCACAATTTTGTTGCTAATAACGAAACAATTTTCGTTGGCTTAATTATTCTTATAAAAATGCTAATATATTTGGTATATTTAACAAATAGATTGCCTCTTTTACACCTCTTTCTTGAAGCAGAATGTTCGTCCGATTCCACTTAATGTAAAAAGCTCTGAAATACTGGCGGCACACGCCGACAGTATTTCAGAGCTTATCATGTATTGCCTCATCGACATCTATAAACAACAAACATTACATAAAAAAACCAGGTGCATGTACAATCACATACACCTGGAATTCTCACCAGCGCGAAACGGGATTCGAACCCGCGACCTTCGCCTTGGCAAGGCGACGCTCCACCTCTGAGCCATTCGCGCATATCTTGTCATCTCGAAGCTTTGTGTTTTTCTCTTGCTCTTGACGACAAGATGAATAATACTACTTCTTCCCCCTATTGTCAACCATCTTATTGTTCGACTTTTTCGAAATATTTGAACTATTTACGGTCATCAGCAGCTCCGTCAGCCTCTGCGATACTTGAAGATCAGCTCCGCTGTGCCGAGGCGCTCGTTCAGCAGG
>Ga0256406_1007013_pt1 | contig 10949 bp, 8 predicted proteins | sample RumenRJG_03DNA_FD_185986 | JGI IMG/M metagenome (GOLD analysis project Ga0256406, IMG submission 185986) | Bovine rumen microbial communities from Lethbridge, Alberta, Canada - RJG_03 | ecosystem: Host-associated > Mammals > Digestive system > Stomach > Rumen | place: Canada: Alberta | collected...
CTCTCCGGAAATCGACGCCGAGACGCACCGGAATTCCCGCAAGGAGTTTTGACACGAGCGCAGTATAGCCGCCGACCGGGATGCCCTGATAGCGGTCGTTAAAATAGTTGTTGTCATAGACAAAACGGAACGGGAGTCTCCTGATGATGAAAGCCGGAAGCTCTGTGCAGGGTCTGCCCCACTGCTTCTCGGTGTATCCCTTTACAAGCTTTTCGTAGATATCGCGGCCTGCAAGGAAAAGTGCCTGTTCTTCGAGGTTCTGCGGCTCATAGTCCCCGCGTCCGCCCGCAATCTCTTCCCTTGCCTCGCTGCGCTGCTTTTCAATGACCGCCTTCGCCTCATCCGGCGTACGGATGCCCCACATGCGGCTGAACGTATTCATGTTGAAGGGGAGATTGTAGAGCTCGTCTTTGTATCTGGCAATCGGCGAATTGATGTAGTTGTTGAACTCTGCGAACTGATTCACATAATCCCAGACTTCCCTGTCGGAAGTGTGGAAAATATGAGCGCCGTAACGGTGCACATCGATGCCGCCCACTTTCTCGGTGTAAATATTGCCAGCGATGTGTCTTCGGCGGTCGATCACAAGGACCGATCTGCCCTGCTTTGCCTTTTCATGTGCGTAAACCGCGCCGTAAAGGCCGGCACCGACGACGAGATAATCGTAATGCATTACAGACTTACCTCCGGAGTGGAATATCTGCGGATCTGTGAAAGATCGTCCATATATTCCATTGCCTTGCGGCGGCCTTCCGCATTGAGACGGTGATAAGAGCTCATGACCTGGCGGGTCGTGATCTGCTCCGACAGTCTGTCTTCTTCCTGCATCGGCCGGAAATTGACGGGGTTGAGGGAAAGCTTCGTGCAGATGGCAATGACCGTGGAATAGGCCATGCCGTCGATCCCGCGATCGAGTGCCGTCACAAGCGTGCTGTACGGAATATTCATTTCCGCCGCAAAACGGCGGACACTCCGGTACTGCGAGAGAATTGCTTCCTTCAATAACTGCGTTTTGGTTTTTTCTTCCATTTCCAAGCTTGTTCCTTGATCTGTAGATTTTTATTGTAACCGAGGGCATAGAAAGCAGAAGCCGTCTGCCCGGAGTCAGTCTTTCCTGAAATGACGCGCAGTGTCCTTACTTCAGCTTCGTCCAGGTGCTCCTTGAAAACAGCACCAGAATCGGGAAGATCTCCAGCCTTCCGAGAAGCATATCAAAAATCAGCACGATTTTTGACAGATCGTTATAAGCGAAGAAGTTCGACGCCGGTCCTACCTGGTCAAGGCCCGGTCCGATATTGTTGAACGTGCACATCACCGCGGAGAAATTCGATTCAATCGAAAAACCGCCGTTCAATGATAATACAAGAAAGCTCATTATGACAATAAGAACATATGCGGAAAGATAGGCATTCGTATTGGCCATCACCGTTTCGCTCACCGACTTGCCGTTGATGCGGATGGTCTGCACCTTCTGCGGGTGCAGAATCTGATGGATGTTCCTGCGCAGCCCCTTGATGAGAAGAAGTATTCTCGAGACCTTGATTCCGCCTCCCGTACTGCCTGCGCAGGCACCGATGAACATCAGCGTAAGAATAACGGCTTTGGAAAACGTGGGCCACTGGTTGAAATCCTTCGTCGCAAAGCCGGTTGTCGTGATGATGGAGGACACCGTGAAAACTGCATGGTGCCAGGCCTCCCTCATGGAAGTAAACTGATCCCGTATATTCAGGGTGATGGCGAACGCGCTGGCGAGAATGACAATAACGTAGGTCCGCAGCTCCTCATCCTTCAGCACCGACTTCCAGTCCTTCCTGAGAAGGAGATAATAGCATGTGAAATTCACGCCGAAGAGCGCCATAAAGACGGTCACGACACTCTGCAGATACTCGGAGTATCCCGCCATGCTGTCTCTCTTCACGCCGAAGCCGCCGGTTCCGGCAGTTCCGAACGCGGTGCAGAGGGCATCGAAAAGCGGCATGTCGCCCGCAAGCAAGAACAGAACACAAAGAAAAGTAAGACCGCAGTAGATAAGATACAGAATGCTGGCCGTCTCCCGCATTTTCGGGACGATCTTGCCGACGCTCGGTCCCGGAGACTCCGCGCGCATCAGGTGCAGCGTAAAGCCCTCGTTCTTGCCGCCCATCGGGACGACTGCGAGCATGAAGACAAGGATGCCCATGCCTCCGATCCAGTGGGTAAAGCTTCTCCAGAAGAGAAGCCCTTTCGACATAGCCTCTACATCAACAAGAATAGACGCGCCGGTCGTCGTGAAGCCCGAAACAGTCTCAAACACGGCGTCGACGTACTTCGGAATCTCGCCGGAGATACAGAACGGAAGTGCTCCCAGGAGTGACATCGCGATCCAGCAGACGCCGACGCAGACAAGACCTTCCCGGGCCCGGAGGCTGTTTTTTGCGCCTTTCGACACAAGAAACAGAATGCCGGACACCGCGATCGTAATCAGTATGGAAATCAGTAATGCTCCCGCTGCTCTTATCTCCCCGTATCCGACGGAGATAAGCATAGAAGGCACCATCAGCACAGCCTCGATGGCAAGGACGTAGGAGTTGATGCGCCCCATGAGTTTAAAGTTCATGCCGCTTAGCCTCAGTCATCAAAAATGTCATTCAATGAATACAGCACCGTATCGCCGCTGCAGATCACGACGACCGAATCGCCGACTTCAAAACTGGAAAGTCCGTTCGGTATCTCGGAATGAGACCCCCGTGTAATTCCGCCGATCAGTGTGTTTTTCTTCGTAGGAATGTTGCGGAGTTCCTCACCCACGTGGCGTGTGTTTTCATCGACGATGAATTCGACCGCCTCGGCCTGCCCTTCCGCGATGGAATGAACTGTGAGCGCTGCGCCCTTCTGATTCCGCATCGCCCGCACATAACGCACGATATTCGAGCAGCACAGTTCCTTGGGGCTTATGACACTCCCGATCGGAAGATCGCTGATAACAGCGCCGTAGTCGACACGGCTCACCTTGGTGATGATCTGAGAGACCTTTTTCTTATACCCGTACAGAGAGAGGATGATATTGAGTTCGTCGAGCCCAGTCAGCGTCACGAACGCATCCGTATCGGAAAGTCCTTCGCCCTCGAGAAATTCCGTGGAGCTTGCATCGCCCTGCACGACCGTTGCTCCAGGAATCGCATCCGCAAGCTCGAGACACCGCTGCGGATTCCTTTCGATGATCTCGACGCCGAGACCGTCCTTCACGAGCATCTGCGAAAGGTAATAGCTCAGCTTTCCGCCGCCGACGATCAGGACATGTTTTGTCTTCTTCTTGATAATGCCGATATTATGGAGAAGAGAGGTGAGATTCTCACGCGAGGCAGCGACGTAAATATCATCGCCTTCCTCCAGTACAAGACTTCCGTCCGGTCCGGCTATCACTTTGCCGTCCCGCATGACAGCCACCACGAGGACCTGCGTATTGACGATATTGCTCAGGTTCTGGAGCGAGACATCCTTCAGCTTGCTGTCCTCACTGATCTTGAGTTCAACGATGTCAATGCGGCCTCTCGCAAACGAATCATATTTCAGAAATCCGGGATATTTGAGCAGACGCTCGATCTCATGCGCCGCATGTTTCTCCGGGTTTACGACAAGAGAAAGCGCGAAATCCTCCCGCATGGAATAGGCCTGTTCGGCGTATTCAGGGTCGCGGATCCGCGCGATCGTGTGAATGGAAGGGTTCATCGCGTGTGCCGTCATGCAGGAAAGAAGATTCAGTTCATCCTCTCCCATGACCGCGATGAGAAGATCTGCCTCGTCGACGCCTGCCTGACGCAGCACCGGCATCGTTGCCGCATTGCCTTCAATCGTGATGACGTCATAATGCTCCATCGTCGCTTCCAGCACGGCTGGATTCCTGTCAATCAGTGTAATGTCATATCCTTCCGAAGACAGCTGCCGGGCGATTGTCGATCCCAGTTTGCCGTCCCCGGCGATCAGAATTTTCATGTAAGATACTCCCTTGCCATCCGCTGAAATTCTCCGGTATTTTGTGACAGTCCGGGCGGCCGCAAAAACTCTGCCGCCGCTAAGTCACTCGTTTCCCGGGCGCTGCGGATGAATCACGTATTGTCATCTCCGAGGATATCGAGTTTTGACGCAAACTGGTCCTCGTCATAGCTCAGCTCATCCTCGATATATTTCCGGAGGGCCGCAAGATATGAATTATATTCCTCATTTTCGCCGGCGTCCACTTCATTATTGCTGTAAATGACAGATGCGCCTACTTCCTGATAGATGTTGTAAAGCAGGATGCTGATCGGCACATACGGTCCGTCCCCGTTAGCGGAAAGGGAGATCTGGGGCGCAGTCCCGTCGCGGTATGAGTCCATCTCCCGCTGCATGATTTCTGTGTCAGCATCAACCAGGACCTGCATCGTAAGCGGAATATCGGCATCCTGAAGCCTATAATCCGAGAGATTCTGCCGCTCGACAAAGCGGTGAATCTGGCTCTCTGAAAGCTTCAGGCCCAGGTTCTCACTGATGGCGAGTGTCTCGTCTTCATCGATCTGCCCGTCGCCGTTGGAAAGCGCAATCATGAAAAGAAGCACGTCTGTCTCGAACGAAACCAGTGTGTCAAGCTTTCCGTTCGAGCGCCTCTTCAGTCCCAGTCCGGTTTCATCCAGCTTCCGGCAGAGTCTGCGCATAATTTCTATGTGTTTCTGAAGATCTGTCATTTCGGCCTTCTTTCTGCTGCCGCGCCGCTGCGGCCGCAAATATATCACTGTCACTGATCCTGCATCAGGACGGACACTCCGGCAGAACGGGCTCTGCAGGAGAAGCGCAACAACAATCTGTACGCTTTCAATTGCTTATAATTACAGTACAGTTACAGGCGGATAATCCGATCCGCCCGCATAGCTGCGGTTTCCGATTCATCATGCGTGACAAGAATCACCGTTTTCCCGGACGAACGCCGAAGGCAGCACTCCATGACTTTTTCTTTCGTCTCCGGGTCAAGCCCGCGGAACGGCTCGTCGAGAAGGAGCAGGTTCCCGTCCGCGGCGAGAGCCCTCGCGATCGCAACTCTTCTCTTCATCCCGCCGGAGAAATTCAACACCGGCTCCTTTTCCTGATCGCGTTCCGCAATTCCCATCTCCGTCAGCAGCTCTCTGCATTCGGCTGCCGTCACCTGCGGCGCCGTGAGCAGAATGTTCCGCACGGCACTTGTGTGCAGAAGCAGTCTGTCCTCCTGAAATACCATGGAGATTTTCTTTCCTTCCAACCCCTGAACGGAGCCGCTGTCCGGCTTCTCCAGTCCGGTAAGGATCCGCAGCAGCGTCGTCTTGCCGGCCCCGGACGGCGCAAGAACCGCCGTCGTCTTCCCTTCCGGGATCACCGCGCTGAATCCGTCCAGGACGAGCTTGCCGCCGTATGATTTTGAAATTCTGTCAATGACAATATCCATGAAAGATATCTGATAATCGCGATTATCGCGATTATCGCAAAGAATTCTTCTATTTCTGCACCGCGCGGGCCACTCTGTCCACCAGGAACAGGCTGAGTTTTTCCGTTCCGAAGCTCAGGAGCACGATAACCAGCGTCCAGGCAAAAAGGTCCGCCGTCTCGATGTAGATTTTCGCCTGATAGAGATGAAGGCCGATGGAAAATGCCGGTACGCCGATGACTTCCGCAGCCGCCCCCGCCTTCCAGCAAAGTCCCGCCGCCACGCGCACACCTGCCCGGAAATACGGCAGCACCTCGGGCAGATAAATAAACCGGAATCTCCGCATCGCCGGGATCCGGAAAACGTCTGCCATTTCCTTCATGCTCCGGTCGATTTCATCGATGCCGTCCAGTGTATTCGTATAAAGAATAGGGAGCCCCATCGTAAAGGAAATCAGCGTCGCCAGTTTTCGCGGTGAAACAAGAATAATCGCGAGAATGACGAACGACACCACCGGGATCGACCGGATCGCCAGCATCAAAGGCGAAAGCAGCTCCCGCACGCGGATAAACGCCGCTGACAGGCATGCAAGAACCGTTCCGATGAGAACAGCAAGCAGAAAGCCGCCCGTGATGCGAAGATACGAACGGCCCACCGTCTGCCAGAAATCCGCCGTGGGAAGGAGTCTTGCAAGATGAACGGCCACCTGGACCGGCGTGACGAAGAAAACGCGGTCCTCAATAAAAAAGCCCGACGTCTGCCAGACAGCCAGCCAGAAAAGCACAGCCCACAGCCTTGTTCGGTTTTTGGAGGCACCCTCTTTGTTCATTTCCAATCAGTATATCACACAAGGATAGTCGGAATATAGAATTGAAAAAGCACCGGTTGCTGCACCGATGCTTTCAATCTGCGTTTTCGCGGTATTCTGCTACTTTCCGGAGACTTTATAAAAGCCGCCCCGGAGGTTTTCACGGTGTTTCGTCACTTCTCGTAATAGAAGTCGTCTCCCGGAAGCGTTCCGCCTACAGCCGAAGGATCCGCGTCATAGAGAACCTGAAGGAATCCGGACAGGCCGGCCTTCATCTCTTCTCCGTCGATGTACGTGATGTTGCAGTACGGAATCGCTTTTGCCGCAACCGCTTCATCCACGATATCATACTTGCCTACAAGGGCTGCTGCATCCTCCACATTGCTGTTCACATAGTTTACAGAATCAGCATAATGCTCCATGAATGCGGCAACTGCCTCCGGATGCTGCTCCGCAAAATCCTTGCGGACGATGGCAACGCCCATGATGAGGCTGGACGCAGTATCCGAATTCTCCTGGATCTTGTCCCACTCCTGTGTGAGATCGAGATCGACATGAATTGTATCTGACTTGGTCTGCGCGACGGTGACGAACGGCTGCGGCAGCATCGCCAGATCGGCGGTCCCCTTCATCAGCGTCTCAAGTGCCATCGAATGGTCATCAACCCAAGTGATGTCCACATCACTGTCCGGATCAAGTCCGTTGTTCTGCAGAATGTAATTGAGAGCATACTGCGGTGTGGAGCCCATGCCGGAAGCGACAAGGCTGCGGCCCTTGAGGTCCGCGACGGAATCCACCGGCGTCCCGTTGTCGACGATATAGAGGACACCGAGCGTATTCACCGCAAAAACTTCAACAGCCCCTTCCGTCTTGTTATAAAGAACAGAGGCAAGGTTGCCGGGAACCGTTGCGATATCCACATCCCCTTTTACGACCATCGGAGAAAGTTCATCCGGTGCATCGAGAATCTGGAAGGAATAATTGTTGTCGGTGAGCTCGCCATTGTCGGCCTCGTCCATGAACTTGACAAGTCCCATCGCCGTGGGTCCCTTGAGGGCTGCAACACTGATATCGACCGGCTCCGATGTGCCAGCCGCATCAGAGGATGCCGCTTCCGAAGAAGCATCCGACAGCGCGGAAGAATCTGCGGAAGCCGCTTCTGAAGCTGCGGCCTCGGAAGAGACGGCTTCTGACGAATCAGATGATGCAGCTTCGCCCGAAACTGCGGCGCTCTGTGCGGAGGACACGGAGGAAGCATTATCCTCTGCGGCCTCTCCACAGCCTGTGAGAGCTGCTGCCGACAAAACGGCCGCCAACACTATGGAAACTAATTTCTTTTTCATAAAACAATCCCTTTCCGCCGTAAAAACGGCATCGATATCCGCAGGAGAGAAAAAGGGCGATACGCTTTTCGTCCTTATACTTTTGAATAGGCTGCCTTCACACTCACGCCGTCAAGCTTTCCGATTTTCCCGGTCATGGAGCTGATCACATCATTCGGCGCATCGATTCCGATGCTGATGAGACATACATTCCGGTCTCTGCACGGAATCCCCATGCGTCCGATGATATAGCTTCCGAACTGATGAAGAATCTCATTCAGCTTCGAAACGCTCTCCATGTTCTCAACTACGATCGCGATTACAGCAAGCCTCTTCTCTTCCATCTCTGCACCCTATGCCGCGCACTGACTTCGGCACTCGCGGGAGCAATGCCCGAACGGCCTTTCTCCCTGACCGGGACATTGGCGCCTCTTTTGCCAATGTCGGTTGGTTTTCTTCCTGCAGTTCCACAATATACTTTCGGATCGAATTGCCCCGGCAAAAACAAAAAGCCCTGCCGGATGACCCGGCAGGGCAGAATTATCCTTACGATCAATAAAAAAGAATCTTTAAATAATCTCTGCGTCCTCTTTCCGCTCAGAAACCAGCAGGACAGTCCGCCTCCTGACGGCACGGGTCTTCCGGTTCTTTACGGTCGGGTTCCGATTTCGATCTGTTCAATTGCATGCAAAAGAATAGCACAGCCTGCAGGAACTCCGCAAGACCGCAGTGAACTGTGCGTTGATATTTTCAACGGATATTTTCAATTCACTGCATTCGAATTTCGTCCCATAAAAAAGTTCTTGCCAAACAGGAAGGTTATTGATATGATTACCTGCGTTGGAGTCTTAGCTCAGCTGGGATGAGCGTCCGCTTGACGTGCGGGAGGTCATGGGTTCGAGCCCCGTAGGCTCCATAGCTTCATATTCGATGAAACCGCGCAGTTATGCTGATCAAGGCATCTGCGCGGTTTTCTGTTTTTCAAGGAATAATTCCACTGCAGAACACATGGCGCAGTGCGGGAATCCGGGAATGGATCGATGCTGCAGACGGTTCCGGATCATGGCAGTCCGATCTGCACTTTTTCAAGAAGCCTCTTGACGGCAGTACTGCATTGCGATAAAGTAACTTCAACTTTAAAGAAAACCGTTGAAGCGGAGATAACGTCAGAACATGCCCCCACAGAGAGCCTGCGAGGCTGAGAAGCAGGCGGGATTACAGACTGGCAAATGGACCGCTGAGGGTGCGGTGAACGGATGATGGATCTAAGTAGCCTGCAACGTGTGGCGCGCGTAAGACGCCGGGGATATGTTGGTATCCTTCTAAGAGCAGTTCCGAATGTCTTTCAGAAAAGAAGAACCGGTACAGCATCCGGCATAAAGAAAGAGATTTCTGATTTACAGAATCTGCCTTGAATGTGTCCGTCCCTGATCCAGAAGTCATGAGCATGGATCGATATCTTCTTTTCTTTGAGACAAAGACTTACGGAATACTGAATCAGGGTGGCACCGCGGATAAGTTTATTCGTCCCTGACAGAACCGGAATGGTTCTGTCAGGGATTTTTTTATTCAAAATTCAGCTTACTTATTCAGCAGGGAAGCCCATGGGTTCTGCTGACAGAACTGCTGAAAAAGAAGAATCAAAATATTTGGCAGGAGGACAGGATGAAAATCACACCGAGTTTTGACGAGATTCTGAAAATCAGGGAAACACTGGATCCATCCTACAAGTGCTTCCCCGTCTGCGCCTCGATACTCGCGGACGTGCGCACACCGGTTGAAACACTTCGGATTCTGAAAAACGTCTCAAGCCACGTCTATATGTTTGAATCCGTGGAAGGCGATGAGAAATTCGGCCGTTATTCTTTTCTCGGATTTCAGCCGAAGACGCTCCTCACCTGCACGGACGGTGTCCTCACGATCGACGGCTTCACGACAAAGACCACGCATCCGGGCGATGCGATCCGTCAGCTCATCGCAGCTCACAAAGCCCCCAGGGTTCCCGGACTTCCGCCCTTTACCGGCGGCCTCGTCGGATATTTTTCTTACGATTACCTAAAGTACTCCGAACCTTCGCTTCGGCTCGATGCGCAGGACACGGAAGGATTCAAAGATGTCGATCTGATGCTGTTCGACAAGGTGATTGCATATGACAATCTCACGGGGCGCATCTATCTCATCGCGAACATTTCACTTGAAAACGCAGAAAACGAATACAACGGTGCAGTCCGTGATCTCCAGAACATGGCGGACCTCATCCGTCACGGTTCTCCGTCCGCAGAGGTGAAGGGACGTCTCTTCTCCGACTTCCGCCCGCTCTTCTCCAAAGAGCAGTACTGCGATATGGTCAAAAAAGCGCAGCACTATATTCATGAGGGCGACATCTTCCAGATCGTTCTATCCAACCGCCTCGAGGCAGATTTTGAAGGTTCCCTTCTCGATACCTACCGGGTGCTCCGCACACTGAACCCTTCCCCGTACATGTTCTACTTCTCCGGCACCGACGTGGAAGTGGCCGGTGCCTCGCCCGAGACACTCACAAAACTTGAGGACGGCGTTCTTCACACCTTCCCGCTCGCCGGCACCAGGCCGCGCGGAAAGACGGAGGAAGAGGACGACCGCCTGGAAGCAGAACTTCTCGTCGATCCGAAGGAACTCGCTGAGCACAACATGCTCGTCGATCTCGGGCGAAACGACCTCGGAAAGATTTCCGAATTCGGTTCCGTGAAGGTCGAGAAATATCACCAGGTCCTTCGCTACTCACACGTCATGCACATCGGTTCCACGGTATGCGGCAGAATCCGCAAAGGTTTTGACGCTGTCGATGCAATCGATGCAATCCTTCCGGCCGGCACTCTGTCGGGAGCTCCCAAGATCCGCGCATGTCAGCTCATCAATGACCTTGAGGACAATAAACGCGGCATTTACGGCGGCGCAATCGGGTATCTTGATTTCACTGGAAACATGGACACCTGCATCGCAATCCGCATTGCCTGCCGGAAAAACGGAAAAGTCTTCGTCCGCAGCGGCGCCGGCATCGTCGCCGACTCCGTTCCGGAGAACGAACATCAGGAATGCCTGAACAAGGCGGCTGCCGTTGTAAAGGCACTCAGGACCGCGCAGGAAGAGCTCTGATCCCGAACCCGAGCAAAAATATACAGCCCAAAGGCCCGCGGGAAAACTTATTCACCGTCAAAACTTCCGCACGCAGCACCGGTACTTACGCAATGCAAGGCATCTGCTGCCGGAACCGGCAATACCGCAGCCGCTGATTTTGCCTCAAGGAGACATAAGTTTGAAAGTCCTGCTGATGCAGGACTTTCAAACCGCAGCATCGGTGCTAAAGCACCGGCTGCCGCATTCGGCAAAACCGCATCCGCGGATTTTGCCTCAGCGAGGTATAAGTTTG
>Ga0256406_1007015_pt1 | contig 10946 bp, 9 predicted proteins | sample RumenRJG_03DNA_FD_185986 | JGI IMG/M metagenome (GOLD analysis project Ga0256406, IMG submission 185986) | Bovine rumen microbial communities from Lethbridge, Alberta, Canada - RJG_03 | ecosystem: Host-associated > Mammals > Digestive system > Stomach > Rumen | place: Canada: Alberta | collected...
TTGACTATTCTATTCATTGGTGACCTCCTTTTGTATGTGGTAAACCATTCTGCTATGCTGGCTAACAAACATAGTATAGTGGCGAATCCACGTTGCTACAAATGTGAGGTCACTTCATATTATCTATATTGTGACTCATACCGATTATGATACGGCGGCAGAGGACAATCAGACGATTCTGTCCGCGATGCAAAACGGCAGGAGCGTGTGCAGCGGCTACGCGAAAAGCTTTCAGTTTCTACTGAATAAAGCCGGCATTCCGTGCACACTGGTGACCGGAACGGCCTGTGGATCTCCGCACGCCTGGAATCTCGTGCTGCTGGACGGAGATTATTATTTCTTCGATGTCACGTTCGGCGATGCTTCCTATCTTGGCAGCGATGTAAACCGCGCGGTGACAGGATACGAATATTTCGGCGTCACAAGTGAGGAGACAGGAAGAACGCATACCGCTGACGGCCGGATTCCGCTGCCGGTCTGCAGAGCGGAGGCGGACAATTACTATGTGCACGAAAACGCGCGGCTGCAATCCTGTGACACGCAGAGGATTGCGGAGCTTGCGCGGAAAGCCGCCGCAGAAGGCGCCGGCATCCTGCGGCTGCAGGCAGCCACCGCACCATTATATGACGAGCTTTTAGATCAGCTGATCGGGCAGCAGCAGATTTATAACTTCCTGCCGGGCGTCCGGAGCCTGAACTATATCCGGGACAAGGATATGCGGACGCTGACGTTCTGTTTTTAAAAGGAGAAGCGTGCGAGTCTTGCCGCGTCCTTCCGGGACATGCGGAGACGGACCTGAATTCCTTCCGGCAGGTATTCTTCCGCGGCATCCGGGTAAGCTTCCTTTAAATCATGGAGAACCGAGCCCTCCGGATACGGAATCAGCAGCGTTTTTTCCACATAACGCTGCTGCAGGATCTGATCTATGCGCTCCAGAAGAAGATCTATGCCGACACCCTTCCCGGCGGACATCCAGATATGGTCTGCGTGGGAAACGGGAATCCGGACATCTTCCCGCAGGTCTGCTTTGTTATAGACATACAGGATCGGAATGCCGTCGGCGCCGATATCCTCCAGCGTTTTTCCGGTGACCCTGATCTGCTGCTCGTAATCTTCGTCAGAACAGTCAACGACTTCCAGCAGAAGATCACTGCAGCGTACTTCCTCGAGTGTCGAGCGGAACGCTTTTATAAGCGGGTGCGGCAGATCACTGATGAAGCCGACGGTATCGGACAGCAGAAAGGGTTGGTGCCCGGGAATGCGGATTCTGCGGACCGAAGTGTCGAGCGTTGCGAACAGCATATCCTGCGCAGGCACTTTTTTATCTGCAGCGCCCTGCTCCGTTTTGTCTAAAAGCGCGTTCATCAGTGTGGATTTGCCGGCATTTGTATAACCGACCAGTGAAACCAGAGGAAGCCCGGACGCGGTTCTCGAACTTCTTTGTGTCTGTCGTTCCCGGCTGACCTCCTTTAATCTCGCGTTTACGACTTCGAGCTGATGCTCGATATGGCGGCGGTCCAGCTCGAGCTTTTCCTCGCCGGCGCCTTTATTCGAGAGTCTTCCGGAGCCCCCGCCCTGCCGGCTGAGGTTCCTGCGCATGCCGACAAGCCGCGGCAGCATATATTGCAGCCGCGCGGACTCGACCTGCAGGCGGGCTTCTCTGGTTCGGGCACGCAAAGCGAAGATCTGCAGGATGATACCGGTTTTGTCCAGTACCTCCGTATCAAAAGCTTTCTCAAGGTTACGCACCTGCATCGGCGTCAGCGCTTCATTAAAGATGACAAGATCCGCGCCGCACTCTTCGATGGTCAGCAGAACTTCGTGAACCTTGCCGCTGCCGATCAGTGTCGCGCGGGTTACATCAGGCGTATTCTGCACGATGGAAGCGGCGGGCTCTATACCGCAGGCTTTTGCCAGCTCGGAAAGCTCATGCATCGAGCGCTCATAACGCTGCGCACTGCTGCTTGTATTGATTCCGACGAGAACGGCGCGGGGAAGTTTCTCCGGCTTTTGCAGTTCGATCATAGATACCTCCGGTTTCATAAATCAATTACCAACGAAAGGATAAAACAATGTACATCAGAAAATCAACACCGGATGATCTTCCGGAGATCCTTCCGATTTACGCGCATGCGCGTGCGTTTATGACCGAAGTGAACCCGCCGCAAGTTCACATAACCCACAACATTAGGACACAAATCGAACACAATCACCATCTATACTCATAATTGTCCGAAAGGATACATGACGAATACAGTATCGTTTGAACATAGAGAAGAAAGGATGGTACGCAGATATGGCAGACGAGTTCAATAAGGAGAACGGCGGATATACAGACGGATCCGCGTTCCAGCAGAATCAGGGCAGCGCAAATGAAAGCGCGGGAACCGGCAACGGCTCTTACAATTATAATCAGGGAGAATACCACAACACGTATTCCAATGCGTACGGCTCCAATCAGTCGCACAGAAACGCTTCGAATGGCTACGGCCAGAACAATTACGGCGGGACAGGAGACAATCGTCCGAAGAAAGGGAAAGGAAAGGCCGGAAAGGCCGCTTTCGCGATTCTTCTTGCAGTGATCGTAGGCGCGAGCGCCGGTGTCGGAGCATGGGGCATCAATAAAGTCGCAGGAAATCAGAGCGGCCGGAACGAAGCCTCCGCGAACCTGCAGATCGACCCGGAAGACGGCAAACAGGAGCAGTCAGAGGATACGCAGAAGTCCGGAACGGGCGACAGCAGCGCGCAGAGCAGCGAAAAGAGCGAATCCGGCAGCAGCGCACAGCTTTCGATGAACGATTCTCAGGCGGTTGTAACAGATGTATCGAAGGTTGTGGACAAGGTTATGCCTTCCATGGTCTCCGTCTATAACAACTTCACACAGACAAGGCAGGATTTCTTCGGCCAGACGTATTCCCAGCAGTCGCAGGCGACCGGCTCCGGCATCATTATCGGCAAAACAGACACAGAGCTGCTTATCGTCACGAACAACCACGTAGTAGCGGACGCGGATTCGCTGCAGGTGCAGTTCCAGGATGAAAACACTGCGGATGCCAGCATCAAGGGAACCGATGAGACTAACGATCTGGCAGTCATCGCGGTCAAGCTCTCGGACATCAAAGATGACACGATGAGCAAGATCAGCATCGCGACACTTGGCAACTCCGACAATCTGGTTCTGGGCGAGCCGGTTGTGGCGATCGGCAATGCGCTCGGCTACGGCCAGTCGGTTACCACCGGCGTTGTCAGCGCTCTGAACAGAGAGATTACACAGGAAAACAACGAGACCGGCACTTTCATCCAGACCGACGCGGCGATCAACCCCGGCAACTCCGGCGGCGCTCTCGTGGATCTCAACGGCAATGTCATCGGCATCAACTCCAGTAAGATCGGCGGCAGCACAGTCGAAGGCATGGGCTACGCAATCCCGATTTCCAAGGCAGAGCCGATTATCGAAAGCCTGATGAACCAGACAACGAAGGAAAAGGTTTCCGAAGACAAGCAGGGGTATCTCGGTATCTCCGGCGTCAGCGTGACATCGCAGGTTTCGAGCGCCTACAATATGCCGCAGGGTGTTTATGTCGCCAAGGTTATCTCCGGTACAGGCGCGGCGGATTCCGATTTGAAGAAAGGCGATATCATTACCGCGATCGAGGGATCAACCGTACAGTCGCTGGAACAGCTCCAGAAGCAGCTGACATACTATGAAGCAGGCAGCACAGTGACAATCACCGTAAAACGCGCGTCCGCGAACGGCGAATACAAGGAACAGGAAATCAAGATCAAGCTGACCGACAAGAAGACAATGGAAGCTGCAAGCGAGAGCGAGGACAGCCAGAATAAGAGCAGCAGTCCCGCGGCACCCGGAAACGGCAATGAGGGGAATTCAGGCAGCGGAAACGGGCAGAACGGAAATGAAAATAACGGCTCTGCGGGCGATGATTCCGGTGAGGAAGACGATGGTGAAAACGGCTTCTATCAGTTCCCCTGGAGCTTCTTCGGCAATTAAACCTTTGCATTGCGGGAATCTGGAAGAACGAAAGGCAGTTTCATAACAATATAAAAACACCGTCCGGCGGGCTGCAGCTGCGGCCCGCCGGGCGGTGTTTTACATGAAATCAAAGAGTTAGTCCAGATCTTTCCCTGTCAGCAGCTTGTAGGCCTCTTTGTACTTGGCAATCGTCTTGTCGATGATTTCCTGCGGAAGGTTGTAATCGCTGTCCGGATTGGCTTTTAGCCAGTCGCGCACGAACTGCTTGTCGAACGAAGGCTGACCATGTCCCGGCTCATATCCTTCTACCGGCCAGAAACGGCTGGAATCCGGCGTCAGCATTTCATCGCCGAGTACGACATTTCCGTTCTCGTCCAGACCGAATTCGAATTTTGTATCCGCAATGATGATGCCTCTGGAGAGCGCGTAGTCTGCGCATTTACGGTAGAGCGCAATCGTGGCGTCCTTAATTCTGGAAGCATATTCCCTGCCATGTCCGGGAAATGCCTTTTCCAGTACATCTATGGACTTTTCGTAGGAAATGTTCTCGTCGTGATCACCGATCTCCGCCTTCGTGGAAGGTGTATAGATGGGCTCCGGCAGCTTGTCGCATTCGCGAAGGCCGGCGGGCAGCGCAATGCCGCAGACTGTGCCGTTCTCCTGATAACTCTTCCAGCCGGATCCCGTGATATAGCCGCGCACGATGCATTCGATCGGAATCATCCGGAGCTTGCGGCAGAGCATTACGTGGCCTTCAAATTCAGGCGCCCGGAAAAACTCCGGCATATCGTTTGTGTCCGTGCTGATCATATGATTGGGGATGATATCCTTCGTCAGATCAAACCAGAATCTGGACATCTGTGTCAGAACCTTGCCCTTGCCTTCCACTTTGTTCTTCAAAATGACGTCAAAAGCGGAAATCCGATCTGTCGCATACATGATGAGTCCGCTGCCGATATCGTAAATTTCGCGGACCTTGCCTTCTTTTACCGGTTTGAATTCTTCCATACTGCCTCCTCGCGTTCTGGAAATTTGCTGTCTGCAAAATACATCCACAGTATAGAACGCAACCCGCGGCGCCTGCAATGGAAAATCGAGGCTGCCCGGAACTTTTCGAAAGCCGGATCTGCTATAATGACATTTATGAATAATACAACCTTTGGTATTCTGGCGCATGTTGACGCCGGCAAAACAACACTCTCCGAAAGCCTCCTGTTCACCGCGGGAGCGATCCGGACAAGAGGACGCGTGGACCACGGCGACGCGTTTCTCGATACGGACGAAATGGAAAAGAAGCGCGGTATTACAATCTATTCGAAAACCGCCCGCTTCGAGTACGCAGGGAGAACCTTTACGATCCTGGATACGCCGGGACATGCGGACTTCTCTCCGGAAATGGAGCGGACACTGCGAGTACTGGACTACGCGGTTCTTGTAATCAGCGCGGCTGATGGCGTGACCCAGCAGGTGCGTCTTTTGTGGAAGCTGCTGGAGCATTATCATGTGCCGGTATTTATTTTTGTGAACAAATGCGACCAGCTGGAACAGACAGGAGACCGGGAAGCCGCACAGAAAGAGCTTCTTACAAAACTGAAGGCTGCGCTCTCCCGGAATATCGTTCCGTTCGGCAGCGGGCAGCTCTCGGAACGCAATCAGGAAGAAGTGGCTGGCTGCGATGAAAATCTGATGGAGCAATATCTGGAGCATGGCAGGGAGGTTACAGATGACGATGTGACTTACCTGGTCAAAGCAAGACGGCTGATACCGTTATACTTTGGCGCCGCGCTGCGGGATGAAGGAACGCCGGACCTGCTTGATGGAATGTGCCGATATATGCTGCCCTATGGGACAAAAGCGCCCGGGGCAGAAGTGAAAACAGATGCGGCGACGGAGCTGCCACCGGCAGAGCAGCCGTTCGGCGCGCTGGTCTATAAGATCGCGCACGAGGAGCCGAATGTCCGGCTGACGTTCATGAAGATCACATCAGGGACATTGCGCGTACGGGACAGTGTTCGTGAGCGCGTTCCAAAGCCGGCGGAGAGCGCGGAAGACGCCGCGAGTGCCGGCGATGAGGAGACGGCGCCTTCCTTTGCCGAAGAGAAAGTCAGCGGCATCCGGATTTATTCGGGCGGAAGATTCTCGGCCGTGACAAGTGCCGGCGCGGGGGACATCGCCGCGGTATCCGGCCTTTCCTACACGAGAGCGGGGAACGGTCTCGGAATCCGGCAGGATGAAATGACGGAGCTCCTTTCGCCGATTGAAACCTATAGCGTGAGCGCGACGGATGCCTATGGCCGCCCGGCCGATGATTTTACACTGCTGTCTGCCCTGCGGACCGTGGAGGAAGAGGAACCGATGCTGCACGTTTCCCGGGACGAATATACCCGTGAAATCATGGTCGGTATCATGGGAACTGTGCAGATGGAAATCCTGAAGAACATTTTAAAGGAGCGTTTCGACCTGCGCGCGTCCTTCGGTCCGGGCAGAATTGTTTACAGGGAAACGATCCGGCGGCCGGTGGAGGGCGTAGGACATTTTGAACCTCTCCGCCATTACGCGGAAGTGCATGTCCTGCTGGAGCCTTCCGAACCGGGGAGCGGTATTACGGTGCAGAACAAAACTCCGCATGGCACCCTTGATAAGAACTGGCAGAATCAGATCCTTTCGTTTCTGCGGGAGAAAACATTCCGCGGCGTTCTGACAGGATCCGAGCTGACCGATGTAACGATCACGCTGCTTGGCGGACGCGCGAATATCAAACATACTTCAGCGGGAGACTTCCGTCAGGCAGCGTACCGCGCGGTGCGGCAGGGACTGATGATGGCGCAGAATATTCTGCTGGAACCGGTTCTGTCCTTTCAGGCGGAGCTGCCTTCGGCGAGCCTCGGACGCTTCCTGCAGGATATGAGTGACCTGAATGGTCAAACGAGGCCGGCTGAATTTTCGGGCGATGGTGCCCTCGTGACCGGAAAAATTCCGGCTTCATCTTTCGGGGGCTATGCGCAGACGCTGCAGTCCTATACTGGCGGCGCGGGCAGGATCACCGCAAGACTTCTGGACTATGAGCCCTGCCATAACGCGCGGGAGGTGCTGGATCAGAATCCGTACGATCCGGAACTTGACCGCTGGAATCCGTCGGGGTCGGTGTTCTGTTCTCATGGAGCCGGCACGCCGGTCGCCTGGAATCTGGTACGCAAATATATGCACTTTGACAGCGGCTGGAGACCGGCGGATGATCCGGACGCGCAGTATCTGACAGACGATTATTACACATTCACACCTTCCGTGACGGAGCAGGGCGAAGATGTTCTGGCGGCAGATTCGGATGCCATGGAGCCGACAAGCAGCAGACATGCAAGGACTGTGAAGGCTGCAGACGATTTTGCCGCCCGCGAACGGAGCTTTGCGGCAGAAGAGAACGAGCTGGAGCGGATCTTTGAGGCAACTTACGGAACCGCCTACCGACCGCAGAGACTGCGCAATCCCGAAAACGCGGGATATTACAAAGAGAATACGGATGTGTGGAAGGATGGCGCGGGAGTGCAGAAAGACGGCACGGCATCTCCCGGTGGTGACCTCAAATACGCCGCGAAGAAGAAAGAAACCGCGCCACGGCAGCAGAGCTATCTTCTGGTAGATGGTTACAATATTATCTACGCGTGGAATGAACTGCGGGATCTGGCAGGGACGGATCTCAAGGCAGGGAGAGACCGTCTGCTGGACATCCTCTCCAATTACGCCGGATTCACGGACGAAAACGTCATTGTTGTTTTTGATGCCTACAAGGTGCCGGGCGGTACCGGCAGCGTAACCCGCTTCCATAATATTGACGTGGTATATACAAAGGAAGCCGAGACAGCAGACCTTTATATCGAGAAAACAGCACACAAGCTTGCCCGCGGAAACCAGGTTACAGTCGCGACGAGCGACGCAGTGGAGCAGGTGATCATTTATGGCGCTGGCGCTGTGCGGCTCTCGGCCAGAGGACTGTTAGAACGGATCCTTTCCGCCGGAGAAAGCGAAAGAGAGAAGTATTTATGTTGACATGTTGACCGCCCTGGTCTAATATTAATTATTAGATAATTTCACATAATTGCCTGCTATATTGTGATTATGATGATCGGATAGAGCAGGCCTGCGCATGCAGATGATTGCGGGGGCGGGGAATGTCATCCATTATTAAAGAGAACCAGTATTTTGACAACGGCTGTGATTTCTGCAAGGTCTATACCTGCGATATGCTGGACAGGGTGGAAAGGGCTTTGCTGGAAGCGCGGATTTCATTTTCAATCCGCGAAGAGGATACTTCACTGTTCGAGCGGATTTTCGGAAACCGGAAGAACAAATACCGCAGTATTGTCCGCATCAATTCGCTGGATTATGAACGGGCGGTGCGGGCTGTCTCGGATATCCGCGGCGTGAGCATCATCTGTGAAGAGCCCGGACGGGACTGGTGCCCGATGGACAAGGTCCGCCGCAGACAGCAGGAAGCAAAGGAAAGACATGAAGAAGAGTACTACTACGACGCCGAAGCGGTCCCGCTCTCCTGAGACGGAACGAAAGAGCGCGCCGTTTAAAAAGAAGGGAACATCGCGCTGTAAGTTTTCCGGACGCTGCGGCGGCTGCACGATGATTGATACGCCGATGGAAGAGCAGCTCCGCGCCAAGCAGCTTCTTTTAGAAGAATGTATCGGTGAGTTCGGGCCGGTGGAGCCGGTGATCCGGATGAAGAACCCGGGACGCTACCGGAACAAGGTAACGAGCATCTTCGGACTTGACCGGAAGGGGCGTCCTGTCTGCGGCGTCTATCGCCAGCATTCACATGAAATAGTCCCGGTCACCGACTGCCTGATCGAGAATAAAAGAGCTGGCGTCATTGTTCAGACCATCTATTCGATGCTGCCCTCCTTTAAGATCAGAGTCTACGACGAAAAGACCGGTTTTGGCCTGCTGCGCGCCGTGCAGATCCGGACTGCAAGGACGACCGGACAGATCATGGTCACGATCGTAACGAACGGACCTGCCTTTCCTTCCAAGAATCATTTTGTGCAGGCACTTCTTCAAAAACACCCGGAGATAACAACGGTTGTGCAAAACATCAATTCCCGGGCAACAACAATGGTTCTGGGGACTACGGAAAAGATTATCTACGGCCCGGGTTATATCGAAGACGAGCTCTGCGGGAAAAGATTCCGGATCTCATCAAGAGCGTTCTATCAGGTCAATTCTCTGCAGACAGATAAGCTTTACCGCATCGCGATTGACTGCGCCGGTCTTTCAGGAAAGGAACGCGTGATCGATACGTATTGCGGCATCGGTACAATCGGAATCTGCGCGGCAGACAAGGCGGAGGAAGTCATCGGCGTCGAGCTGAATCCTGACGCTGTGAAGAATGCTGTCATGAATGCAGGACTGAACGGACTGCAGAACGTGCGGTTTTACAACGATGATTCCGGCAGCTTTATGGAGGATCTTGCGCGGAAAAACGAGACGGCGGACGTTGTTTTTATGGATCCGCCAAGGTCCGGCGCTTCGGATGAATTTCTGCAGAGCCTTCTTGTTTTGTCCCCGAAAAAAATTGTCTATGTCTCCTGCAATCCGGTTACGCTCGGAGAGAATCTTGCGGTGCTGGTCGATGCGGGGTATTGCATGAAGAAGGCGGTGCCGGTGGATATGTTTCCGTTTACGGAGGGGATCGAGACCGTTGTGCTGCTATCACGCACCAGCGCGTAGAAATATACATAGTCGTTAGTGGACGTTAGTTTGCCGGCATTCCGGTGGATTGGCGTCCTTTTTGTATTACAACTCGCCGAATAAGTATCTCTGTGCGACAACTGTGACATCCGGGGTTTCAGTCACGAGGTCATACATTATGAAGAAGGACCGTCGTCTTCCTACGCAGTTCCTACCCCGGACCATTTTCTCCCGCTCCTGTACGTTCTGGGTGCTGCGGACGGGGATCATGCCGAAATATTCAACAATGTGTGCAATTTGGGCTCGATGGCAATGACAGGCTTTGTTTTCGGCTGATCAGGTGGTAAACTTGATAAAGCTTGAAATTGCAGGAGGGGGATCGGGTTATGGCATGTTTTATCGTTCCGGCAGCAGAGGCGGTCGTTACATCCGTGATTACACGCGTGGTAAAGACCAGGGAGAAGGAAGAAGTTGTGAAGCTTACCGCGGAAGACGGTACGAGCTGTGATGCAGTAAAAATCAGGTTTTCACGCAAGCTTGGCTGGCTGAATAAGCTGCTGATCGGAGGCTCGGGGCTTCTGGCTTTCGAACATTTCTGGCACGGGGAAGTGATTCCGTATTTTCCGTTTCTCACAGCGGTAAGAAATGGAGAGACCGCCGGCATGCTGACAGAGATGGGCACCACAGGCGTCGCCATGGCAGGCTTTGTAACTGCTGTATGGTGTGGTATGCTGGTTGTTTCTTCCATGATCGAGAAAAGGGTGCTTAACGCATCCGCAAGGCAGGAAGGCGCAAAGGTATGACTTTACTGATCACAGTTTTTGCTGCGGTTATCAGCACAGTCATCTGGTATATCGGCGCGCCGGACAGCAAGATGCAGGTAGGCGCGCTGTGCTGGATGTACTGGGGAGCCTCGCTGATGTGGTTTGTTGACGCGGTCTTTGCATATATGAAAACCGGGGTGCAGTATTTCACACCTTCTCCGGAAGAGATGCTGCAGGAAATCTATCTTGGTTTGTCTGTGGTTGCGCTCGGACTGATCATCTGGCTGATCATTCTCTTGGTGAAAGATCCCAAGGGCGTAATCAAGGCGGCGTTATTCAGAAAAAAATGACAGGCAGCTTTTGAAAAAATAGGGTCAATCACTTTTCTTATGGGATTTGACCCACGATCCCACAAAAATTTATACCGGACGCCATCCTTGCCTGAACCCAGAAGGAATGCTTGGTAGCATATAACCGGGGTCGCCAGCTCCAGCGTA
>Ga0256406_1007017_pt1 | contig 10939 bp, 10 predicted proteins | sample RumenRJG_03DNA_FD_185986 | JGI IMG/M metagenome (GOLD analysis project Ga0256406, IMG submission 185986) | Bovine rumen microbial communities from Lethbridge, Alberta, Canada - RJG_03 | ecosystem: Host-associated > Mammals > Digestive system > Stomach > Rumen | place: Canada: Alberta | collected...
TTCCATTTTGGAATAGTAAGTTCTATTTTTTACCCTCCTTCACACATATCTGGAATTTACTCTTGCAAGAGCTACCCGCAACATGGATTTACTTTTGCAAACTGGAACTTAAGTTTCCATTTCAGCTGCAACAGAATAATAATGTTATGATGTCAGATAAATTAGTAGATAATCTTGGAGCATGTTCACTTGACATAGAAATGGAGACTGGTACAGGAAAAACATATGTCTATATTAAAACAATGTACGAGCTTAATCTAAAGTACGGGTGGTCCAAATTTATAGTAGTTGTGCCTTCTATAGCAATTAGAGAAGGTGTAAAAAAATCATTTGAAATTACACAGGATCATTTTATGGAGCAGTACCATAAAAAGATTAGGTTTTTTGTTTACAACAGCAGTGACTTGAATAAGCTTGATTCTTTTTCTAGTAATGCTGGAATAAATGTAATGATAATAAATATGCAGGCTTTTAATACATCTATGAAAGAGGGGGGAAGGAGTAAAGAAGCCCGTATTATTTATGATAAGCGAGATGAATTTGGAAGTAGAAGGCCTATTGATGTAATCAAGGCGAATAATCCTATTATTATTTTGGACGAGCCACAGAAAATGGGCGGAGAAGCTACACAGAAGGCTTTGAAAAACTTCAATCCATTATTCTGCCTTAACTATTCAGCAACACATGCTAAACACCATAATTTGGTTTATGCACTTGATGCTGTTGATGCTTATAATCAGAGACTTGTTAAGAAAATTGAAGTAAAGGGATTTCAGGTGAAGAACTTCCGAGGAACAGATCATTATCTGTATTTGGAAGATATTATTATTTCTCCTAAGAACCCGCCTAGAGCCAAGATGGAATATGAAAAGGACTATAAGCTCAAGGGTATTAACCATGAATCTCGTATGTTTAATGTTGATGACAACCTGTATGAAATTTCTAATAATATGGAGCAGTACAAGGGGTATCGTATATCGGAGATTGATCCTGTATCTGGAACAGTAACCTTTATAAACGGTGAAACTATTAGGAAGGGAGAGGTTGTTGGAGATATTTCTGAAAAGGATATGCGCCGTATTCAGATCAGAGAAACTATAAAATCACACCTTGAAAAAGAAGAACAGCTTTTCAATCAGGGAATAAAAACGCTTTCTCTTTTCTTCATCGATAAGGTTGAGAATTATCGCCAGTATGATGAGGATGGCAATGAGCTTATGGGTGAATATGGGAAGATGTTTGAGCAGGAATATAACGAGGTTGTAAACGATTATATTACTGTTTTTGATACACCTTATCAGAAGTATTTGAAGTCTATTGATGCACATGATACGCATAAGGGATATTTCAGTATTGATAAAAAGGGTCATGCTGTAGATAGTGAAGTTAAACGTGGCTCAGATGTTTCAGATGATATATCGGCTTATGACCTTATCCTTAAGAACAAGGAGCGTTTGCTTAGCTTTGATGAGCCTACAAGATTTATATTTTCACATTCTGCTTTGCGAGAAGGTTGGGATAATCCTAATGTTTTCCAGATTTGTACCCTCAAGCATAGTGATAGCACAACCACTAAGCGACAGGAAGTAGGTAGAGGACTAAGACTTTGTGTTAATCAAGATGGTTTTCGTATGGATGAGCAGAGCGTTGGCTTACAGATGGTGCATAAAATCAATAAACTTACTGTAATTGCAAGTGAGAGTTACAAAGATTTCGTAACTGATTTGCAGAAGCAGATTAAGACAGATCTTTATGAACGTCCACGCAAGGCTTCTATGGATTACTTCCAGGGCAAGACCGTTATGGTTGATGGTACACCTGAGAAGATAACTCAGCAGCAGGCAGCTATGATTTATCAGTACATGATAAAGAACGATTATGTATCTACTGACGGAGAAGATCATGTAACAGAGCAGTATGTGATTGATCTCGAAAATAATAACTTAGCACCTTTGCCGGAACGTCTTCTTGCGTATGCAGATGGCATTCATAAATTGATACAGAGCGTATTCAACGATAAGATTCTTGATGACATGATTGAGGATGGTAATGAAACCAAGATTCCAAGTAATGATCTGAATGAGAATTTCTATAAGAAGGAATTCCAGACGTTGTGGGGATATATCAATCATAAGTATGCGTATACTGTGTCATTTGACAGTGACGAACTAATCAAAAAGGCAATCGAAGCTATCAATAATGATTTGCACGTTTCTATTTTGCAATATATGACTTCTATTTCAGAACAGAAAGATATGATGTCTGCTGATGATATTAAAACCGGAGATTCGTTCAAAGGTGCTAAGTCAGAGACTCAGGCATTGAGACACTTTGAAACGAGCCAGGTTAAATATGATTTGATAGGAAAGATTGCTGAGGCTACTGTTCTCACAAGAAAGACCGTAGCATTAATTCTTCAAGGAATAAGAGCAGATAAGTTTGCAATGTATAAACATAACCCTGAAGAATTCATTGCTAAAACTACTCGATTAATTAAAGAACAGAAGGCTACAATGATTGTTGATCATATTTCATATGACCAGCTTGATGGTACTTATGACAGCGATATTTTTACCGCTGAGAAACATGCCACTTTAGATAAAGCATTCAGAGCTGAAAAACATATTCAGCCTTATGTATTTACTGATGGCACCGCGGATAAATCTGTCGAAAGAAAGTTTGCAGAAGAACTTGAAGGCGCTTCAGAAGTATGCGTATACGCAAAGTTACCGAAGGGATTTGCTATTCCGACGCCTGTTGGTAGCTATAGTCCTGACTGGGCGATAGCATTTAATGAAGGAACTGTAAAACATATTTACTTTGTTGCAGAGACAAAGGGTACAATGGAGAGTTTGCAGCTCCGACCTATAGAAAAGGCCAAGATATCATGTGCAAGAAAACTGTTTAATGAGATATCTACAGACAATGTGGTTTATCACGACGTGGATAGTTATCAGAGCTTGCTCAACATAATGCCTTCAATTGAAAAGAAAGTAATAAATAATTAAGAGGTATTGAATATGGCAGATTTTAAATATGAAATAGTTGAAGAAATTGGCGTTCTCTCTGAGAACGCCAAAGGCTGGAGAAAAGAGCTTAATAAAATATCATGGAATGGTGCTGAGCCTAAATATGATATCAGAGACTGGGCTCCGGAACGTGAGAAAATGGGAAAAGGTGTAACGCTGACAGAGGAAGAGGCTCTGAAACTGAAAGAATTATTATAAGTTCGTTATGGGAGAATAGAAAATGCTAGATAATGCAGAAGAGTATTTGCTTGAATATATCAATGATCCTAAGTGCAGTGAGTGGACGGCAAAAGTGATTAAAGTGTTTTTGTCCGGACATACTGAAGAGAACGTTGAAGAGCTTGCGAAGGACTTGATTAAGGTTCAGGATTTTGATGTTTCCAACTTTGAGGTTGTTAATAATGAGGGTGTAACATCAACTATTGTTCTTAAAGAGTTACAACATATTTCGGGTGTTAATGCACTGGCTGATAATCAAAAGATAAAACTATCTGAAAATGTAAATGTTATTTATGGCCTTAATGGTACTGGAAAGAGTAGCTATTTTAGGATTCTAAATGAGATGGTAGGAGGTAGACGGGAAACGCCTATTCTGCCAAATGTCTATAAAGATGAAGTAGAAGATATTTCTGTCAAATTGAAATATTTAATAGACGGATGTTCTACAGAGGAGATATGGGACGGAACAAGAAGAGCTATTAATGGTTTGCTACCAGTAAGAGTGTTTGATTCTAAATATACAGAATCAATGTTGAAAAAAAGAGATTCAGATGAGCTCGTTGTAAAACCATATGGACTAAATATTTTTGAAGAGTTAATTGCCTTTATTGCTGAAATTGTAGCCAGCGCAGAAGAAATAATTTCTGATGTAGAAAAAAATATACCGGAGATACAATGGGACGAAGTAATTGAGGCTGATAAACAGCCTTTTGATAGAGATGTTTTTTCTGAGACTGAGATTTCTATAATAAACAACTTTTTTGATGAAATATCAATAGCAGATGTTAATGAATCTATAAATAAGGTTAATGAGGAACTGGCAAAGCTTCAGTCTCAAAATCCCGATGACAAATTAAAGATTCAAAAGGATAAATTAAGAATTTACCAAACCATAGCAAATAAGCTTGAAGAACTAAATAAGGAGGGAACGGAAAATAATAAGTCTGTAAAAGAACTTATCACAGAATATAAAAAATGTAAGGCAGATAGCGATAGTTTCCGCAAACAGATAGCGATATTAAATTCTATTCCAGGTTCAGATTCCCAAGAGTGGAAGAAATTTATAGCCGCCGGAGATAAGTATTCCAAAAAGGTCAAACAAACAGGTAAGTGCCCGTATTGTCACAGGCCATATGATGAAAAATCGTTAGAAATAGTTAAGGCATATGCTGAATTTATTGAAAATGATGCAGAGCAGCAGTTAAAGAGCAAGGCAGAGGAACTTGGTAAAAAAAGAGACCTAATTTCGCAATGGAATATAGAAATTGTTGTTGATGAAGCATCTGTAGGTAAGGATTTATTCAAGAAAATAAAAAAGACAGAATCTCTATTTAGTAACATAAAGAAATCATTGATATCATTTATTGATACCAAAGATTATTCTGAACAATCAATACCAGACACTGGTAGTCTGAAAAAGGAAATTGATGAGAATGCAGCAGGTTGTGAGGAAAGTATTGAATTACTGATGACGGATTCTTCTCAAAAGGCTGAAAAGATAAAGCTTTGTAACGATGAATTGGCAAAATATAAGTCGAGAAAATCAATATTGGAACAAAAGAGTCAGCTGTTATTACTGATTCAAAAGAAAAATATGATTTACTCACAAAAAGAAGCAATTGATGAAATTACTAAGGTTAAGACGAACCTATCAAAATTAGGTAATAAAGCTCATCAGGAATTATTGACAACACAGTTGCAATCAACATTCTCAGAAATATTGCAAGATCTCATTAAGAAGCCAATTTATGTGGAACTTAAAGGAAAGAGTAGTGCTGGAAAACAACAAACGGAGCTGGCAATAAAAAAAGAAAAGAATGTGACTAATATTCTTAGTGAAGGAGAACAGAAAGCTGCTGCGTTAGCGCTTTTTCTTGCTGAGATTAAGATTTCAAGAAATAAGAGCACAATTATATTTGATGATCCAGTTAATAGTCTTGATCATAAGATTATAGGCGCTTTTACAGATCAGCTTATGGACTTGGATAACCAGTTGATTATTTTCACCCATAATAAGCTTTTCTTGGATAGTATTGAGACAACGGCTAAAGCTCATGTTTGTAAGACAATTGATTCAGCATGCAATAAAAACAAAGGTAAGCATATTTTCTTATATGAAACCCAGTCGGAAGGAATATCACGTAAGGGTGTCATAGCACAAAAATCTAAGGAAGATGCAAATTTGTTTTTATCACGTGCTGAAGAAAAGTTAAATCAATCTCCGTTAGAAGAAACGAATGCGGTATGTGCAAACCTGCGGCAGGCAATCGAAGAAATAATCGACGAAGTTGTGTTTAATAAGCTTAGTCCTAACAAATTTTCAAATAAGAATGGAAGAATTAACTGGGATGAGCTGAAAAAGCTTAATCCAGATACAGCATTAATAGACACTCTACATGATATTCACGGACGTTGCTCTGGAGGAGAATTACATCTTGGCGCTGAACGCGAAGAAAACCCTGTTGATAAAGAAGAATTGCTAAATATGTGTAGTACGCTGAGACAATATGCGCCTAAGAAATAAAAGAGGTGTCGAATGGTAGACCAATATCCTGTTATAACATTATGTGGAAGTACAAAATTTAAAAAAGAATTTATGGAAGCACAGAAGAGACTTACATTGGAGGGCAACATTGTCATCAGTGTGGGCCTCTTCGGTCATTCAGGGGATGAGGAAGTCTGGGATGGTATGGATGAAGGTACTTTATCCAAGACTAAGGAAATGCTTGATGATATGCACAAGCGAAAGATTGATATGGCAGATGAGATATTTGTAATCAATGTCGGCGGCTATATAGGCGACAGTACACGTTCTGAGATTGATTATGCTATTGAGCATGATAAGAAGGTTCGATATTTGGAGGATTAAGCATGGGTATTTTTACCGATGGAGATAACGAAGAAGATGAGTTATTTGATCTGTATATGCTAAATGAAATACATGAAGGCAGTAGTAAAAGCGGAAGCACAAATCACTCAGGTGGATGTCTGACAAGCTTTCTTCTTATCATGACAGTTCCTATTGGAATAGTTTTAGGGGTGATTTCAATATTGGTATAAACGAAAGGTGGTTTTTCTTATGAGTATTTGGCTATTTAGAGCAGGAAGAAATGGTGAATATGAATCCAAGTTTCTTGAGGATAAGAGGATCTATTTAACTTGGGATGGATTAAATGTAGATCTTTCAGGATATCAGGATCGAGATAAACTCTTACAAAAACTGACAGAGATGTATAGTGGTGAAAAGCCAAATACCATTAGAAATTGGGCGTCACAGATATATCCAATTGCTCATCGTATTGAAAAGGGCGACTGGATTGTTCTTCCAAGTAAAATGTCTAGCACCATTCATTTTGGAAAAGTTGTGGGCGATTATACATTCGATGGAGATGCATCTAACCCTTATTTCCATTATAGAAGTGTTGATTGGTTCGCTACAGATATACCAAGAAATAACTTTGATCAGGATATCTTGTATTCCTTTGGCGCGTTCATGACTGTTTGCAAGATTACCAGAAATGATGCTGAGCAAAGAATAAAGGATATGGCTGCAAATAATTGGAAGGTAAAAAGCGCTCCACAGAAAGTATTCGCAGATGCCGATGACATTGAAACAGTATCTCAGACCAATATTGAAGAGGCTTCGAGAGATGCTATTTCTAAGTATATTATTCAGAAGTTTCAGGGCTATAAAATGGAACAGTTGATATCTGAAATCTTGAAGGCAAAAGGGTTTACTGTATATCATAGTAAACAAGGTGCAGACGGAGGAAAAGATATACTTGCAGCTGGCGGAGAAATGGGATTTGGTTCACCAAAGATTTGTGTTCAAGTGAAATCTCATGATACACCGGTAGATCGTCCTACACTTGATCAGCTCGGTGGAGTAATGAATAAGGTTGGCGCGGAGTATGGACTTCTTGTATCATGGAGCGGATTTAAGAGCAGCGTAGAACAGGAACGTGGTAATCAATTCTTTAAAATTCGCCTTTGGGATGCAAATGATGTTATAGATGAGCTGTTTAACAATTATGACAAGCTTAGCTCTGATTTACAGGCTGAGATACCTCTTAAAAGAATATGGATGCTGAGCGATGACGGAGAGGAGTAGACGAATTATTCCGGATAGAATCAGCAGCATTATATCAGACAATATCTTGCAAAACTTAAAGCATAGCACTAGCAAATAGGCGGATTGTGAAACCACCTATTTGCTAGGTTCAACATAAATGGTGCCGTCTTCGTCTTCAGACATTTCTTCTTCGGTTGGAATGTGGTAATTATCGGCAGCATTGTGAAAGTAGTTCCCTACTAAACGGTCAAATATTCCAGAGTTTCCGATGTATGCTACATCACGACTCTTTACGTCTTCGGACATTTCTTCATATTCTTTATTATTAAGATCTTTAATCATCTCAAAAGCTATATCTGGGTGATTGTCGTAGATGTCTTCTAAGCTCAAATTCATAGGCGGTGTTTCTATACAATCAGGGGAATTGTAGTAGTTTTCGAAACGGTCAATAAACTCTTGTTTTCCTGGAACGACATTTTCTCTGCTATACATTTCTGTTTTCATAGTATTGCAGGCATGATAGAAGTACGCGGAAATAGCTAGACGATACCATGCTTCTGGCATTTTTTGAAACATTTCTCCGGATAGTACCTCGCTCCAAAAGTAGCTGGTCTTTATATATGGATCTTCACCACCATAGGGATTGTAGTAAATTCTATTGTTTTCGTAAAGGTAATCACCAAGGTAGATTTCACTATCTTCTGACATAAGGTTTTTTATTGCCATTTCAGATAGACCGGTTTTTTGACAAATAGCAGCTACATCTGGATCGCTGCTTTTAATGTCAGTTTTCATAAACAGGTAGTCTGTTGAACAATCAAAAAAAGTGCTGTATGCAATTACAAATTCTCCCTGAAGACAGGCTGGAGAAGACGAGTTTAAGTGGTTATATATTTTCTTGTATATGCAGTCAACGTCATTGTATTGTTTTTTCCATTTGTCTATATCTTTTTTTTGGCTTTTGACTGTAACTAACTTTTGCTCTAGAAGCGCTTTCGCAAGATCCTTTGCATTATCTATCTCTTTTTCTTTCATAAGATCCATAAGTCGTTTTCCAAAACCGGATAAAACAGTTGTGTTTATGCGTGACATAGTTCAAACCTCCAACTATATAAGGAAAAATAATTCTTTATAGCATAGATTATACATCAGCAAATGAATATTATAAAGAATAAATATTCTTTACCTGAAAATCTTTCGTGGCTATAATTTACTTATGGTGAACCACAGAAGCGTTACTGATAATCGGCCGGCATCAGTAAAATAATGTATCCGTCAATCGGAGAAAGGACACAAAGGTATGAAAGAAACAATTACCAGAATTTTTGAGAATCTTTTTATGGGACCTAATGCCTCCATCAATATAGGAATGCTGCTCATTGGTGGTCTTGCGATAGGGTCTAAAGTAATGGATAGTAAGTATGTAGTTGAGGTGAAATCAGATTCTACGACAATACATCCACAGGACGAAACAGCAACCGAAGGTACCAAAGGGTGCAATGCATAGACTAAAAAGAAATGAAGGAAATGAAGCAAAGATTGCCTGCCCCTATTTTGGGACAGGTCTTTTGCTACAATGAGAATCATAAAAGGGGGAGTGCACGATTTTCGCGGCTTATCGGTCATTTAAAACTTTTTGTAGATTGTTGTTGCAAACACGCGTTCGAAGTATTATACTTTTAATCAGGAAGTAACAAAAGCAGATTGCTTCCTTTAGAAAGGAGCGGCGTATGAGACATAAATCTACAGAGCTTATGGGTACTATTAAGGCATTTGTAGAGGAATACTACAAAAAATATCGCCACTCACCGTCTACAACAGAAATTGCAGATGCGGTCGGTATTGCCAGAGGAACTGCATATAAGTACCTGGTTGCCATGAATGAAAATGGCATGATCAGATATGATGGCCAGCAGATTTCTACTGAACAGACCGAGAAGGTTCAGACAGAGTTTACAAGTGTGGCACTACTTGGTGCTGTTTCCTGCGGCGTTCCTACGCTGGAGGAAGAGTATATAGAGGAATACGTGTCATTGCCTGCTTCGATGTTTGGCAAAGGGACTTTTTTCTTGCTTAGGGCAAAGGGCGAGTCCATGATTGATGCCGGGATTTCTCCGGGAGATCTGGTACTTGTCAGAAAGCAGTCAGAGGCCATGGATGGCGATATTGTTGTTGCCCTAGTAGCAAATGAGAACACGCTGAAGCGCTATTTTGTAGACAAAGAGAATCAGAAGATCAGACTTCATCCTGAGAATAAGACCATGAAGGACATCATTGTTTCGGACTGTAAGATTCAGGGTGTAGCCGTCAAGGTTATTAAGAACCTTGAATAATGTGCGCTAAACAGTTTAAAAGATCAGAATAGTCATTGCAGTTGATAATGGCAGTGTTGACTACACTTACGGAAAGGTCATTGTCGGGAGGATTATGTACACTCATCATATCGGTTTCTTTCCCTTTTCCGAATGAGAGATATCAACCTTGATAATCAAAGGAGGCGTGATGTTGGTGAGTTTTGAGGAGGAAAAAACTGGGGAATGTGTGGTATGTTGCCACAGATGTGGGGCATTTCTTATGGAGTCAGCTATTACAACTTCGTATATGGTTTGCCCAGAATGCGGTGCCCGCCTTGTTGTGTGCGTGAAGAAAGGCAAGGTATCCGTATTTGATGATACTAGATCTGAGGAGGAGCTTGCTAAGAAGAGACATGCTCGATTAACCAGATATGCCGCCAAGATTAACGAAATCGTTAAATAGCTGTGGCAGTTATATCATAACAATTAAATATGGATGAGGTTATTAGGGAGATCACTGGATTGGTCGCACGTAGGATGCGTTAAAAGACTTACAAATGAGTGACGCCTGGTAGCCAAGAGTTTGTGAAGAGAGTCGTATTTACTACGGATAGATGCAGCCAGGGAGCATAAGACATCTATTCAGATTAAAAAGGGCCTGCAAAACAGAAGCTAACTTGAAGTATGTTTTTACATACCAAGAGATTTAGTAGTTGTTTTGCAGTGCTCTTTTTATTTTTGCGCTCTTTTTCGGTTCGCTTCTGTTTTGGAAGGCACCGGAAAGGGTGTAGCTATGAAGAAGGTAAACAGAAATAATAGAGCAATTGATGTAACAACAGTTGGTGGAAGAATTAAAAAGTTACGTACTGATGCAGGATTTACCCAGGAGGAACTTGCTATAGAACTTCATCTTGAGGGAAAGTCTGCCATTTCCAATTATGAGAACAACAGCAGAGGTGTTTCAGCAGAGATGCTTAGCCAGCTGAGCCGCCTGTTTCATGTATCTGCTGATTATATATTAAACGGCGATACGCCGGATAATCTTGATCCTATTGTTAATGAAGCAATAGAGATTCTAAACAATCTGAAGACAGATAAGGCAAAGCAGTCTGCTCTTGCTATGCTTAGGCAGATTCGGATTCTTGAGGGATAAGGAATAAGTTTTTCTAGAGATTTTGCCAACACTGTCGGCACAATTTAATCTGTATCGAACAAAAATGCGGAATCCGCAAAAATGTCGATTATAGTATTGAATAAGCTATTCGTATGACATATAATTCTATTGAACAAAAATGCGGATTCCGCATTTTTGTTCAATAAGTAAT
>Ga0256406_1007020_pt1 | contig 10936 bp, 9 predicted proteins | sample RumenRJG_03DNA_FD_185986 | JGI IMG/M metagenome (GOLD analysis project Ga0256406, IMG submission 185986) | Bovine rumen microbial communities from Lethbridge, Alberta, Canada - RJG_03 | ecosystem: Host-associated > Mammals > Digestive system > Stomach > Rumen | place: Canada: Alberta | collected...
TCCATCGACTCCGGCTCCGTGCCGAAAATCGCACGAATCGTCATGTCGTCGCTTTTCGCCGTCTCGTTGCCGCCGCATCCGGCAAACATCGAACATGCCGTCAGCGCAGCGAGCACCATCGTGAGCAGTTTTTTCTTTTTTGTCATTGTCCTTGGCTCCTTCGAGTCATCATCTCCCCCTCAGGATGATGACAACTTGTTGGATACGTCCGCGAACAAAGTTTTAGCGCTAAACACTTGTGTACGCAACACAAGGACTATTATAAGCCGATTATTTCAGATTTACAAGTTAACAATTTCTTTGTTGTATACAACGTGCATGAGACTTATTTCGCGGCGCGTGCGGCTGCACGGGCTTTCTTCCACTGCCAGACGCAGCGCATGCCCTTGTGCATCTCAGGCAGCACGAAGCAGCGGCAGCACGAAACGCAGATGGACTTCTCGCCATCTGCCAGCTCCTTCGTGACGAAGTCCGGCTCGGCAATCAGCGAGCGCGAGAGCGAGACCATCTCGAAGCCATGCGCGAGCACGGCCTCCATGTCGGAAAGCGAGCGCACGCCGCCGACGAGGCTCATGGCCTGCTCGGGCACGGCTTTCTTCAACGCCGTGCCCTCTTCGAGGTAGTAGAGCGTCGCGTCCTTTGGCTGGTTGATGAAATCGACGCCCGAGAGCTCGACGAGGGAGACTCCGAGCTTGTGGAACTCCTGGAGCATATAGACCATGGCGTCGTGATAACCTGCATGGTCTTCATGCTTCGTATCGAGGTTGATCTTGACGAGCACGGGGAACTCATCGCCGCATTTTTCGTGGATGCCCTCGATGATCTTGCGCACGATGCGGAAGCGGTTCTCGGCGCTGCCGCCGTAATCATCCGTGCGCTCGTTGAATGTCGGGTCGAGGAAGCGCGAGAGCAGGTACGAGTGCGCAGCATGGAGCTGGACACCGTCGACGCCCGCATACTTGAGGCGTGCGGCCGCGAGCACGAAGTTCGATTCGATGCGATGGATCTCGTCGACGGTCAGCTCACGCGCATGGCGGTTCTTCTTGAGATCGCGCGCCGTGACATCAGCGAGGTCGTCGACACCGACCGCACGCGGGCCTGCATGAGAAATCTGCGGCACGAATTTCGCGCCCTCGGCATGCACGAGGTCTGCCGCCTTGCGGAACTGATCGATATAGCTGTCATCAAAGATATTGACCTGCTGCTTGTTCGCGCGGCCGAGCGGATCGACGCAGCAGTGCCCCGTGATGATGAGGCCGACGCCATTCTTGGCAAGCGTCTCATACATCGCGTATTCCTCGTCCGTCATGCGGCCATCCTCCGATGGCAGGAAGCTGTGCGTGGCCGAGCGGATGATGCGGTTCTTTAACTGGAGATGCGGGAGATTGAGCGGAGATTCGATGGGGCTCATGGTCTGCTCCTTTCAGATAAATTACGATATGGTCAAATTGAAAAGTACTTATGAAGAAAGCTCCCCTTCGGGAGCTTGTTTCCTTCGCAGATTACAATCCTGCAAATTGTTCAATCCTACCTTCGACACTCCCCCCGCCGCTCACGCGGCCCGTCCCCCCCTCTGAGAGGGGGGCTGCTGTATAAGGGGCATTCAACAGTCTGGAAGGCAGTCTGCATTCTTACCTGTCGACGCGCTGGATGTCGGCACCGAGACCAACGAGCTTGCCGACGAGGTCGTCATAGCCGCGGTCGATGTGGTGGATGTAGCCGACCTGCGTCTCGCCTTCGGCGACGAGGCCCGCGAGCACCATGGCGGCACCGGCGCGGAGGTCGGTCGCCTTGACCTGGCAGCCCGTGAGCTTGTCGACGCCTTCGACGACGGACGTGCGGCCGTCAATGCGGATGTTCGCACCCATGCGCTTGAGCTCGTCGACATGCATGAAGCGGTTCTCAAAGACCGTCTCCGTTACGCAGCCCGTGCCCTCTGAAATCGTCAGCATGGCCATGAACTGCGCCTGCATGTCCGTCGGGAAGCCCGGATACGGCATCGTCTTGATGTCGACAGCCTTCGTCTTCTTGTCGCAGCGCACACGGATGCCGTCGACGTCTTCTTCAATCGTGACGCCGGCTTCCTTGAGCTTCGCGATGACGGGCTTCAGATGCTCGCTGATGGCGTTTTCGACATAGATGTCCCCCTGCGTCATGGCAGCGGCCACCATGTAGGTACCGGCCTCGATGCGGTCGGGGATGATCGTGTAGTCGCGGCCGACAAGCTTCGGCGCGCCATCGATCTTGATGACGTTCGTGCCCGCGCCGCGGATTTTCGCGCCCATGACGTTGAGATAATTCGCGAGGTCGACGATTTCCGGCTCCTGCGCCGGGTTTTCGAGGATGGTCTGTCCCTCTGCCATCGAAGCGGCCATGAGGATGTTCTCCGTCGCGCCGACGCTCGGGAAATCGAGGTAGATGCGCGTGCCCTTGAGGCCCTCAGGCGCCGATGCCTCGATGAAGCCGTGGCCGATCTCGATTTTCGCGCCGAGCGCCTCGAAGCCCTTGAGATGCAGGTCGATCGGGCGCGTGCCGATGGCGCAGCCGCCCGGCAACGAAATCTTCGCCTTGCCGCAGCGCGCGAGCAGCGGCCCCATGATGAGGAACGAAGCGCGCATCTTGCGCACGAGGTCATATGGCGCCTCGCAGCTGCCGATGGTCTTCGCATCGACGCGGAGCTGATGCTTTTCCGCATCGAATGCGGCCTCGACGCCGAGGCGGTTCAGCACTTCGGTGATCGTCGTGACGTCCTCGAGTGCCGGCACCTCATCGAGCAGGCTCACCGTGTCCTGGCCGAGCAGCGTTGCAGCGATGATCGGCAGCACGGCATTCTTTGCCCCGCTGATCTTCACGCGCCCCTCGAGCCTGCGGCCGCCATGTATAATCAACTTTTCCATTTGAAGTCGTTGTTCCCCCTAAAGAATGTGAAGCAATCTTACCATATCTTATCATCTGCCCTGCTCTTTCGCAAGGCCGCCGCGAAAAACGGTCCGTGAGGCCTACTCTGCCCGATGATCGACATGGAGCGTCGTATGGATGACGTTGTCAATGATATACTTCGTCTCGAATTTCGACTGCCCTTCCGTCTGGGGTTTCTTTTCGTCCGGAAGAAGCGTGATCTTGTGATGTTTCTTTTCTTCTTCAGCTGCGCGTTTCGCGGCTTCTGCCGTCTCGCGCATGAGCTTCTTCTGCGCACGGGCCGAGAGCGGCTGGGCAACCGCGCCCGGCGCGATGATGATTTCATTGTTGCGGCCCGTTTCCGCGAGCGATTTCAGGCGATCGGCCGTCGTCTGCGTCTTGCTGTCGTCCTGCACCGTGGCACCTGTCGTCTGCTGCAGGAGCATCAGCGGCGTCACGGGCACCATGCCGCCGCCGCGCACATCGAGGTTCAGCAGCCCGTCGCGCTGCACTTTCGGCACCGTGTAGGGGATTGTCAGCGTCTCCTTCGCGCCACGATACGGCTTGATTGTCGTCTGGATGTTCACAGTCTCGCCCGGGCGCACCGTCGTCTTCGACGGGATGGCCGAGATAAGTGATGCCGTCTTGCGGCCCGGCGCGACATCGACATCGACCTGCACGTCGATGATGTCAGCTTCCTTGTCCGTATCAGCGCAGATGACGCCCATCGTCTGCATGAGCTCGCCGATGGCGACCTGGCCGACATCCGTCGTGTTATAGAACATGTTCTTGCGGTCGAACACGCCCTTCTGCGCGACATTCGTGCGAATCTTGAAGCCGAGCGTCGCCGTGCTCTCGCCGAGCGTGTCGCTCGTCTTCGAGACAGCCGCATACGCGAGGCCCGCCGTCAGCTGCGGCAGATAGTCTTCGTCATAGGCGATGCGCGCGGCATACGTCATATCGCGGCCGAGTGACTCATCCTTCACATGAATCTTCATCGGCACGACAGACGGAAACTCGCCGATGCGTCCTGCGATGCCCGTCTCGCGGTCCTGGCTGATGCGGCCGATGATGTCGCCGACATTCGCGATCTTCATGCCGTTGCTCTGGCCGGCAATCGTGCCGACGACCGTTGCATCCGTCATGAAATAGTTGACATTGCCCTTGTGCAGGAATGGATGGCCGAACGCGAGGATGCGGTCGCCATCCGTCGCCGTCACCGTGCCTGTCGCGCCGACCGTGAAATCGCCGCAGACAACGGCCACGCCGACCGCGCTGCCCGGTTCGAGCCAGGCATCATAGCGCGTGCCAGGGGTGCTTGCCCCGCCAATCGATGTGAGCTGCGTCGTCTCAGGCAGGCCGAGCGTATCGTGGAGGAACTTCATGCCCGGCGCCGTAAAGCCCGAGACGAAGAGCTTCGTCTTCGGCTGATATTCCGGCGCATCGAGATGGAGCTTGCCAAACGCATTGACATCCGCCGACTGCGGCAGAGAGGCGATGGCGTCTTCGAATGCCTCGACGGCATGGACGCGCTCGGATTCCTCGACTTCTTCCGCCGCTTCTTCGCGCGCTTCCCTGGCCGCTTCTTCTTCCGCTTTCGCGTCCTTGCCGTCCTTCTTCGCCTTTTCGGCAGCTTTCTTCTTGTCCTTCTCTTCCTGCGCCTTTTTCGCCTTTTCCTTGTCCGCCGCATACTTCTTGAGGTCGAACGTCTGGATGTGCGTCTTGTTCTTCGTGTCCGGCATCGACCAGAGCGGCAGCATGTTCTCGATCGGCGTGATGAAGAACGTGTAGGGCGTCATTTCCTTGAGACCGGCAGCGACGGCGCCGACGAGCTTGCCATCGACATAGACCGGGCTGCCGCTCATGCCCTGCAGGATGCCGCCTGCCGCCTCGACGACGGGGCCGGAGGCCTTTGCCATGATCATCGGCGTCGAGCCCTTGCCATTATCAACCGTGCCGATGATGTCCACATGGAAATCACGGATCTCGCCCGTATGATCGACGACCGTATAGGCCGTGCCTTCCATGCCCGGCGTGATCTCGCTTGTCTTCCAGATCTCTGCCATGGCGGATGCCGGGAGGAACGAACTGCCCCAGAGTGCTGCCGCAATCCCGAACGCGACAGCTTTTTTCAAATACCGATGCAAAATTTCACCCCATTGTGTTTGCGATATCCCACAGGATTCATTTCTTTTTCAGTCAGACTTCATTATAGCATACTCCGCACCGCCTGCAAGCAGGAAAGATGGATTTCTTTTCATCTGCATGAAGTCAGCGCGACAGGATGACGATGCCGAGGCCGATGCCGCGCTCGCGGCCGTCCGACGGACGGTTGAGCACGCGGCCGCCCGCGATGAGCTCCGACGAGCCGCCGCCATCGAGATTCAGCGCATCTTTCGCGCCGAATGCGATCAGGAGCTTTGCCCACTCGCTGAGCGTCTGGCCATGCGAATCCTGCTGGCGGCCGTCGGCCACGGCGAGCAGATACGTGCCGCGCTTCGTCACGGCGAACGCACTGCGCGGCTCGCGGTGCAGGTCGATGTCGCCGAGCTGCTCGGCCGTCGTCGTAACATACGGCACACCGTCCTTCACGAGGCGCGGGCCGACGCTGACGATCTGCTCCGCACCTTTCCACGGACTTCCGATGTTCTGCTCGATCTCGACCTCGTCGCCGACTCGAACACCTGCGAAAGCCTTGGCCGCCGCGCCGTGGAGCGAAACAACCCAGCCGTTCGCAGGAATCGGCGAGTTGCCCGCACGAATCGCCGTCACATGGCCGTCAACGACCGTGAGCTCGCGGCCGTACTCGTTCGTACGCGTCGTCTTGCCATAATATTTATTGTAGAGAACAAGGCTGTCCGTACCGCGCTCGGCATCGACGCCGCCGACATACTGCGTGACGCCGCCCGCCTCGACTGTGCCCGAATACGTGATCGGGCCGAACACCGTCGTGCCATCGCTCCTGCGCCCGACGGCACTGCGCTCGATGTACGTCGTGCCGACGATGGAGCCGTCAATCATCGTGACGCCGATGAGGTCGCCGTTCCAGTTGAAGAACGAGGCATTGATGGCTGCCGTCGCATTCTTCGCATCGGAAATCGAGGAAAGCTTCGCGAGGCCCGGCACCTGTCCCTGCCCGAGTGCGGGCTTCCAGGTGTAGCGCGCGGGATCGACGTCGAGGAAATAGGCCGTGAGCCAGCCGCCGCTCTGCCAGACCTTGTAATCATACTCCATGAGGCCCGGCGCGAGCTGGTACGCGACCGTGCCATCGGGCAGGCCCGCGTCCTTTGCCGCCTGCTTCGCGGCCGCAATCTCCTTTGCGGTTTTGTCTGCCGAAGATGTTCCCGCCGATGGCTTGCCCGTCGTCCCCGGCTTCGCCGACGTTGAGACATCTGCCGAGGCCGGAACGGCATCGAGGAAGATGCGCGCAGGCTTCGAGAGAGCTCCTGCCTTCACCTTGCAGCCCGCCGCGAGCTTCACCGTCACATAGACCTCGCTGCCTTTCGCGGACCAGCTGACCGACTGCACGCGGCTGCCATGAAACGACGGCTTCGCGAGGCCGGATGCCGCGCGCACGCCCTTCAGCACGAGCGTGACCGTGCGGCCGTCCGCCGACGTGTCGAGCTCGTAGTCCGCCGCGTCCGAAAGGTCGAAGACGACGCGGTCATGATCCCCGCCCGAGTGGAAGCGCATCGAGCCGAGGCTCGCAGCGCTCGCCGTCATGGGGAGCACGAAAAACGAAAACGCGAGAGCAAGCGCCATCAGGCGCTTTGGAAAACGCATAGGGAATCCCTCCAAGAAAACCTGTCCAGAAAACTGCATCCATAAAAACGAGCCTTCTCCCGGTCAGGCACCTGCCCTCGCGGGAAAAGGCTCGTTTCATTCTTCAAAAATTCTGCTTCCAACCGCCGCTTCAATGATGCTGCTGTGCCTGCTGCGCCTGCTGGGCCCGGATGGCGGCTGCCGTCTGTGCCTCGGCCTGTGCCTTCTTCGTGACCTGCGGCGAAAGCTGGCGGTAGAGCATGTCGCCGAGACCGATGCCGCCGGCGTCCGCCATCTGCTTTGCCATTTCGGAATCACGCATGTCCTCGAAAATCTTCGTCGCATTGTCTTCGCCGAAGAGGCCGCCCTCATGGACGGTCGAGCGCATCTCGCGGTACATCATGTGGATGAACATGGCCTCGAAGCTCTTGCAGGCTGCTTTGAGCGCCTTGTCTTCTTTTTCTGCAGCTGCCGTGCTGTTTCCCGCAGCCGCCGCGTTCTGCGCATCCTGCGACGTGCGCTTCGCCTCCTCGAGCATCCGGTCGAACGAAGCAGACGACGCCGTCGCGCCTGCGGCTTCCGCCGTCATGTTCTGCTGGAGATACGGCTGAGTCCCCAAGGGATTAATCTGCATACATCGTCTTCCCTTCGATCATACGTGCCTCTGAACTACCCTCTCAGTCACGCTACGCGTGACAGCTCTCCCAGAGGGAGAGCCTGCCTTCTTTCGTCGCAATTCATCAAATGAGCTCGAGCTCGGCATGGAGTGCGCCGCTGGCCTTCATGGCCTGGAGAATCGAGATCGTGTCGCGCGGCGTCGCCCCGACCGCATTGAGCGCACCGACGATGTCGCTGACATTTGCCGTCGCCGGCAGGACGATCGTGCTGCTCGGCTTGTCCTTGACTTTGACATTCGTGTTGTTCGCGACGATCGTGCTGCCGTAGGTCAGCGGATCCGGCTGGCTGACATTCGTATTCTTCGTCACATGGATGGAGAGCCCGCCCTGCGTGATGGCGCACTCGTCAACCGAGACATTGCCGCCCATGACGATCGTGCCCGTGCGCTCGTTCATGACGACTTTCGCGATGGAGTCCGGCACGACCGGCAGGTCTTCGAGGTTCGCGATGAAGCCGACGACGTTGCCGCGATAGTACGCCGGGATCGAGATGTCGATACGGCCGGGATTCGCTGCGCGCGCGATGCCGCCGAACTGGCTGTTGATGGACTGCACCATGCGCGAAGCCGTCGTGAAATCGGGTTGCGCGAGCGACAGTGAGAGCTTGCCGTCCTGTCCGAGATCCCCCTCGACGCTCTTCTCGACAATGGCGCCATTCGGCGTCAGGCCGACGGTCGGAAAGTTCTTCTGCGCCGTGTTGCCGGCATTGCCTGCCATGAAGCCGCCCGTCGAGACCGGCCCCTGCGCGACGGCATAGACCTCGCCGTTGCCAGCTTTGAGCGGCGTCTGGATCAGCGTGCCGCCCTGGATGCTCTTCGCATCGCCGATGGACGAGACCGTGACGTCGATCGTATCGCCTTCGCGCGAGAACGGCGGCAGCGTCGCCGTGACCATGACGGCCGCGACATTGTCCGGCTTCAGGCTCGACGTGTCGATCGAAACGCCGAAGGCCTTCAGCATGTTGCCGATGCTCTGCACCGTCTCCTTCGCCTTGTTCGAGTCGCCCGTCTTCGCGAGGCCGACGACGAGGCCATAGCCGACGAGCTGGTTCGAGCGCACGCCCTGCACTTTCGCGATGTCCTTGATACGCGTAACGGCCGATGCTGCATCGGCCGGTGCCGGCACCATCGAGACGCAAAATGCCGCAAGCGAGAGGGCCGCCAAAACTTTCTTTATCATCATAAGCCAAAGCCTCCGAACATCAGAACAGGATATTGAAGATCTGCGTCAGGATGCCCTGCCGCTGCTTTGCATTAAGCGGGCCTTTGCCGTCAAAGCGCACCGTCGCATCCGCGATCTTGTTCGATGGGATCGTATTGTTCGCCGTGACATCGTCCTGGCGGCAGACGCCGCGGAACGTGATCTTGTGCTCGTTCTTGTTCTGCCAGATGGACTGCGTGCCCTCGATGACCATGTTGCCATTCGGCTGGACTTCCGTGACGGTCACCGTTACATTGCCCGAAACTGTATTTGTATCTTTTGCCGATCCATCCGCCTTGAAGCTGTCGGAACCGCTGCCGCTCGCCGCTTCGAGGAACGTGAAGAGGCCGACGCCGGCATTGAGGTTCACGCTGCCGCTCTTGCTGTTGCTGCTCGACTTCGTCGCCGACGTCGAAGACGTCTCGCTGATGATAATCGTCAGGATGTCGCCGACATCATGCGCCTTGCGGTCGGCAAAGATGTTCTGCGTATAGCCGCCGCTCCAGAGCGACTGCGCGGAAGCGGCCGACGGCGTAAATGCAGGAGCAAATAACGCAACGCCCAACATAAGTGCTGCTATTTTTTTCTTCACTTGATAGCACCTTCTTCGTTCTGAAAGCACCTTCGCAGGTAACAATCACTAAAATAGAAAGGCCCTACCTCCGACACTCCCCCTGCCACTTCGTGGCCCTCCCCCCCCTCTGAGAGGGGGGGCTGACGGGAGCGGGGTCAGGATCCAACTTTTACCGTATGCGCATCAACGACCGTGCCCAAGAGCATCTTGCCCGACCGCGCATTCTTCACGCGGATGCGGTCGCCGACGCGGCCGCGCTGAAGCGCGATGCCTTCGGCCGTGACCCGGATGCCGTTGTAGTCTGAGAGTAGTGTCACCGGCGCATTTGATTCGATGACGAGTGCATTTTGCAGAACGCTCTCCGTAACGGGCTTGCCAGCACTCAGAAAACGTGCTGGCACGCGGCCTGCGATTTCGTCTGCCTTGTGCAGGTATGGCGTCGCGGCATCGTCCACAGCGATTTCCGCGAGCTTCACATCGGCCGCGCCGATCGTCTCGTCAGGCTTCAGATCGCGTGTCGTGACGAGCACGGTATCATAGACCTTGACGCGGTAATAGAGAATCGCACGCCGGTAAAACGTATCATTGACGTAGACCGAGACATGCACGGGCGTCGTGCCCGTGTAGCGCACGGCATTCGGCACATCGACCTGGCAGATCAGATTCCCTGCCGGTGCGCGCATGTCCTGCACATTTCGCACGAGCACGATCTCGTGACGCCGCGTCTCGCCCGATGCCTCGATGGCTGCCTCGAGCTTTTCGCCCGCATACTGCGCGAACTGCGCCGACGTAACGGTCTGCGGATAGCGCTCGGCCTGCGTGCCGCCGCCATAGGCCGATGCCACAGGCTCTGGCACAGGAAAGAAGAAGCCACCCCACACAGCGGACAGCATGGAAATGGCGAGGATTGTCTTCTTCAGTTTCATCATTTATGCCGATCAGCGCTTCAGGCCGTTCGCGATTTCGAGCATGGAATCCGACGTCGTGACAGCCTTCGAGTTCGACTCATAAGCGCGCTGCGAAACGATCATGTTGACCATCTCGTCGACGATCTGGACGCTCGACATTTCAAGCGTGCTCTGCGTCAGCGTGCCCGCGCCATCTGTGCCCGGGTTGCCCTCGATGGCATCGCCCGATGCCTGCGAGACGACGAAGAGGTTCTTGCCGATTGCCGTGAGACCCGACGGGTTGACAAAGCGCGCCAGCGTAATCTGGCCGACTTCCTGCTGGTCGCCGCCAGCTGGCGTGCACGAGACACGGCCGTCCTGCGAGATGACGATGGAATCGCTCGGTGCCGTCTCATCGATCGTGATGTTGTCGGCGAGCGGGTAGCCGTCTGTCGTGACGAGGCGGCGATCCGAATCGAGCTTGAACGAGCCGTCGCGCGTATAGGCCGTCGTGCCGTCCGGCATCGTAATGCGGAAGAATCCCTCGCCCTGGATGCCGATGTCCGTCGGATTGTCCGTCGTCTGGAGAGCGCCCTGCGAGAAGATGCGGTTCGTCGCCGCAACGCGCGTGCCGAGGCCGACCTGGAGGCCCGTCGGGTACTGGCTGTCAGCGCCCGAAGCCGCGCCTGCCTCGCGGAGGTTCTGATAGATGAGATCCTGGAACTCCGCGCGGACTTTCTTGCCGCCATACGTATTGACATTCGCGATATTGTGCGCGATGACATCCATATTTGTCTGCTGCCCCTTCATACCCGAGGCGGCCGACCAAAGTGCTCGCATCATAATGCTGTTCCTCCCAAATCCTTGGCTTTTCCTCTCGAAAACATCCCATGGAAAAGCTTTCTCCTATATATATCGGAGAAAATCTCAAAAACTTA
>Ga0256406_1007021_pt1 | contig 10935 bp, 4 predicted proteins | sample RumenRJG_03DNA_FD_185986 | JGI IMG/M metagenome (GOLD analysis project Ga0256406, IMG submission 185986) | Bovine rumen microbial communities from Lethbridge, Alberta, Canada - RJG_03 | ecosystem: Host-associated > Mammals > Digestive system > Stomach > Rumen | place: Canada: Alberta | collected...
TCCCTAGGAGACAAACCGGAGGCGTAGCGGCAAAACGCTCCATCGCGTTTTGTGCTGAGGATTTGTCGACGACGGGAGGACAACGCAGACGCGTGAAGACGGAGTGCCGAATTAATCAGTGGTTCCTCAAGGACAAGAAAGCCTTGCTCTCCCTCTACAACGCGATCCGCAAGACATCTCTCACAGACTGGCGCGCCATCCGTCTGAATTCCCTCAAGGGCGTGCTCTTCAACATCATGCGCAACGATCTCTCATTTACCTTGGGCGAGGAAGAAATCATCCTCATGGAGGAACAGAGCACACCGAACGGCAATATGCCCCTGCGGCTTTTCTTCTATCTCGCGAAGCTCTATCAGCATAGCGTGGCACAGGAAAAGCTCTACCGCCAGGCGACTACCAGACTCCCCGCGCCGCATTTCTATGTATTCTGCGTCGGCAGACACGACCTGCCGCCCGTCTCAGAAGAGCGGCTGTCCACTGCGTTTGCCACGCCCTCCAGCGATCTCGAGCTCGTCGTTCACATCTACAACATCACCGATGGCATCGACAGTCCGCTCTTCCCCGCTTGTCCGATGCTCCACCAATACAGCCAGTTCGTCAGCCAGGTCGAAGCGCGCATCGCAAGCGGCCGCGCCCGCGATGCCGCTATCCGCGACACCATCCGCTACTGCATGGCGAACAATATCCTATACGATTTTCTCAAAGCACACGATTCGGAGGTGTATGACATGGTCAGCATGAAATTCGATATGAATACCGCCCTCAGGGTGGCAAAAGAAGAAGCCCGGGAAGCTGGGTGGCAGGAGGGCAAAGAGCAGGGCATGCAAGAAGGCATGCAAGAAGGCATGCAGCAGGGCATGCAGCAGGGTATGCAGCAGGGTATGCAGCAGGGCATGCAGCAGGGCATGCAGCAGGGTATCAAAAAAGGACGCCTGCAGGCTGCGCTGGAGACAAAGACGAATATTATCTTGCAGATGCTGAAAAAGGGCATGCGCCTCGCTGATATCGCTGGCATTGCCGAATGGCCCGCCGCGAGAATCATCGAGATTGCCAAGAAAAACAATCTGCCCGTGACGGAATGATACCCTATCCACGCAAAGCGCAACGCACAAACGTTATTTTGCGGAGGGCGCGCCTGAACGCTCGTCTTTCCCGCAGGAGAAAATTCCGCCTCCCACCTTGACACCCCGCGCCGCGCACCCTACAATAGAATTGTTCCATTGCACGACTGACGGAAGTGGAGTACCACAGGGGAGTGCAATGATGCTGCCGTGGCAGCAGAGAGGAAGTACGTCTTCCATCGCCGACCGTCTGGGCAAACGCCTGGAAGACGTGTCGGCTTTTTCATTATGTGAGCCGCGATTTTATACAAAAGGAGCATGGACATGAAAGAACTCGAACTCAAGTACGGCTGCAACCCGAACCAGAAGCCAGCCAAGGTCTACATGGAGAGCGGCGACCTGCCGTTCACGGTCAAAAACGGTCGTCCCGGCTACATCAACCTCCTCGACGCCATGAACAGCTGGCAGCTCGTGCGCGAGCTCAAGGAGGCGACAGGCCTCCCCGCTGCTGCCTCATTCAAGCATGTGAGCCCGGCAGGCGCCGCTGTTGCCGCGCCGCTCAGCGAGACGCTCAAAGAGATGTACTTCGCGCCGGACTTCCCGCTCACGCCGCTCGCGACGGCCTACGTGCGCGCGCGCGGCGCCGACCGCATGAGCTCCTACGGCGACTTCTCCGCACTCAGCGATGTCTGCGACGTCGCGACGGCGAAGATCCTCAAGCACGAGGTCAGCGACGGCGTCATCGCGCCGGGCTACGAGCCGGAGGCGCTCGAGATCCTCAAGACGAAGAAAAAGGGCAACTACGTCATCCTCGAGATGGATCCCGCCTACGAGCCCGCTCCCGTCGAGACGAAACAGGTCTTCGGCGTGACGTTCGAGCAGCGCCGCAACGATGTCAAGATCGACGAACACATTTTCGACGACATCGTGACGAAGAACCATGACCTGCCGGAATCCGCGAAGCGCGACCTCCTCATCGCGACCATCACGCTCAAGTACACGCAGAGCAATTCCGTCTGCTACGCCTACGACGGGCAGGCCATCGGCATCGGCGCCGGCCAGCAGAGCCGCGTCCACTGCACGCGCCTCGCGGGCGACAAGGCGGACCGCTGGTTCCTGCGCCAGAGCCCGCAGGTCCTCGGCCTCCCGTTCAAGGATGACGTGCGCCGCCCGGACCGCGACAACGCCATCGACGTCTACATCGGCAGCGAGTGGCGCGACCTCCTCGAGACGGATGACTGGAAGCGCGTCTTCACCGAGAAGCCGCCCGTCTTCACCGAGGAGGAGAAACGCGCCTGGCTCCAGAAGGTGCGCGGCGTCTCCCTCGGCTCCGACGCCTTCTTCCCCTTCGGCGACAACATCGAGCGCGCGCACAAGAGCGGCGTCTCCTACGTCGCTCAGACCGGCGGCTCCATCCGCGACGACAACGTCATCGAGACGGCGGACAAGTACGGCATGACGATGGCGATGACGCACATCCGCCTGTTCCACCACTGAGCCGCACGCCGGCCACGCTGAGCCGACACCGCCCCGCCCTGGATTCCGATGCATGAAAAAGGCGCCTGTCCGAACGGACAGGCGCCTTTCGCTTTTCTTATTTCCTTCCGATTCTGCCGCCTCCCCCAACGAACGGCGGCACGCTCGACGCCGTCGCGTCGAAGTTGTCGATGCGCCGCACGCAGGAGAGGTAGCACCACTTTCCCTCCAGACGGAACGGAACGATGATGAACATCTGCGGCTGTGCCTCTGTCGTGCCCTCGTCGCGCACGTAGAAGATTGCCGTCACGTGGTCGTTGTGCGCGTGGCGCGCACGCGCGAGCACCGTCGTCGTATCGTAGAAGTGGATGAACCTCTCCCGATCCTCCGGCACGATGTACATCTGCGCGTAGCGGCGCACGCTCTCCTCGGAAAGCGAGTCGAGATCCATCACGCGCTGCTGCGTCGTATCGACGATGAGATTCTCTAATTTCCCATCCGCCGTGAAGAGATCGATGCGCGTGTAGATCTGCAGCAGGTGGCGCGTCGCGACCTCGACGGCACTCTCCTGGTGGCAGATGTCGAACTGCGAGAGGTCGATGAGCTGGTAGACGAACGCCGCGCGGTCCTGCACCTCGTCCCCGCCGATGCAGCGCATGGCGATGGAAAAGATGCGTCCGTTCATCACGTTCTCCGTATGCTCGACGCGCCGCGTCCGCCGGCAGCGCGCAACGAGATCCCAGAACCGCGCATTGCCGACCTCACAGGAATCCCCCCTGCACTGATTGTTCGTCGCGATCGCCGTCGCCGCTGAGTCGAACCCCGCGAGCCGGCACAGACGATCGAGCTCCGCATTGCCGTAGAGCAGGCGCCCCTCGTCTGCGCGCGTCTCGAAGATGCCGAGCGCCGGCGGCGGCGCTGGCCGCTCCCCCTCCATCAGCACGAGCGGCCGCGCCGAGAGCACGTTCACCGCGCCGACCTGGTCGAAGAACGCCGCCGCGTGGAAATCCTCGAGGACGAGATGTCCCGCCTCGGCCTCGAGCACCGGCCGGATCTCCTCGAACGGCACCGGCGGGCTGAAGAGATACCCCTGCAGGACCTCGCAGCCGATCGACTTCAGGAACGCGTACTGCTCCTCCGTCTCCACGCCCTCCGCGAGCGTATGGAGGCCGAGCTTCTTCGCCATGTCGATGACCGCCGAGATGATCACGCGCGACTGCGGCTTCGTCTCGAAATCGCGCAGGAACGCCATGTCGATCTTGATCATATCGAACTGGAAATCCTTGAGGTTGTTGAGCGAGGAATAGCCGCTGCCGAAATCGTCCATCCAGAGCTCGAAGCCCGCAGAGCGCAGGCGGGCGATCTCCTGCCGCAGGAACGCATCGCTCTCGTTGAGCGCACTCTCCGTGATCTCGATGTGCAGGAATCCCCGCGGCACCCCATAGGTACAGCAGAGGCGCTCCAGCTCGCTCAGCATGTCGCCGAGCTGGAAATCGAGGCGCGAGAGATTCACCGAAATGTGCGTGACGCCCATCCCCGGCTGCTCGCGCAGATACTTCACGCGCCGGCAGACCCGCTCGATGATGTAGAGGTCGAGCCGGTGGATGAGATGCGCCTCCTCAAGCACGGGGATGAAGACGCCAGGCGAGATGAGCCCCCGCTCCGGATCGCGCCAGCGCGCGAGCGCCTCGAATCCGCAGATCTCCCGCGTGAGCGCGCGCACCTCCGGCTGGTAGAACACCTCGATCCAGCCCCGCTCGAGCGCCTCGGAGAAATGCGTCAGGAGATACGTGCGCAGGTTCAGCTGCTCCTCCATCGACGGGTTGAACCACGCGATGTCGCGGTCGTAGATGCCCTTGATGCTGTCGCAGGCGAGCTTCACGCGGTCAAGGATACGCGCGATGTCATCCATGCCCTTCTGCGGCGCATAGGCGCCCACCTTGACCGCCAGGGAAAGCCGCGGCTCTGCCTGCGCGACCTCCGTACGCGCGCGATGGATCGCGGCGACGACCTCCGCCGTCTTCGCGACCACGACGAACCGATCATCATTGAGACGCGCCATCGGCACGTCGCCGAACACCTGCGCGAGCGCCTCCGCGATGCGGATGAGGAGCTGGTTGCCCGCCTGGAAGCCGAACCGCTGGTTGACGAGGCGGAAATTCTCCACGTTGAAATAGAGGAACGTCACGTCCTCCTTCGCGAGCTGCCGCTTCGCCTGCTCCATGAACTCCATCATCGTCGGCAGCCCCGTGAGCTCATCGCGCCGCACCTGCCGGAACGGCGCCGATAATCTCACGCCTTTTGAAAACACGAAACTCAAGCATCGTCCCCTCCTCTCCCTGTGTCCGGGTCCGATTCCCCGAAGGAAGGCCGACTGCACGACGCAAAACGTCGCAGGTGATCTCGTCGGTATTTCCTAGATTCTTACTTTGATTATTAGCGAAAAAGGAAAAAAATCCTGCCGTATTCCATTTTGTTCAAAAATTTTATGAAACCTAAAGAAACCGCGGCAGATTGCCGCGGTTTCAAAAAAAGAGCCATATACGCCAAAAAGCGCGCGGCAGAGGCCTCTGCCGCACGCAAGAGATCGAGATGCTGCTCAGCGCACCGCTGCGGCGCGCGCATCGATATGCGGCGCGACCGCCTCGAACCTCCCGTCCGAGACGAGCAGATCAAAGCGCCCCTCCCGTCCCATGAGATGTGCATCCTGATAAAGCGTCCTCATCACACTCACCCTTTCTCCCGCCGCGCAGGCATCGCACGCTTTGACAAGCGCCGCGCCCCGGCAGCTACGCCGTCATAATCTTTTTCGGCGCACCATGACAAACCATGCGCTGCTTGATGCCCTTGACCGACATGCCCCGCGCATCCAACAAAGATTCCTGCTATCCCTGCAGAATTTCAGAAGCTGCGTCAGACATGGGTTTCTTCATGGTTTTGCACCATCTTTCATAGAAAATTTATTCTTTGAGAGGAGCTCTTCAAAGATTATCAAGGATTTTTTTGACAGCATATGGCTTTGCATATTTGAGGTAGGCATCGCTCACGAATATGGTATCAGACGCCTGAGGCTCTGTCCACATGGCTGGATAGATAACAAGCCTTTTTGTTTTTTTTGCATTGTGTACAACCAGCCCTCCCTTCATCGTAAGTTGGCAGCCGTATTGTTCCAAAATATTCGTTAAAGGCATTATCTTTTGTTGTTGTTTTTCCATCGGAATAGAGAGCGCGAGCTTCCCTTCCCTGCCCCAATCGAGAAGTTGGAGCGCAGCGAAACGATCCAACAAACCATGCACATATTGATTTCTATAATGTTTTAGACATTTGGAACAGGCACTACCGCAATCGCAGCGACATAGCAGGTCCTTCATATCAGCGAGTAATTCATCTATGCCATCAGCGACACTAACCGCATACCCTGCGCCACTGGACAGGCTGTCGTAAAGATAGATATCGACATAAGACATCTCCGTTCCAGTTCTGAGACGATACCCCGTGACGAGTTCGGCAAATTCCACATCGAGCCGCTTGCTCGCTGCTAGTCGCAACGCCTCTGCCAGGGATTGTGCCGCACGTGTGAGCCAGGGATTATCATGTCGACGTGTATCAATCTTCTCATTCACAAGCGCGAACTCAAGAACCAGCATATCCGTGATGAAGTCATACCCGAGGTTTACGTTGATGGTATTTTTATGTTGGCACTCGCTACGCGCCCTTTTTTCTATATAGGGCCTCTTGAGGTCTTGCAAGACAGAGTCATCCTCGCCAGGCATAGCAGCGCCACAGTCTTGGCAGACCATGAATCCCTTATCGTTTGCCCCCGTATTCAGCATGATGATTCTTTGGTTCGTCCGCGAGGCAAAGCGAATGTTCTTGCAATGTGGTATGAGCTGCATGTCTTCAGCATCTGGCAGCGTGGAGTATAGCGGCTGTTGCACAGCCGTATATTCCTCTGTCAGCTGTGCGTCGGGAATAGATCTCGCATTTTTAGGCGCAAATCCCCAAGGACGCAACATAGCGCGTGTAGGTTGCAAGTGCCTGTTCCCGCAAAATGGGCACTGCGTTGTATGTCCCTCCGATAAACCGAACCAACCACATTCTGGACAGGAAAGAACCTGTTTCACATAGTTTGGATCATCTATATAGGCACGCGCAGGTGAGAGGAAATGAGCGGAACGCCACTCACTGCCCGGAGCATAAAAACCGCCGATTTGGTACGTTTGCTTATCGACAACGATAGCCCTGCCAGGCGCATATTCCCCAATGGCGATATCGAGACCGCGCTCGACCTCGTAGAGAATTTTCCCTGACGGATTCGGAATGTAGGTACTCACGACATTTTTCGGGAACGAGTAGGTAGGAATGATACCCTCTTCATAAAGTGCATCAAGGAGGCTCTTGGCACGATCCTTTCTCGCATGTGCTTCGACACCGAAAAGTTCTGGATGTGCGAGACATTTCTTTTTAAGCGCGGCAAAGTCGTCCTTGAGTTCTTTTGCGAATTCGGAGAAAGAGAACGTTGCGCTATCCGGCAGGAGCATCTTGTCAGCTGATAAATCGCAGGCAGCAAGATAGATGTGGAAAGCCTCCAGATCATTTTCGAGGAAGTCTGCGGCCGTAATAGTATCGAGGCTCAGCTGTTTCCGAGCAAGAAATTCTTGCAGAATCACCATGGCCAGATGACGTTGGAGGAGTTTCTTGCTGCGCACATCGATCCAGGGGCGGCGAGGATCTCCGCGAAACATAGGCGTGGGGTTGTAGAAATACAGAGTATCATGCGGCCCGTCCTCGCAGAACGTGACAATGGTGGAGAGGCTGGAGCCACGTCTGCCGGCACGGCCAGCACGCTGCTGGTAGTTTTCACGCATGGGCGGGATGTTTCGCAGGCCGATGGCGACAAGAGAACCGATATCGATACCGACTTCCATTGTTGTCGTGCAACTGAGAATATCAACCGGCGTCTCTCCCTCCTGAATCATATCCTGGAAGCGCAACTCATACTGTTCCGTTTTGCTCCAGAGATCGTCGCGCTGATCCTTATGCGAGAGTTGCGCCGTATGTTCCTCCGTGTCGATGACTCGTATGGGAGCGCCCTCCAGCGCGGCTTCGACAGGCCCGCGCCAGAAACCGAGAGCTTCTTCCTCCTGATCGGACATTTCGTGGATGTGTATAGAGCCGCAGCTAGGGCAGCATCCTTTCAAAAGGAACGGTGTCAATTCAGAACATTGCTCGCAACAATACCATAGATGGGACCTATCGAACATAGGGCGGACTTTGGCGAGGTCGACGTATAATTTCCCGTTATCAGGCTGTGGGGCTTCGAGGAAATTTTCTTTCAGCACTTGTTTCCAAATGAGTTCCGTTTCATCGTTACGTTGCCAGCCCATAATTTTGCAAATGACCGAGGAAAAGTTCCAATCCTTTGCGAGACCATATCCACCGTAATTAGGCCGCACTTTCAATCGAACCGTATCGCTGATGGTATGGCCAAGTGCTACAGACATATCGCAGATGGACATCATCCAGGCATTGAAAAAGGCGAGGAACTCATCATTCGTGACCTTTATGCCTTTCTCTTCAAGATCCCACAGGGCATTATCGAGTGCCTGCACGGATGGCTCCAGCCAGCTGATAGCAGCGTCATATAGGGTGTTATATCCGCCAGCAAATAGCCGCAGCAAATGCTCCTGCATCTCTATCGGCATGTTCGTAATGTTGAACTGTTGCCGATAGGCACGGCCTCTTTCCTTGCTTCTTCGATAGAATCTCTGTACTTTGGCACAATCTTCGATGAATTTTGCACGCTCATCACCGTGGAACATCTGCACATGGTGCTGTGCCGCCGCAAGACATACGAAATCATAGAGCGAATTCATGGATTGTCGTTCGTCATCCTGCTCCATCATCTTCCGGATAGCCAGCACGAAAAGCTGTCTGGCAGCCGCGATCTCTGAGGCAGCCGACATGTCCCTTGCCAGCTTCGCTGCACGTTGGCGGCTGTCAGAGAACAGTAAAACCTTGCGCCCTTCGTTCGGGAAACGTTCGGGATTGTCGTCCTTGCCTGGTATCGCCGGTTCCATTTGAAATTGCGCTTTGATGAGATTGAAGAACGATTGATTTCCGCGCGTACTGAACGATGTGAGCTGGGAAGATGAGAGCTGATGATGACAATGTGGACAAGTGGAAAAGGTGATGAGCTGAGGACGGCCTTGGGCGGAATAATTGCAGTAATAAAGTTTCCGCATCCAAGGACTATCCGCCAAGGAATCATCCGTGAAGTTGATAAAGCCGCTTTTGACATCGAGATAGCAAGGCCGGATAGCATTCTTTCTCTGCCTGGCGGGAAGTTTGAAATCATCAGTCGGGAGGAATAAATGGACTTCCTTCATGTTGCGATCCATGAGTTGGCCGGAATAATGCCAGAGATAGACATTGCCATGGAGCTCTGCATCATCTTCCAGGATATACCCCTTGAAGAAAAGTGCACCGCAACGGCGGTCATTGTAGAGCTCATAGACCATACAGCCACAATGTGGGCAGACAAGATGTCCGTCTGAAAGAAAAATCTCTCCCAACGTGAGTCCATTTTCCGTATGCGCGTGGCTACACTGTGCATTCGTGCAGGCATAAACACCAGAAATTCCTCTGAAAAGCATGTGCATACGCGCAGGAAAAAGCACGGAGCCTTTGGAATCTTTTGCCAGTGGTGTGATGGCCAGGAGGGTACTGACAGCCCTGAGCGCTTCCCTCTGCTCAAGATCAGGGAAGATAGATGCTGCCAGTTCTCCTAGCGAAACAGCATTCCCACGACATTGTTGGATGAGTGCGTGAAAGGGGCGATAGTCTGCAAGGTGCGCATACATCCAGTGTACGATTTGCTCCAAAGAAGTCAGGCTTCGATCAAATCCTTCCACCTGCCGCCAGAATTTAAGAAGCGCGTTCTGTTTCGCGTCCTCCTTCCCTTCCAGATCTGTCGTATCTGTGCTCAGAAGCAGAGAAGGCGAAATATCGTATTTTGCTGAAGTGTTTAAGGACTCCCTCTCTCCCGTGAGATAGCGGAACGCCGTTGAGGCATCTCCAGCTGTGAGTTCCCGCGCAAATTCCATGACAGCTTTTTTATCCTGCGCTGTCGTGTTTGGCATACTGGCTGTGGTGAGGATGAACTGCACACGGTCACGAGAGATACCAAGTTTGTGGAAGAGGCGACGAATCAGGAGAGCAACTTCACCGCCAGCAGAACCGCGATACATATGTGCCTCATCAATGATGAAGAGCAGCTTGTTCTGTGGGGCTGCCGCGAGCCACTGGCGTGTAGATTCCCAGATATTCTTTTCCCGTGGGCGCAACAGCATGTATTCCAACATGGAATAGTTTGTAATGAGAATATCCGGACAGAATTGCTGCATCTCAAAGCGCGTGATGAGCTCTGCATCCTCCTCATCAGGGACATGACGGCTTTGATGCAAGTTTTGCAAGAAAGCCTCCATATCCACTTTTGCAGGAATTTTTCCCTCCTTGAGCAAGTGTTGGAAAAATGCGGTATCTCCTACCTGCCGCGTAGAAGACATGCGTGCCAACGTTTTTTCCAGTTTATGGTCTTGCGAACGATCCGGTGCCTCGCCAGGATAGGGCGTGCGCCCCGTATACATGCCAAATTGCGGACGGCGCATCTCTTTGCCGCAAGTATCTCGGAAAATCTCAACGAATTTCTGTGCAGGATCACCAATCATCTTACGTAAACGACTGACCTGATCGGAAACGAGCGCGTTCATGGGATACATGATGATGGTGCGCACGCCCCGTCTCGCCCAAGAGGCAGGTGCATTCCTTGCTTCGTCTGCCAATTTCGCGAGCAATGGCCAAAGAAAACACTCCGTTTTACCGGAGCCTGTACCGGTCGAGACGAAAAGATTTTCTCCCCTCGTAGCTGCTTCCAGTGCCGCGACCTGATGTGCGAAAGGCGATGGGAAAACACCGAGCCCTGCTTCTGCCAATCGCAGAAAATAATCTTTCAGCCAAGGTGCGAGCGCGGCTTGTTTTATGCCATCATGCACCGTGACATAGGCCGGAGATGACTCGATGAAGGGCTTTTGGTAAAGTAATCCTTCTTCGTCAAGATGCTCATTCAGCGCAGTGAGAAGGAGAGGAACTTTACCGAAATACTGCGATTTTATATAGTTCTCCAATTCTGCGCGTAGTTGCTTATGGAAGAAGTTTGCTCCATTTGGCATTAGATACGATGCCTCCTTGAGAAAATGTATAACCTCTCTCTGATAGTAATTGCTTCATGGCTACAAAAACCTCCAAAGAGAGTTTCCGCTTGAATTGAGAAAAAGCTGCGCACTCTTCCGGCCAACTGTAGAGCCTCAGAAAAGCGAGTTCCCGCGGGGGGAACAGA
>Ga0256406_1007022_pt1 | contig 10933 bp, 9 predicted proteins | sample RumenRJG_03DNA_FD_185986 | JGI IMG/M metagenome (GOLD analysis project Ga0256406, IMG submission 185986) | Bovine rumen microbial communities from Lethbridge, Alberta, Canada - RJG_03 | ecosystem: Host-associated > Mammals > Digestive system > Stomach > Rumen | place: Canada: Alberta | collected...
CCGCGAGTCGCGGGTCACAGACTACGCGAAATGATTTCTTACAAGGCGCGGCCGGCAGTAATGCCGGCCGCGCCTTGACTTTAGAAGCGGAAATCCGCCCGCAATGCGGTTGAGAGCAAATGTACCCGGCGGAAATACTGGCCGTGCCCTGTCAGTGATCTGCTGGCGAATATACTGGCCGTTTCATGATTCCCGGAGCCGACGGCGTATTTATTGCAGGCGGAGAATCCGGGACAAAAAAAGAGAAAAGGGTGAATGGCATGGAAAAGAACAGGAAAGGCAGCGCAGGCAGCCCCGGCGGAGAAATTTCCCGGCTGAAAAGGACGCTGATTCACCGCGGGACTGCGGTGAGTCTGTATGCTGATACCATGTGCCTGCCGGACGGATCGTATGCGGAGTGGGATTTTATCGCGCATCCGGGAGGGGCCTGTGCAGTCGCGGTGAGAGAGGACGGCAGGATTCTGCTAGTGTCCCAGTATCGGGACAGTCTCGGGGATGTGTCTCTGGAGCTGCCGGGCGGTGCGAGATCGTCAGCCGCGGAACCGGACGAGGAGACGGCGGCACGGGAGCTGGAGGAGGAGACCGGATACAGGGCGAAAAGGGTCAGAAAACTCCTGGACTACCGACCGGATCCTTCTCTTACCGATGAGCGGGTAGGCATCTGTTTTGCAGAAGGACTCACAGAGGTTGGGCAGCGGCTCGATCCGGGTGAAAATATCCGTGTTGTTGAACTGACTCTGCCAGAGGCACTCGGGGCCATCCGGTCGGGAAAGATCACAGACGGCAAGACGGTATGCGGCATTCTGGCATATGCCGCCGACGCTGCATTTCCGATCTCCGGGTCGCAGACAGATGCGGCGTGTGGTATGATTACGATATCACAGGACTGAGCAAGGGATGACCGTGATGCTTGTCCTGATGTCATCCGCGGTGCAGGCAGCAGAGGACATTCGGAGTCTTTCCGCGGCGCAGCCCGGGAGGAATGTGACGGCGAAGGCATCACACAGAGACTGACCGGCGACGAGTACATGGATCTGGATTTTGGGGGAAGAATCTATGAAAAAAATATTGTTTGCAGCATCGGAGGGTGTTCCGTTCATCAAGACAGGAGGCCTCGCGGACGTTGTCGGTTCTCTTCCGAAGGAGATCGACAGGAAATACTATGATGTTCGTGTCATTCTGCCAAAGTACTCCTGCATGAAGCAGGAGATGAAGGACAAGCTGGAGTACATCACCAACTTCTACATGGATTACAACTGGCAGAATCAGTATGTCGGGCTGTTCAAGGCTGAGGTCGACGGGATCACCTACTACTTCATCGATAATGAGTATTATTTCACGAGCTTCCGCCCTTATACGGATGATGCCAGATGGGAGATTGAGCGGTTCGGGTATTTCAGCAAGGCTGTGCTCTCCGCGCTCCCGGTTCTGGATTTCCGCCCGGATCTGATTCACTGCCACGACTGGCAGACCGGACTGATTCCGGTGTATCTGAAGGAACGGTTTCAAAACAATGAATTCTTCCGCGGCATCAAGACTGTGATGACGATTCACAACCTGAAGTTTCAGGGGCGCTGGAATGTGCAGGATGTTGAGAGCATGACAGGGCTTTCCGGGTATTATTTCACCCCGGACAAGCTGGAGTTCAACAGGGACGCGGACCTTCTGAAGGGCGGTCTGGTCTATGCGGATGCGATCACAACGGTGAGCCCGACGTATGCGGAGGAGATCAAGACACCGTTTTACGGGGAGGGACTGGATGGTCTCATGAATGCGCGGGCGCATGATCTGCGCGGTATTCTGAACGGAATTGACTACGATACCTTCAATCCGGAGACGGACCGCTATATCCCTTATCCTTACGGCGCCATCAATTTCCGCAAGGAGAAGGTCAAAAATAAACGTGCACTGCAGGAGCAGTTCGGACTCGAACAGGACGACAAGGTCATGATGATTGGCATGGTCTCGAGACTGACGGATCAGAAGGGTTTTGACCTGGTCGCCTATGTCATGGATGAGCTCTGCCAGGATGCGGTCCAGATCGTGGTGCTGGGCACCGGGGAAGAGCGCTACGAGAATATGTTCCGGTATTTTGACTGGAAGTACGGGAAGAAGGTCTCCGCGCAGATCTGCTATTCAGAGGAGCTTTCCCACAAAATCTATGCTTCCTCGGATGCATTCCTGATGCCGTCGCTGTTTGAGCCATGCGGTCTGTCGCAGCTCATGGCGCTCCGTTACGGCACACTTCCGATTGTGCGGGAGACAGGCGGACTGAAGGATACGGTCGAGCCGTACAATGAGTATGAAGGCACTGGAACGGGATTCAGCTTTACCAATTACAACGCGACGGAGATGCTTCGCACCATCCGGTATGCGGAACAGATTTTCTATGACCGCAGGCGCGAGTGGAATAAGATGATTGACCGGGCGATGGCGGCGGATTTCTCCTGGAAGAAATCCGCGGAGAAGTATCAGGAGATGTACGACTGGCTCATCGGCGGGTGATCCGCCCGGCGGCGGATATTTTCCAATCACGGAGAAGTACCGGGAGATATATGGCTGGCTCATCGGCTGATCTGCCGGGCGCGGGAAATCACCATGCCGGAGAAGCATCCGGAGAAGTATGATTCGCACATCGGCGGGTGGGCGGCGCGGAAAATCACCATGCCGGAGAAGCATCCGGAGAAGTATGATTCGCTCATCGGCGGGTGGGCACTGGTTCAGACAGAAATTAGGCGGCATTCATTTGCAATTCATGGCTACTCACAGAATAAAGCATCATAACCAGATGATCCTGCCGGACAATGCGGGGCAGGGCAAGAGTCAGATTTTCGTGCAGGCCGGCATCCTCGCCGCAGCCAGTATCGTGGTCCGCATCATCGGTCTGCTGTATCAGTCCCCGCTCACGGCGATCATCGGGGACGAGGGCAACGGCTATTACAGCCTGGCCTATAACATCTACACAATTGTCCTCCTGATTTCCTCATACAGCATTCCTTCCGCCATCTCCAAGCTGATGGCGGAAAAGCTGGCGATGGGAGAGTATCGGAACGCACAGCGCATTTTCCGTGCGGCGCTCTGGTATGTCCTTGCGGCGGGCGCCGCCGGTTCGGCTGTGCTGTATTTTGGCGCTGGACTCCTTGTCGGCCCCGGCTCCGTGCCGGTGCTCCGGGTGTTTGCACCGACAATCTTCCTGTTCGGTCTGCTGGGTGCCCTGCGAGGGTATTTTCAGGCGCATTCCACCATGCTGCAGACCTCGGTGTCGCAGATTATCGAGCAGATCGTGAACGCGGCGATGTCGCTGCTGCTGGCATATGTTCTGATGCGGCGGGCGGCAGGTGCCGGCTCCACAACCCAGGCAGTCTACGGCGCGTCCGGGAGTGCGCTCGGCACGGGCAGCGGCGTTCTGGCGGCACTGCTTTTCATGCTGTGGGTTTATTCCATGAACCGGCGGGGCATCCGGACCAGAATGGAGCGCGATACGACCGGCACAGAGGAGCCGTACCGGAAAATCCTCTGGGAAGTCATCTGCGTCGTGACGCCCTTTGTGCTCAGCAGCTTCATTCTCAATCTCACCACATCTCTCAATCAGACAATCTACACCAAAATTCTGATGGCAGGCCGCGGGATGGACGAGATCGGCATCACGGTTCATTACGGCATCTTCTCCAGAAAGGCTACAGTGATCACAAACATTCCGATTTCGATTGCCACCGCCACATCGGCAGCGGTCATTCCCAGCATTTCGGGATCTTTTGCGCGTGGAGACGGGGAAGAGACGCTGCACCGGGCGAGACAGGCGGTCATGATGACGGCGCTTGTGGCGATTCCGTGCACGGTGGCGCTGATTTTTCTTGCCAAACCGGTGACGATGATTCTGTTTCCGCAGATGGATTCCCTGAATGAAGCATCAGCGCTGCTTGCCCTTCTGGCTGTGACGGTGTTCTTTTATTCCATCTCTACCATCACGAATGCCGTGCTGCAGGCGACAAAGCACATGAATCTTCCGCTGGTCAGTGCGGTGGCGGCACTGGCTGTGCAGACTGCGGTGCTTGTTCTTCTTCTGGTTCGGACAAATATGGGGACGTACGCTCTGGTGGCGGCCAGCGTGATTTATTCGGTCATGATTTTTGCAGCCAATGAACTGTTTCTCAGAAAGTATATGGGACCAGGTGCGAATCTGGGAAAACGATATGCAGGACCGGTGGCAGCGGCCCTTCTGATGGGAATTTCCAGCCTTGCGGTGTATGATGCAGTCCGTTTTCTTTTCGCCAGGGCACTGCACTTCGGTGTGGCGGGACAGGCGGTGAGAATTCTGTATTTTGCCAATCTGGCAGCATTCCTGCCTGCTTTTGTGACAGCCGTTCTGGTGTATGCCTTTGCCCTGGTAAAGATGCGTGTACTCGATGAGGAGATGATCCGCAGCATGCCGAAGGGAAATCATCTGGTCCGGGTGCTGCAAAGGCTCAGGTGGATGTAACCTCCGGGATCATTCCCTGACCTGCCTGATGCAGGAGATGATATTCCGCGCGGCAGGGTGCCACGTGGCGCTGAAGTGAAATCAATCTGTGATATGACAGATGTCGGAGATGCTGAACCGCGCGGCAGGGTGCCACGCGGCGCCCCAGTGATATCAGTCTGTGACCTGCCGGATGCCGGAGATGTCCGTCGGCGCGAGGATCGAATAGTTCGTGTAGTAAACCACGAATCCGGGCCTTGCGCCGGCGGGCTTTTTCAGATCACGGCGGAAGAGATAATCCACCTCCACCTTCTCCTGTTCCCGGCCGGAGGAATAATGCGCGGCAAGGGAGGCGGCATCCAGAAAGGTCTGATCCGGAATCTCCTCCAGCTTCCTGCCGCCTGTCTTCAAAATGACATGAGATCCGGGCATGTCATTGGCATGGAACCACAGATCCCCTCCACCGGCGAGGCGAAACGAAAGCTCGTCGTTCTGCAGATTGTTTTTACCAACGTAGATGTCAAAACCGTCCCGGCTCATATAGTGAAACGGCTGGCTCTTCGGCAGGCGGTTCTTCTTCGCACCCTTGCTGCCTGTAGTTCCCCGGCGGATGAAATGGCTCTGCGCGAGCTCCTCCCGAATTGCGGCGATGTCACTCTCGTCTGCTGACAGGTCGAGGGAGACGAGGATGCTCCTGAGCTGCCGGATCTCGGCCTCTGTCTGCGCTGTCAGGGTGTTGAGCGCCTCGGCGGTGCGCTTCAGCTTTCCGTACCGGTCAAAATACTTCTGGGCATTCTGAGCCGGGGTGAGGAGCGGATCGAGCGGCACACGGAGCTTCTCCCCGGTGTAGTAATTGTCGAGATCCGCATATTTTGCACCGGCCGGAATGCTGTATCCGTAGGTGTTCAGCAGTTCTCCGTAGATGCGGTACCGGTCCTTCTTCTCCGTGTCTCTGCGCTGCTTCTGCTGGCTGTCGTATTTGTGGACGTCACGCTCCAGAATGGTAGTCACAGTTTTGCGAAGATCCGCGGTTCTCTGGCGGATGCGTGTGATGCGGTTCTTCTCACCATAGTACCAGACGAGCATTGCGGACACGGACGGGAATTCCAGGGACTTAAGATCCGCATACATGCGGAGCGGGAAGGCGGAAAATTCTTTCGGCGAACCGGCGGAGGAACCTGCCTGCTGAAGGTATCCGTGCGGCGCAAAACGGGCAGCCCGGATGTCCTCCGTCAGGCGGCAGAATTCGTCCGCAAGGCGGGATGCCTCGTCTTCTGTCAAATCCTGGCAGCTCTTATCGCCCTCAATGCCGGCACGGCAGACCAGCTCCTCGCCGGTCACGCTCGAAAAGCCGGTATACGTCCGGACCAGCAGCGAAGCCGGAGGCAGACTTCCGACGGTAAGAACCGCCAGAAAGTTCTTCTTGGATTCAGAGAGGGCGTCCTTCTTGTGCTGCGTCTCCGGAATAAAATAGGGCCTTCCCGGAAGCACCTCCCGCACGGAGCTTACCATCGATGAGACATGCTTGATGCTGTCCACAATCGTTTCCTGACTGTCGAGGAAAATCAGATTGCTGTACTTGCCCATGAGCTCCAGGACGAGCGTGTGTTTTGTCAGATCCCCCATTTCATCGAGGTGCTCTACCTCAAACCGCAGGATCCGCTCGAGACCGGGCTGGGCAACCGCGGTGATCCGTCCTCCCTGCAGATGCTTGCGGAGCAGCATGCAGAAGGTGGGGGCCGACAGCGGCGCCGGCTTATTCTCCTCCGTCAGATAGCAGAGCGGGAGGGAGGCGTCAGCCGACAGAACAAGACGCACCTGACCGCCGCCGCGGGACATCTCAGGCTTGACCGTGAGAATGATTTCATCACTTTCTGTCTGGACGATGCGGGCGATCCGCCCGCCGAGAAGTTTCTGTTCAAGTTCCGCGCGCAGAGCTGCGCAGGTAATACCATTCAGTGCCACGATTAGTTCCTCTTTTCTGCTGCTACTTTACAAGAATTGAGCGAAGGATTCAAGGCAGCGCCGGGGGCGGCGTGCGAAATTGTCCCTAACGAGTTTAGCTTGTTTGGGACAAAAATTGTCCCAAACAAGCTAAACTCGTTAGGGACAATTTCGGGTTTCTTGACGCTCTCCGCGGCGAAAATTATAATGAATGGAAGTTTGAAGACGCGGGTAAGCGAGGCAGGGGGAAAACAGGCATGGTGTGTAGTATGACCGGCTTTGGCCGGGGAGAAGCTGTCGAAGGCAGCCGGCGGATCACGGTGGAAATGAAGTCGGTGAACAATCGTTTTCTGGATCTTTCCATGAAGATGCCGCGGATGCTTTATCCGTATGAGGCGAAGATCCGGACGGAGGTCGGCCGATTTATCCGGCGGGGGAAAGTTGATCTGTTTATTTCCTATGTGAATCTGGAGGATCCGGGCGAGGAGGTATGTTATCATCCTTCGCTCGCAGCGGAGTATCTGCAGCATCTGGGAGAGATGAAGGAGGCCTTCGGTCTTTCGGGAGAGGTGAGTCTGTCTCTGCTTGCGGGGCTTCCGGATGTCTTCACGCTGGAGGATTCCGAGAGCGATGACACGGATCTGTGGCCGCTTCTGGTGCAGGCGCTCGACGAGGCCGGGAATGCGATTCTTCAGGCGAGGAAGAAGGAGGGGGAGTTTCTGCGGGAAGACCTTCTCCGCAAGCTCGATGCCATGACGGAGGAAGTCGATTTCATCACACGGCGCGCGCCTGACATCGTGACGGCCTACCGGGCGCGTCTGACCGGCAAAATTCAGGATCTCCTGGGAGATACGAGCGTGGACGAGGCCAGGATTGCGCAGGAAGTCACGATGTACGCAGACAAAATCTGTGTGGATGAGGAACTCGTGCGGCTCCGGAGTCATATCTGCACAGCCCGGGAACTGCTCGGCACGGCGGATGGAGAGGGCGTCGGACGCCGGCTTGATTTCCTCGCGCAGGAGATGAACCGCGAGGCCAATACCATCCTCTCCAAAACAGATGACGCTGAGATCAGCAACACCGGCATTCTCCTCAAGACCAATATTGAGAAGGTGCGGGAACAGATTCAGAATCTGGAGTAAAGCTTTTACTTGATAGAGAAAGGCAGTTCATGAACAGCAGAGGAAGTCTGATAGTCGTTTCCGGATTTTCCGGAGCAGGAAAAGGAACGCTGATGAAGAATCTGGTGAAGAGGAGCAACCGTTATGCGCTCTCCGTCTCCATGACGACGCGGGAGCCGAGACCGGGTGAGGTGGACGGCGTTTCTTATTTCTTTGTCTCCAAGGAGGAATTTGACAGAACGGCGCAGGAGGATGGATTTCTGGAGCATGCCTCTTATGTCGGCCATTCCTATGGCACACCGAAAGCATGGGTTCTGGAGCAGATGAAGAAGGGCAGGGATGTCATTCTGGAGATCGACGCGCAGGGGGCAAAGCAGATCAAGAGGATCATGCCGGACGCAGTTCTGGTCTTCGTCGTCACGCCGGACGCAGAATGTCTGCTGAAACGCCTCAGGGGCAGGGGAACGGAGTGCCGGGATGTGATTGCACGGCGGATCGGACAGGCAGCCACGGAAGTTGAGGAGATCGCCGGTTACGATTATCTGCTTGTCAACGATGATCTGGAGCAGTGCACGGATGACCTCGAGGACATCATCAGAGCGTCCCATTTTAATCCGCATCACAACATGGAGTTAGTGGAGAATCTGAAGAAGGGGCTTCACGAAATTCTTCAGTGCAGCGAGAATTCCCTGTAACGGTATCGGTGTGATACGCGGAGAGACCCTTACTGAAAATTTTATTTCAAAATCGAAGAAGGATTGCAAATCATTCCGGCGTTAATCACGTTAACTTCAAAATTTATTTATCACGTTAACTTCATAATTTTATTTGTCACTTTTACCTGATAATTTTATTTTGACGAACTAAAAAGCATGGCTTATAATGCCATTGCTGTTATGCGCTGTTATGTGCGGTTATCCGCTGTTGTGCGTGGCACCGCGCGGACGGATCAGAACCAGGACGTTTCCGGCATGGAGGAAGAAATGTTACATCCGAATTATATTGAACTGATGAAGGTTGTGAACAAGGACGTGGAAGAGGGTGAGGAGCCTGTTATTTCCAGCCGTTACAGCATTGTGATGGCAACGGCCAAGAGAGCCCGTCAGCTTGTGGAAGGCGCAGAGCCGCTGATTGAAACTTCGCCCAAGGAGAAGCCGCTCTCGATTGCGGTCGATGAACTCTGGCATGACAAGTACCAGATCCTCGGCGAGGCGGATGACGATGAGGATGAGGAAGAGGCAAGACTGCTGCGCAGCTACACTGCCGGTAAGGTTGCGGCAATTTCCGAGGATGATCTGAACGAGAATCTGGATGCGGATGCGTCCGGCGACGAGGAGGAGAGCGAGTCCGAGGACGACGAGGAAGCGGCTGACCGCGACGAGGATTCTGACAGCGATGAGTCTTCGGAGGACGAGGACGAAGCCGAAAACTGAGAAATTTCTGACTGCGGCGCGGCTTGCACCGCTTTGATGCAGTCAGCCATAGAATAATGAATATTTATTTTGTTTCGCTTGGATGTGACAAAAACCTGGTAGATACCGAGAAAATGCTGGGTGCGCTCACATCACATGGATACAGTTTCACAGGAGATGTAGAGGCAGCAGATATTGCAGTGGTCAATACCTGCTGTTTTATTAAGGATGCACAGACAGAGAGTGTCGAGGCAATTCTTGAGATGGCAGACCGGAAGAAGAGCGGCCTGCTCAAGGGACTTATTGTGGCCGGCTGTCTCGCACAGCGATACCGTGACGATATCGAAAAGGAAGTGCCGGAGGTGGATGTTGTCCTCGGAACGACCGCGATTGACAGAATTGTCGAAGCCGCAGACGACATCCTCCGGAAGCAGGGACATGAAATTCTCACGGAATCGCTGGACAAACCGGCGACCGGCGGGGAGGCGCGCGTCCTCACGACAGGAGGCCATTATGGGTACCTGCGGATTGCCGAGGGCTGCAACAAATGGTGCACATACTGCGTGATTCCGAGCGTCCGCGGACCTTACCGCTCCGTTCCGATGGAGCAGGTGCTGGCGGAGGCGAAGGAACTGGCAGAGCGCGGGGTGAAGGAACTGATCCTGGTTGCACAGGAGACAACGCTTTACGGAACGGATCTTTATGGGGAGAAGAGGCTTCCGGCGCTGCTGCGCGGCCTCGCTGCCATCGACGGGATCCGCTGGATCCGGCTGCTGTACTGCTATCCGGAGGAGATCACGGACGAGCTGATCGACACGATTGCGGCAGAGCCCAAGGTGCTGCATTATCTGGACATGCCGATTCAGCACGCGTCGGATGATGTGCTGCGGCGCATGGGACGCCACACGACACGGAAGGATCTGGAGGAAGTGATCGGCAAAATCCGTGCGAAGATACCGGACTGCTGTCTGCGGACGACGCTGATTACCGGGTTTCCCGGTGAGACGGAGACGGATCACCGCCATCTTCTTGCATTTGTGCGGAAGATGAAATTTGACCGGCTCGGTGTATTTCCCTATTCCAGGGAGGACGGGACGCCTGCCGCGAAGATGAAGCCTCAGATTAAGGCGGCTGTCAAGCGGCAGAGAAGAAAAGAACTGATGCTGGCGCAGCAGGAGATCGCGTTCCGGAAGGCGAGGAAACAGAAGAACCGGATCCTGGATGCCATCGTCGAGGGCAGAATCGCGGAGGATCAGGTCATGGATGTCAGCCGGCCGGGAACGTTTGTCTACACCGCCCGGACCTATATGGATGCGCCGGATGTGGATGGCATACTGTTCCTGGAGACATCGCGGGATCTGATGACCGGGGATTTCGTCAGCGTGCGGATCACGGGTTCCAGAGGGTATGACTTAATTGGAGAACTGGTGGATACCAGGGACAACGGGGAGGCATAAGGCTGAACGCGGTGTTAATACGTCACTTTAAACGCTTGAGGCTTGCCGCCATGGCTGACCGCGGGCAGCGAGGGCTGAAGGCGGCGTTAATACATCCCCTTTAAACTGATATTGGCGCCGCCTGAATCGCGGCACGGAGGAACGACAATGAATTTACCGAACAAACTGACCATGCTTCGCGTCATCATGATTCCGTTTTTCGTGTTCTTTATGCTCACGAATGTGGCCGGACCGAACAGCCAGTGGATCGCGCTCGTGATTTTCATCGCAGCGAGCCTGACGGATATGCTGGACGGCAAAATCGCGAGAAAATATCATCTGATCACGGATTTTGGAAAATTCATGGATCCGCTGGCGGATAAAATGCTCGTGATTTCCGCGATGATCTGCCTGGTGAGTATAGACCGGATTCCAGCATGGATTGTCATTGTCATTGTTGCGCGGGAGTTCATCATCAGCGGGTTCAGGCTGATCGCGGCTGACAAGGGCGTCGTCATCGCGGCGAGCTACTGGGGGAAGTTCAAGACGGTCTTCCAGATG
>Ga0256406_1007024_pt1 | contig 10926 bp, 7 predicted proteins | sample RumenRJG_03DNA_FD_185986 | JGI IMG/M metagenome (GOLD analysis project Ga0256406, IMG submission 185986) | Bovine rumen microbial communities from Lethbridge, Alberta, Canada - RJG_03 | ecosystem: Host-associated > Mammals > Digestive system > Stomach > Rumen | place: Canada: Alberta | collected...
GCCGCGCCACGGCGGAGGCCAAGCCCCTCCGCCGCCCGTCCCGCACGCGCAGGCACCCCTAACGCTTGTGGGGACGGGACTCCGATATCGAAACACATCTAGAGGCTGAAATCCGCCTTCTCCTGTTCGGCACCTCTCGTAAGAGCGTAAACGAAGTCAGGAACTGGCCGCAAGCAGCGGTAGGCATAGATGTGCTTCTGGGTTCTCGTGATGTGTTCTTCATCGTAGCCCCCAAGGTCTTCCATAGAATCCTTGATTCTTCCTGCCGCACGGCAAAGCTTCACCCTATCGCAAGCAGTTTCAGCCAGCCACTCAATTGTCGGGGTCAGTAGTACCAATGCCAGGGAATCCCGCCCGGCTTTTTGGATGATGAACGCCGATAGACCTACCGCCAGAATTGCAACCATGAAATCAAGCAAAAAGGTGAGCGCTGCCACATTCCTGCTCCACCTGATGTTGATCTTTTGGCACTCATATTCCGCTTGCCCTTCCGGTAGGTCCCGAATGCGGCTCGTATACCAGTTCTCGAAGTCGCTTGTACCTTTTCGGGCAATACACGAGCTCGATCGCCTTGCTGCCAAGCTCTCATCATGGTCTGTGTTTGGGAATGTCATTCCGAAAAGCTTTGAGTCAATAACCTGTTGAACGGACGCCGCCTCGACCTGCCTGCTTTCTGCCCAGTCTACGATAAGGCGACCAAGGGCAACTGGCAAAGCCACCAGCAGAGCCTGAACAAAGGGATGCACATTGGGAAGGAATGCAACTACGGATGGCAGGATAATCGCGATAGCTCCGTATACGATGTAGCCTACCTTGGCATCCGAGTGAAGCTGTCTCTGGGCAGCGAGGAGCCTTATGATCAACTTGCTGTTCTGGCGCTCAAGAATTATGTTTCCGCTGTTCACCGAATCAACCCCAGCTCGATTGCAGGTTTGCCCTGACCGCCTCGGATAGTCGTCTTCTCCTATTGATCAGCTCCGCCTCACTGGCAACCCTCATGTAGTCGCCAGTAACAGCCTGACGTGAGCTGTCAATGCTCAGTTCTCGGAGCACCCTGCCGTGGCATTTCCAGATCTGCTTTCCCGACCCGCAGGGGCACTTGTCGCTTCCCCTGTAGTCGCCAGTGACGACAAGGCCCATTAGGCCAGCGGCAGCCCGCAACGACTTGACACCGAAAAGCTCGCAGTAGTACTCGAGTATGCCCCTCCACCCGTGGCTCCTCTCGCCGAACGGGTAGCGGCCGTATCGTTCGAGAAATGCGGCAGAGTACAGGCAGCTCTTGACGGGCCCCTCGATGAAGTCGGCAAGCTCGATGCCGCCGGGCGATTCCATGAGCAGCTCGCCCGGCACCCCGACGCAGAGGGAGCCGTCGGGGTACCGATGCTCAAACTCATCACAGATCTTCCCGGACTCCTCGTAGACAGAAGGGAGCGCGTTGGGATAGCCGTCGTTAAGGACTATGCGCAGCTGATAGTCCTCAACGATCTGGCACCCGCCGTACTCTGCATTCAGCCTGTACGGCATGGAGACAGTGCCGGCATCGGAATCGTAGCGCACGCTTGGATACAAGCCCGAGAGCCTCGAGAGCTGTTCGGCAATGTCCGGATTGGAGCCTAGCATCCCCAGGGCCTCTTCGGGATCACGATGCTAGCTGGCGCTACACGCTTCTCGTCTGCGACCTTGGCCCGCTTGCCAAACATCTCCCTCATCGCGGAGCTGAATTTATCAGTGTCATGCGAGGGGTTAAGCATGAGTGAGTTGCGAAGGCCCTTCATCCAGAGGAGGAATGCTCGCGCATCGTTGTCGTCCCAGCTGAGGAGGTTACCTCCGGAGACAGGCTCGTCGACGTGCCAGGACCCGGTCTTGCCCAGCATGCCCTCCGTACCGTCGAGGCCCCTCTGCACCTCAAGGAGAAGGCGGTCCACGATGCTGCAGAGGATGTCGTGGATCCCCGACGTGGCGTCAAGTCCAAGCGCGATACTCGCTGTCAGGACCATGATCGCGCACGATGGCACCAGCTCGTCGATGCCGGCGCGATGGCAGAAGACGTCGCGGCTTCGCTTTATGACCTGTACGGATCTCTGTAGGCTCGTTCTCACCAGCCAATCGGGGACATCGTCGATGCTTGCGTAGGCGTCGCGGTTCAGCACCCATGCCTTCTGCCTGATGCTTGCGGCGGATGCGGTGGCAAAGCGGCTGTTGATGGCCATGAACCACTCGGCGAGGCCTTTTGGGTTGCTCGGAAGCCACTCCGTCGTGTTCCCACAAGCGATTGCGATGGGGTCACCTGGAAGCGCTGCGTCATCCGCGACGCACGGCACGACATCGAGCCTGAATCCGCCGTCCGCATAACAGAGCGTCAAGCACTCGTCGCAGAGTTCCAGCATGTCGGAGTACCTCTCGCTGTCAGCGAGCGGGCCCACGAAGCTGTCCCTCACGGCATTGGGGGTGGTCTCGCCCTTCTCCACGTCAGTCCGCTTGCCTACGACGTCAAGGTCGAAAAACGCATCGTCGTCCTCGGTGTACGGCCTCACGACCGTGCCCGTCGCAAAGGAGCCGTCGGCATAGAAGTGCGCCACAACACCGTTGTTCTCGAGAAAGGTAGCCACTGCCCTATAATGCTCGGTTGCCGCCTCGTGCATCGTGCGGCTGATATCCAACGCCTCGGCGTTGAGCTCGAGATAGTCGTCGAAGGTCTCCGACATATCGCCTCCCGTCGTCGCTTTCGCGACATCGAGTCCACATCTTTGCAATTCTACCCATAAGGAGATTCACTTATACGAGTTTATGAGAAATTTTCTCGCTAACTAAGACACTGAGCATTATGACTAGTGATAGGATGTTTGGCAGACTAGGCCACGCCAATGGAGGAGTCCGTGCTCGTATCACTGACAGTCGAAAACTGGCGCTCTTTCAAAAGCCGAGAGCGGTTTGACCTCACGGCTTCGCGGGAGCGCAGTGGGGCAGGCACCCTCGCAAAGCTCCCGTCGATGTACGGTACGAAGAAGATTCTCCCCATGGCCGCAATTTACGGCGCCAACGCCTCGGGCAAGACCAACCTGATCGATGCTCTTGACTTCATGAAGTTCCTTGTCGTCGACGGGGTCTCCGTCGATCGACCGATACCACTCGATCAGTATCGTCTCTGCCCAGACATGAAAACTACGCCGACACTCCTAGAGGTAGAGATCCTCGTCGGAGATCGCATCTACGTTTATGGGTTTTCGCTGACAAGGAAGCACGTAGTCGAGGAGCACCTTTACATGAGGAGAACACGCTCCCTAGAGAGCGTGTTCGTGCGATCCCAAGGTAAGTGGGAGTTCGGTGGGAAGCTCGATACCGACAGGAACAGGTTCATCGCCGCAGGCACTAGGGACAACCAGCTGTTCCTCCACAATGCCATCTCGCAGAATGCCAACGAGTTCAGGCCCGTCTACGACTGGTTCGCAAAGCGGCTTGAGGTTGTTGGGATAGAGGCCCAATACGGCGCCTTCTACCTCATGCTCCTCAGGGACGACTTCAGGGAGTTCATTGACGAGCGCCTCCGTAGGTACGGGACTGGAGTCTCCCACCTGCTGCTCCGCCAGGTCACACGCGAATCGCTGAACGTATCTCAGGATTACCTCGAGGACTGCCTCGATGAGATCTCGAGGGACGGCGCTCGTTTTGCGCAACTCCAAGTTAACGGACCGGCAGGATCGGAGATCTACGTCATCAACATGGAGGCGGACGAGCCCACATTTCAGAAGGTTCAGCTAGCGCATAACAACTCCGAAGGAGAAGAAGTCGCCTTCGACCTCTCCCAGGAGTCCATGGGCACGCAAAGGCTTGTTAAGCTCCTCCCTCTCTTCTTCGAGCTCGCCTCTGATGCAGAGGATGGCAAGGTATATGTCGTCGACGAGCTTGACAGGAGCTTCCATACCGCGATGACGTACGACCTGATAAAACTGTTCCTCGACAGCTGCGACGCGACAACTCGAAAGCAGCTGATCTTCACGACACACGACCTGCTGCTGATGAGGCATGACGACATCAGGCGTGACGAGCAGTGGATAACCGAGAACTTCGACAACGACGGCACCAAACTCATTTGCGTCGGATCACACAAGGGCGTAAGAACCGATACAAACCTGCTTAATGCCTACCAAGACGGCGCATTTGGGAAGTATCCGAAGTTTGACGACTAAGGTTAAACTAAGCGTAACCATCCAGCGCTTTTAGTGCTTTATCTCAGGTAACCGCTCAATCATCTGAGTTCCAGAAATGGAGGTAGCGTTTGTTCACAGTTGCCCTCCGCTTTGCAGATAATTTTGCTCCGGCTTGCGGAACCATCACAGCCCATCAGGAAATAATAGACTCGCGGGGAAGAGTGCTGTATGGAAAGCTTGGCTCTCCAATATCCTCTGCAACTTCCGAGAAGATACTTGCTGCAGAGGAGCCCAAGGTTCTGCTTGTCCACAGTGGGCATGCTGACCGCTGGTGGGCAATAATTGACGGCATCTCGAGAGAACCCGATGACCGAACTCTTATTCCCGATTACTATAGGCATAAAGCCGATGACTTTCACTCGTGGTTGCATGTGGTTGAGCTGCAGAAGGCCCCCAACGACATAATGACTAGATGTACGGTCATCTCTTCTGGTAGACCACTAAGCTTAGCCTCGAGGCATAGTATGAGTCCCTACTTCTTGATTGATTTTGAGTGAGATAACCGAGACGAATGACCTCTATCTTTACAAGTCAAGAGCCTTCTTTGCTGCCGCTACGGCGTCCCCGTCTGGGTAGAAGTCGGGGCTCACGCTGCCCATGAGCTCGGCAGGCACCGCCTGCAGGCCCTGGATGCAGCCGAGCGGCAGCAGCACCTTCCTGGCGCCGGCGGCCTTGGCCACGCGGAATATGGCCTCGAGGTCGCGAACCTCGTCCATCGTCCCCGAGAGGCGGATCGCCCCCGGTATCGCGAGCGACGGCGCCACGGGCCGGTTGCACGCGGCCGAGCACAGCCCCACGAACTCGGCGAGCGAGACCTCGTCGGACGGTCCCTTGCCCTGCAGGTCGTTGTAGAAGAGCAGATAGTCCTTGGTCTCCCTGCGCATGCCGGCCGCCACCCTTGCGGCGTTGCCCTCGAAGTAGCGGAACGCGGCGTCCATGCTCTCGCGCACCGCGCGCGAGTTGCCGATGCCCTCGGTCCTGAAGCCGAAGTCGCCCGCGACCGCCTTGTTCTCGAGCTTGTAGACGCCCCAGTCGCCACCCGGCGCCCGGCCGATACCGAAGACGTGGCCCGGGAGCGGCGACCCCTCGGGGATGAGCGTCCCCTCGGACTGTTCCGGCACGCCCACCACCTGCGCGACCGACGGGTTCTCAACGTCCACGTAGCCCAGGTTGACGTCGATGAACTCAACTCCGGCCATGGTCTTGAGCTGCTCCTTGACGCGGCGCCTGCCCTCGATGGCGTAGCGCAGTATCGCCTCCGCCTCGTCGCGGGTCATCTCGCCCTCGGGGAAGAGCAGCTTCGCCAGCCCCGAGAAGGTCTTCCTCACGCCGATCTCGTCGCGCGTGTTGAAGTCCCCGTTGAGCCGGAACCACCGGTCGAAGAGGTGCGTGTAGTCGCGCCTCCTCATCTCGCGGCAGAGCTCGGCGAGGCAGTCGGTGATGAGCCCGTAGTGCGCGGTCAGCAGGTCGCCTCGCATCTTGGGGACCTCCCAGCCGGGGAGGTAGCAGTGGATGCGGTCGAAGAACGCCGAGTCCTCGTTGAACTCGGGCGGGAACGGCTCGAAGAGGTGCGTGACCTTGAGCATGTTCTGCACGGTGTCGTTGATGTTGCCCTCGAAGACCATCGAGGCGTCCGCGGAGACCTGGTCGCGCCCGCGCGCGAAGCTGCCCGAGGCCATGTAGTCCTTCAGGATCTGGATGGCGTTCGTGTCCTTGAAGCGCATGCCCGCCACCTCGTCGAAGGTGACGCAGTCCCAGCAGCCCACGATGCCCGTGCGCTCGGCGAGCGTCGCCTTGCGCGAGGCGTTGAGGCGCCCGAAGAGGTTGGCCGTGGTGGTCTGCCCTCCCGAGAGCAGGATCGCGTAGGGGCTGACCTCCTTGTAGATGTGGCTCTTGCCGGTGCCTCTCGGCCCAAGCTCGCAGAGGTTGTAGTTGCGCTCGGCCAGGGGAACCATGCGCTCCAGGAAGTGCATGCGCTGCCGCTCGTCGAGGGCCGCTGGCTCGTAACCCGAGCTCCTGAGCAGCAGGTCCCGCCACTCCTCGGCGGTGAAGCCCCGCCTGGCCTCGAGGATGGACTCCAGGTCGAGGTTGGGCATCTGGATGGGCCTCAGGCTCGCGATGCGGAACGGGCTGTCCGCGGGGCCGTGGCCCTTGCCCTTCCTCTTCCTTGGAGTAGCGTCGAAGACGTCGGCCAGCGCGTCGTCGCCCTCCTCGCCCGGCCGCACGTACTCCATGCGCATGATGCACCAGATGCCGCCCTGCAGGATCTTGTCGTACTGCCGCACGTACTCCTCGGGCATCACGATGGGCTCGATGGCGAGGCTCGCGAAGGAGGCCACGTAGAGGTCCTCCCACTCGTCGAGCCTGGCCGACACCTTGTCGATGATGGTGTACTGGCCAAGCTCGCGCACGCGGCTCTTGATGGCCTCGCTCTCGTCGGGCCTCACGTAGTTCTCCGCGAGGACGCGGCGTATGCGCGCCACGCCCTCCGCCAGCAGCTCGGGGTCGTCCGTGGAGCAGTACATGCCCAGCAGGTACTCCAGCACGAAGGTGGGCACGTTGGCGCCGCGCCTCATGAGCGCGGTCAGGTCCTTGCGTACCACCTTGCCGCCAAGGTGCTCGAGCGCCTTCGCGTCGAGCGCGTCCATCGTGAGCTCGGGCAGGGCGCTGTTGTCGGTCTCGGCCATCGGGGCCCCCCGTCGCTAGAATCCGAAGTCGTCCACCGGCGCTATGGCCACCTCTACGCGGAACTCCTCCCGCCAGGCGACCTTTCCCGTAGCGTCCCGGCACACCAGGTAGTAGGGCACCCGCGAGGAGTACTCAACGCCCGGCCTCAGGGCGAACTGCACCCGCGTCACACGCGCCTGGTCGTCGGGGTCGCCACTCGCGGCCGAGGCGCGCCGCACGTCGCTCACGGGCCGACCGTCGCCGTCCTCGAGCACGAGGTCGTACTCGGCGGCGAGCACCTTGCCGCCCACCGGCTCCCTCTGCCAGAGGTCCACGCGGAAGATGGCGCTCGTAACGCGGCGGCTCGTGGAGAGCAGCGACAGCGTCGCAGGCTCCTGCTCGACGCGGGACTTCAGTCGGTTGTCGCTGAAGCGCACCGTCACCACCGGCACGCAGAGCTCCTGCAGGCTCACGCCTCCGTGCACGTAGCGCTCGCCGGGTCCGGCGCGCCTGATGCGCACCACCTCGCGGGGCGCGACCCCCCAGAGCGGGGTGGCACAGTCGTACTCGAGCGCGAGCCGCACGAAGGTCCCCGCCTCGGGGAGCTCCGTCGTGATCGCGTGGCGCCTGCCCGCGAAGGCCACCTCGGCGCCCACCTCCTTGAGCGACACCTTCTGCGCCTCGGTGAGCGGCCTCCTCGTGTAGAGGAAGCCGTGGTCGGCCGTCACGACCACGCGGTTGATGCGCAGGTCGTTCATGAGGACCTTCACCGCCGACACGAGGTCGTCCACGGCCTCGGAGCAGGCCGAGAGCACGCGGTCCTCGGTCGGGTACTCCTCGCCCGTGGCGTCTATGAGGTTGTGGTAGACGTAGAGGACCCGCGCGTCGCCCACCATGGCGCGCCGGTCCGCGCGCCTCGCCGCCACGAGGTCCTTCGCCTGGATGGCGCGCGACCCCGGAATGGTCGCCTGAAGCACCCTCTCCCTGTTGGCTGTCCCGCTCGTGGGAATCCCGTCGGCGTAGGGGTAGGCCCCCTCGGACGGCCTGAGCTCGAGCGTCGAGTGCGGCAGCAGCGATGCCATGCCGAACTCGGTGACCGAGGGGAAGGCAGACTGCATGGATCCGAGCCTGACCGCGCCCTTGGTCTCGGCCGAGAGCCGGTCGGCGAGCTCGGCGCCCACCTCGTAGCGCAGCGCGTCCGAGACAACGACCGCCACGCGCGTGGCGCCCGCGAGCTCGTGCTCCACAACTTCCGACCAGAAGCGGGACTGCCGGGGCACGTCGGGCACCGAGCCCGACTTGAGCCACTGGGTCTCCGCGCAGGAGACCCAGCATGAGTTGACGCCGGGGAGGAACCAGTTGATGTAGAGCCCGTCCGCCCAGTCCGAGAGCGCGTCGAGCGCGTCTCGGAGGGAGTCGGGGGCGTCAGGATGGTCGCGCCGCGCGGAGTCGGCGGAGGAAACGAGGTGGCGGTAGTCTGAGTCCATCCGGCACCAGTCGGAGGCGTAGGCGACCCACGCCTCGGAGGCCTTGGCGATGTGGAATCCGCCCGCATGGTCTCGGTTGAAGGCGCGCATCCGTGCGGCCTCCTCGAGTGCGTCCAGGAACGGGGCGAGCCCATCTCTCCACGACAGGTCGCGCCTGCGCGCCACGGCCGAGAGCGCGTCCGCACTCCGCTCGGCACCGTCGGCGAGGCTCGTCATGAGCCTTGAGACCGCCTCCTCTCCCGTGCAGGGCAGTACGTCGCTCTCCACGAGGTCAGAGAGCTCGACGCCCGGCAGCAGGAACGGCACGTCGCCGTAGTCCTCAACGGAGCGCGCGACGTCCAGAAGCCATGCCTCGTCGGTCCCCTGCCACTCGCGCCAGAGGGCGAGACAGGCCTCCTCGCGGCCGCGCGCTACGAGGTGCGAGACCGGGGCGAGTGCTCCCTCGGGAAGCGTGCAGGAGAGCGCGGAGAGCGCGATAGTCGACGCGAGCCGCTCCCGGTCGTCAATCGGCCCCTCGTAGCCGAGGCGCGCCTTGAGGAGCGAGGCCAGCGCCACGTCGGCACCGAACTTCGAGAGCTCGTCGGGAAGGCCGCCCCCCTCGAGCGCGTCGAGCAGGGTCCTAACGGTCGAGGCAAGCCCCGCGTCGGGTGCGGTGAGGCTGCAGGCGATCACGCCGCGGGCGACCCGAGCCGAGTCCTCGGCGTGCGGCACCATGCGCAGGAAGCGCTGGCGTCGGGCCTTGGCGCGGAAGAACTCAGAGAAGTGGGCGAAGCCGTCGCGTGCGGCGCCGTCGGCGCCCATCTCGCCCACGAGGAGCGACAGCCAGTCCGCCTGGAAGTGCTCCGCCCAGAGCTCGACGTCGGCGATCCAGTCGTCCTTGAGGGCTCCCCCGGAGAGGTCCATCGCCCAGGGGGCGTAGAGCAGCAGGTCCTGGTCGGCCGCGTCGCGCGAGACGGTGCGCTTGAGCTCGAAGGATCCCAGCTCGCGTGCGTCCACCGCGCGCAGGCCGCGTGCCGGGCATGCGACGGCGGACGGATCTTCCGCTATCGCCGCGAAATCCTCGGCGAACTCGCCGTCAGGGTCGTGCCAGACGATCGCACGGCGGCGCTCGTAGTGCTCGAGCGGCGCGGCGAGTCTGTCCCTAAGCTGCTCTTTTATGTCGATCTCTGCCATCCCTACTTCACCTTCGCCATGACGTCGGCGAACTTCGCATAGTTCACCTTGAAGCCGTCGTCGAGGTCGATCTCGATCATCTGGTCAGCCAGGTGATGCAATCTTTCCTCAAACTTGGTGACCTCGTCGAGCTGGGCGCGCAGGCGTTTGAGCTCCTTATCAATGGCGGACTGTTCGCGCCTGCTGGCACCCTCGTGCTCGCGCTCCAGCTCCGCTATTCGAGAGCGATAACGCTCCTGTCGCTCGTGCACGTAGTCGGTGCGCACGCGTGCGAGCAGGTCAGGCGTGTAGCGGTTCATGTAGATGAGCGCACGGAATCCACCGAGCTTCCCAGAATCAATGAGCCAGTAGATAGGGCGTTTTCCCGCACCTGACACACTATAAGTAACACAATGGTCAGCGAAGAACTGATTTAAGAAGTAGTCACGGATGACCTTGCGGGCGGAGCCAATGCCTTCAAGGGCATCGGCAACGAATTGCAGGTTCTCTTCCAGCGTTTCGGGACCGTATGCTGCCTTGAGGAACTCGCAGAACATGGCCACGATGTCGTCCTCGAAGTACTCATCGTCCGTAACGGGTAGGATGCCGTCTTCGTCAGGAATGTACCTCGGATGCGGCACCTGGGCGAGGTACTCGCTGAGCCCGTCACCCTGGTTTGCCAACACGAGGCCTGGCTTATCAAGCGAATAACGCCCAAACATGCACCCCACAGCGAAGCTGATGAGAGAGCGTACCTCTCGACCAAGATCGGCGAGACGAACGGACACCTTGTCGTCCCCCACTTCGATAGGCACTTCGCCCTCCATATGGTAGGCGCGCGCGAAGATGATGTTAAGTTGCTCCTCATTCAACTTAAGAGAATCGAAGCGATTCCTGCACTCTGCTGACCAAAGGCCGTATGCGGACGATATGCGATTACCGCGCACAAGGGGGTGGGAGGTAAAGTCCCAAGATGTTTCAAACGAATCCCAATCGTTCTTAGCAATCGCGATGCAACTACTCACTACTTCTGCGAGTTGGGAGCCATCCTCTTCAATAATGATTGGGACTTTAGCCAAATCCCCAACATTGAAAGTTAATGTTGGGGCGAATACTTTTAGGTATTCTTCAACAATTGACGAATTTAACAGCCCAAGCAGTTCAAGCTGCTTCGAATAGATGAATGGCCCTCGGGCATTCGGTATATAACCAGTTGGCTGATAACGGAATGATGGCGAACCGGTTGAGACGTCACTAAATGAGAAACCTGACATTCCATAGCAATCAGCATTTCGTATATATCTGCTTGGACTCGTAGTTGAAGGGTCTTTAGGATTGTTAACCAGCCAGTATTTCAGCTCGGCAGCATCATTCTCATAGTTGAGTACATATGAGTTGTTGCCATACCACTG
>Ga0256406_1007025_pt1 | contig 10926 bp, 10 predicted proteins | sample RumenRJG_03DNA_FD_185986 | JGI IMG/M metagenome (GOLD analysis project Ga0256406, IMG submission 185986) | Bovine rumen microbial communities from Lethbridge, Alberta, Canada - RJG_03 | ecosystem: Host-associated > Mammals > Digestive system > Stomach > Rumen | place: Canada: Alberta | collected...
AACTGAAACTGAGACTTTAAATAATGACTTTATTTCATTTGCAATTTTTGAACTTCTACTAGTGTTTGCATGTTTTGAAGTTGGATATAAAAAGGACAGCATGTACATTGGATGGTTTGGAATGGAGATGTTTGCTATTGATTGCTCAACTCTTTTTTTAGGCAATTTATATAAATTATATAGTGGCAACTTTGATAAGTATTTTTCTATTATTCTGATGTCAGGGACAATTTACTACATTGCTAAAATAATATGGATGTCAATTAAACTATTAAAGAAATAACTTTATTGCAAAAAAGTATTTGGTTCAAAAAATTCTTATTTTTTTACTAAATACTTTTTTGCGTTTTATATTGTTTAATTTTAAAAAATGTAGTAAAATAGAGTATGTAAATTAAATAGTCGCGTATAGCCAATGCAGAAATGTGGCGTATGAGGAAAGTCCGGGCCCCATAGAGCAATGATGCTTGATAACGTCAAGTGAGGGAAACCTTAAGGAAAGTGCAACAGAAAACAACCGCCTCTTTTTATTTTGCTCTGTTTTTGCAGGACAAAAATAACTAGAAACTTTTGTTTCTTGGAGGTAAGGGTGAAAAGGCGAGGTAAGAGCTCACCGCCTCTTTAGTGATAAAGAGGGCATATGTAAACCCCATCTGGAGCAACACCGAGAGTGGAGTTTAAGGCTGCTCGCCATCTCCGAATTTGGTGGCAAGAGAATTGCATAGCAATATGTAATCGAGATAAATGACTATTTTTAACAGAACCCGGCTTACGATTTACTAAAAGAGTTCCTTTTCGGAACTCTCATTTTTTTATATACAAAATAATATAATAGAATTTTAATAAATAGTAATTAAATGATAAAATTAGGTTGTACTTTTTAAAAAATTCATATATAATAATGGAGGTCGAAAGGAGAAAAGGAACGAATGACCTTTATAGAAAATATTATTGAACAAGCAAAACAATCTGTAAAAACTATAGTTCTTCCAGAGTCAGAAGATATACGAATATTAGAGGCAACGCAAAAAATAGAAGAGCAAAAAATTGCACACATTATTTTGCTTGGCGATGAAAACGAAATTAGAAAAATGTCAGAAGAACACAACATAGATTTAAAACAAGCACAAATTATTAATCCTAAGATTTCAAAAAAGTTAGAAGAATATTCTCAAAAATTGTATGAGCTAAGAAAAGAAAAAGGTATGACATTGGAAACTGCAAAAGAGTTACTTTCTACTAATTCAAGATATTTTTCAACAATGATGGTTAAAGAAAATGATGCTTATGGATTTGTTTCTGGTGCATGTCATACTACTGCTGATACTTTGAAACCTGCATTGCAGATCATTAAAGGAGAACCTAGTGTAAAAACAGTGTCAGCATTTTTTATAATGGATTTACCAGATAAGAATTTTGGTGATAATGGAGTATTCATTTTTGCTGATAGTGGAATGAACGAAAATCCTGATGCTGAAAAGTTATCTGACATTGCGATTGAGTCTGCAAAAACATATAAAAAATTAATTAATAAAAATGGACAACCAAGAGTTGCAATGCTTTCGTATTCAACAAAGGGAAGTGCTCATTCTGAGCTAACTGAAAAGGTTGTAAATGCAACAAATTTAGCACATGAAAAGGCACCTGATTTATTACTGGATGGGGAATTACAATTGGATGCTGCGGTTATACCAGAAGTTCAAAAAATGAAAGCACCTGATAGCCCTATTGAAGGAAAGGCTAACATATTGATATTCCCTGATTTGGATTCTGGAAATATAGGATATAAATTAACTCAAAGATTTGGTCACGCAAATGCGTATGGCCCTTTATGTCAAGGATTAGCAAAGCCAGTAAACGATTTGTCTAGAGGATGCTCTGCAGATGACATTGTTGGTGTAGTTGCTATTACATGTATACAATAAAAAAATTGCAATATAAGATTACAAATACAAAAAATGAATATAAATGTAAAATTTTATTAGTTCTAAAGCAAGAAATATTGTAATATGTAATTCAAAAAAGTTAAAATAATATTAAAATAAAATGTAAATAGAAAAAAGAAAGGAAATTTTAAAATGAAAATTTTAGTTGTCAATTGTGGAAGCTCATCAGTAAAATATCAATTAATTGATATGGAAAATGAAAGCGTTATAGCAAAAGGAATTTATGAAAGAATAGGTGATGAGAAAAGTTCTTTAACACATAAAATAAATGGAGAAAAATATGTAATTGTGAACTTTGTAAAAAATCATAAAGAGGCTTTAGATTTTATTATAAAGCAATTACTTAATCCAAAGTATCAAGCAATAAAAGATTTAAATGAAATTGATGCAATAGGACACAGAGTAGTTCACGGTGGAGAAAAATTTGCTAGTTCAGTATTAATTACTGATGACGTAATAAAAGCAGTTGAAGAATGTATTCCACTAGCACCAGTTCACAATCCTGCTTGTTTAATTGGAATAAGAGCATGCCAAGAATTAATGACAGGAAAGCCAATGGTTGCAGTTTTTGATACAGCATTTCATCAAACAATTCCAGAAGAAAGATATTTATTGCCAATTCCATATAGATATTATGAAAAATATAGATTAAGAAAATATGGTTTTCATGGAACATCACATTATTATGTTTCAAGAAGAATTGCTGAATTAATGGGCAAGCCTGTTGAAGACTTAAAAATAGTAAATTGCCATTTGGGACAAGGTGCAAGTTTATGTGCTATACAAAATGGAAAATCTGTAGAAACATCAATGAGTTTAACTCCAACATCAGGAATTGCAATGTGCTCACGCTCTGGCGATTTGGATCCATTAATAGTTACATTTTTAATGAAGAATGAACACCTTACAGAAGAAGAAGTTGAAAATGTGTTAAACAACGAATCTGGTGTTTATGGAATGAGCAATTGCATTTCAAAAGATTTTAGAGACTTGGAAGAGGCAATAAGTGAAGGAAACAAAGTTGCAGATAGAACAGTAGATTCTTACTGTTACATAGTAGCACAAACAATTGTAAAATATGCGGTTTCAATGCAAGGCATAGATGTTATAACATTTACTGCAGGTGTAGGAGAAAATCAATTTAATATTAGAAGAAGAATTTGTGAATATTTGAAATTCATGGGAGTTGAACTTGATAAAGAACTTAACCATGTAAGATCATGTGAAAGAAAAATTTCATCTGAAAATTCAAAAATTCAAGTATGGATTGTTCCAACAGATGAGGAATTAATGATTGCAAGAGATACAAAGAGACTTGTTACAGGAAAATAAAAAATTGGAAAACGCCATTGAATTAATTGGCGTTTTCCTTATTTAAAAAGAGGAAAAATTATGAATAGAGAAACATATCTAAAATGTAATAATAAAAAATATTGTAAGATTATCTCGATAGATGAACCAGTAAGATTAAACTCAAACATAAAAACTTATGTTAAAGGTCATAAAAAAACTATAATTGTTTTTCTATTGATAATTTTAATTATATTATTTGCTACTTTTAAATTTAATATGCAAATTATTTTATCCGCTATAGGCTTACTATTATTACTAATGGTTATGTTTATTCTTAATAATACATATTCAATTACTGCAAACAAAGGAAAGGTAAAAATTGAAGCGGATTTTACTATAAACTATATACCTTATGAAAAGCTTATTAATATATATGTTTCTGAAACAAAAAATAAAATACTTTTTTTAATACCATATAATTTTTATGACTTGAAGATAATTTTTTATAGTACAGATGGAAAACTTATGGAGGCAACTTATTCTACAGTTATGTTAAATCCAAAACAAATAATTAATTTTTTTAAAAAATTTAATTTTGAAGTTTTAGAGGAACAAGCTAATGAAGAAAGAAGAGAAGTAGAAAAGGATAAAGCAAGAAAAATTATTTGGGCTTTGATTGCAATTGTAATTTTAGCTTTACTAATTACAGGATTTATAATTTATATAATTAAAATAAATAACAAATAATAAATTCTTTATAATAGATAATTATCTTCTTCCAAAAATTTCTTAGGTTTTCTTGGTTCGGGCTTTGGCTACTAAAAATTGCTCCGTGGACCCTAGCCCAAGCGGAGCCAATTTTTTAGCGTAGCCATCGGTAATCAAGGAAGATCCGAACAGCCCTCACACTGCGAAAAACACGAAATTTTCTCCAGAAGATAATTATTTATTTATATTGTAAAGTAAAATTAAATGTAGTATAATGTAGAAAAAAGATTGAGAAGGAAGAAAAAATATGGCAGAAAAAGCAATAACAAAAAAAGAAAAAAAAGGAATAAACAAAACTGAAATTACAGAGAAAACAACCAAAATCACATTTAACATACTAGCAATATTTTGTTTAGTTCTTTTTAGTATAGCAATAGTATCAAAAGAATTTCAAAATGATACATTTTACACAATAAAAATAGGACAATTAATCAGAACAAATGGCATTGATTATAAAGATCATTTCTCATGGATTTCTGATTTACCATATACCTATCCTCATTGGTTATATGATGTTATGATATCAATAATCTATGATCATATGGGCGGATTTACTGGGGTTTATATTTCAACAATGGTATTTTCTGCTATTATGGCTATTTGCTTATATTTTACCAATAAAAAAATTTCTAAAAATTCATTAATTTCGTTTTTAATGGCATGGGTTCAAATGTATTTATTAAAGCCATATATTACAGCAAGAGCGCAACTTGTTACTTTTATACTATTTATATTAACAGTATTTTTTATTGAAAAATTTTTGGAAAAACCAAAGCCTATTTACGCTATTATTTTAATAATTATTCCAACATTGATTGCAAATTTACATGCAGCTGTTTTTCCATTTTACTTTATTTTGTATTTACCATATATAGGAGAATACTTAATTAGATTACTAATAGATTTTAATCTATTTCATAAATTAAGAATTACTTTAATTAAAGACAAAATTAATTTTACAAATAAAAAATTAAAAAAAGCGAATGAAAAAGATGCAAAAAAGTATCAAAAACAATTAACAAATTTGAATATTGAATTAGACGAGGCTAATAAGAGTTTAGAAAAATTTGCAAATAAAGAAAAAGAAAAATTAGCTAATCCATATAAACTAGAAATTGAAAGAAATGACAATGTTAAAAAGTTAATACTTATTATGATTTTATGTGCATTTACTGGATTCCTTACACCATTGAAAGGCGCACCTTATACATATACATGGAAGACTGCAAAAGGTTCTAGTCTACAAAACATTAATGAGCATTTGCCTTTAACACTTATTAATAATAAGCCACTTATTGTGTTCTTAACTATTGCATTTATTCTACCAATGTTCACAAAAATAAAAGTTAAATTGAGAGACGTATTTTTCTTTTCTGGACTTTTACTATTGGCATTTATGTCAAGAAGACAAACTTCAATGCTTGTTATTTTTGGTGGATTTGCATTGGGTAGAGTAGTTGCGGAATTAGTTAAAAAATATGATTCGACTGGAACTAAAGAAATGATAAAATATATGACATCTTACTTAGGAGAAACATTATCTATTTTATTATTTATTGTGATTGCATATGCATATTACAAGCCTAATTTTAAAACTGAATATGTTTCAAAAAATTCATATCCAACTGAAGCAGTAAAGTGGATAAAAGAAAATTTAGATTATACATCAGATGACTTTAAAATATTCAATGAATATAATTATGGAAGTTATATGCTAATGAATGATGTTCCTGTATTTATTGATTCTAGATGTGATTTATACATGCCAGAATTTAATGGAGAGTATGATAAAGAAAAGAAAAAATATGAGGGTCAAAATATTTTTCAAGACTTTATGAATATTGTAAGTATTACAACAGATTTTGATAAAAAGTTTGAGGAATATGATATCAAATATGTAATGACAAAACCAAATTCAAAATTAGCTATGTTAATTGAAAAGGAACCAGAAAACTATAAAGAAATATACAAAGATAACTCATTTAAAATATATGAAAGGTTAAAATAGTTTGGCAATTTTACTTAATAAAAAAGTTTTTAAAGTAAATAAAGAAGATAATAATAAAAGGCTTGATACTTATGTTTCAAGCCTTAATCTTGATTTATCTAGGGCAATGTGCCAAAAGATGATAAAGCAAGGAAAAATTAAAGTAAATGAAAAAGTTCAAAAAGAGTCATATAAAATTAAAGAAGATGACAAAGTTGAAGTTGAATTTTTTGAACCAGAGGAAACCAATATTGTTCCTGAAAAAATCCCACTTGATATTGTTTATGAAGATGATGATATTATTGTTATTAATAAACAAAAGGGACTAGTTGTTCATCCTGGAAATGGTAATCCTGATGGTACTCTTGTAAATGCTATTCTTGAACATTGCAAAGGTAACCTTTCTGGAGTTGGTGGAAAGTTAAGACCTGGTATTGTACATAGACTTGACAAAGATACATCAGGGTTAATGATTGTTGCTAAAAACGATAAAGCACATATTAATTTATCTGAGCAATTGAAAGAACATAAAGTTAGAAAAATATACACAACAATTGTTAGAGGAAATATTAGTGAGGATACTGCTACAATTGATATGCCTATTGCTAGAAGTAAAACTGATAGAAAGAAAATGGCTGTAGACAAAGATGGAAAAGAGGCTATCACACATATTAAAGTTATCGAAAGATTTGGAAATTATACGCTTCTTAGAGTTAAAATTGATACAGGCAGAACACATCAAATAAGAGTTCATTTAGCACAAATTGGACATCCTGTATTAGGAGATGAAGTTTATTCAAACGGAAAAAATGAGTTTGGAGTGAAAGGACAACTTTTACATAGTACTGAACTTGATTTTGTTCACCCAATTACAAATAAAAAAATGCATTTTGAAGCAAAATTACCTGATGAATTTCAAAGGGTTATTGTGACTTTGGAAAATAAAAAAGTTTAAAGAGAGGAAAAAATAATGCTATTAAAATTAGAAGGAAGAAAACTAATAAAAACAACTTTACCACAAGAAATTTTAGCAAAAGTGCATATGAAGGATGAAAAAAATCAATCTGTAGAAGAAAAAGCACAAGAATGCAATAAATAAATAGAGAATAATTTGAAATTGTGAAAGGAAAAATATGATAGAACGTTTGCAAAAATATTTGGCTGAGTGTGGCGTTGCTTCTAGAAGAAAAAGTGAAGAGCTAATACAATCAGGCAAAGTAAAAGTAAATGGAAATGTAGTTACAGAATTAGGTACAAAGATAGACACGGAAAAAGATAAAGTAGAATACAATAATATAATTATAGAAAAAGAAGAAGAAAAAGTTTATATTTTACTTAATAAGCCTATTGGTTATGTTACAACAATGCATGATCAATTTGATAGACCTACAATTATGGAGTTGGTAAAAGTAAAGGAAAGGGTAGTTCCTGCTGGAAGACTTGACATGTATACATCTGGAGCAATACTTTTATCAAATGATGGAGATTTTATTAACAAAATAACTCATCCTAAAAATGAAATAACAAAAACATATAATGCTACTATTAAAGGAATAATTACCAAGGAAGAAATTGAAAAATTAGAGAATGGAATTGAAATTGATAATAATGGTGAAAAGTATGTAACTAAAAAAGCAAAAGCAAAGATATTAAAAATAGATGAAGAAAACAAAATATCAAGAGTTCAAATTACAATACATGAGGGAAAAAATAGAGAAGTTAGAAAAATGTTTGAAGCACTTGGTAAAAATGTTATTGCTTTACACAGATCTAAAATTGGAGATTTGGAAGTTAAAAACATCATGCTTGGAAAGTGGAAATATTTAAGAAAGAGTGATTTAGATAAAATTTTTACTAAATAGAATTTTAAAAATTGTCATAACGAGTGAATGAATTATTGGAAAAATTTTATTTAGTATCTTAAAAGTATTTTTTTTAAAATTAAGATTTTAGATAAATTTTTTAAACAAAATTTCAAAATTAAGTTACAAATTATTTTTTATATGATAGAATTTATTTAACAAATGAAATAATGAAAGGCCAAAAATATGAGTAAGAAAAAGAAGATTATAATAATTGTTGTTGCCGTAGTTGTTGCAGTTATCATTTCTGCAATAATTGGTTTCACATCATTTTACATAAAATCAATGGAGGCAACAGGTACTTCAGATGAAACTATCATTGTAAGTATTCCACAAGGATCAACATCAAGTGAAATAGGTACAATACTTAAAGAAAATAATTTAATAAAGAATGAATTTACATTTAAACTATACACAAAATTAAATGATGTATCTGATATGAGAGCAGGACAATATCAATTAAATAGAACAATGAGTGTAAGCGAAATTGTTGAATGTTTGCAACAAGGAAAGAATATCGTAAAAGATACTGTTGATGTTACATTCCTTGAAGGCAAGAATATGAGGTGGATTGCTAAGAAAATTGCAAACAATACAGAAAATTCAGAGGATGATGTCTTTAATTTATTAAAAGATGAAAACTATTTAGATTCATTAATTAATGAGTATTGGTTTATCACAGACGAGATAAAAAATGAGAATATTTATTATTCACTTGAAGGATATTTATTCCCAGATACTTATAACATAAAAATAAAGGCAAGTGTTCAAGATATATTTAAAATAATGCTTGATCAAATGGAACAAAAACTTGAACCTTATAAAGAAGAAATCGAAAGCAAAGGAATATCAGTTCACAAATTATTAACAACTGCTTCGATTGTTGAAATGGAAGCAGCAAATGATGAAGATAGGGGAAGCGTTGCAAGTGTAATATATAATAGACTTTCTAATAATATGGCAATTGGAAGCGATGTTACAACATATTATGCAATTAAGGTTGAACCAAGTGAAAGAGATTTGTATAAATCAGAATTGAATTCTGAAAATGCATATAATACTCGTGGACCAAATATGGAGGGTAAACTTCCTGTAGGACCAATTTGTTCAGTAGGAGAGGCTTCTATAAAGGCTAGTTTGTATCCAGATGAAACAGATTATTTATACTTTGTAGCAGACAAAAATGGCAAATTATATTTTGCAAAAACTAGTCAAGAACACAATAATAACATTGCCAAACTTCAAAGCGAAGGACTATGGTATTCTTATGAAAACTAAAATTGAAAACCATATATTAAGAAATAAAAAATTATTATTTGAATTGTAAATTGGATTGAGTATATTAAATTTTAATGATATTAAGCAGAAACTTTTGATATTTATATTATATAGTATAAAAAAATAATTTTTGGAAATAATCACTTTAATGTAAAGTGATTATTTTTTTGTAAAACTTTGTTGATAAAAAATATTTGATATTTATTTTGCTTTAATAAAATTATAATTGTATAGTGCTTATTTTAAGGAGGAGTTATGTTTGATATAAAGAAGATAATAATAATTTTTATAATTCTTGCATTATTTTCAGCATTATTTGGTGTGTTCCTTAACATATATTTAAATAGAAAAATGGAGACTGCAGATATGGAGCAAATCAATATGATTAATGAAAAAACAGAAACAATGAATAAGGTTGAAAATATTGCAGAAAAAAAGGAGATAACTGTAGATGTTTCTGCAAGCAATCAAAAACCATTAAATGAAACTGAAAAATATATTGTAAAAAGCAAAGATGGCAAAATTGTTGTATATCAAATAAATACTAATGGCGAAGAAAAGTTATATAAAGAAACAGATATAATTACAAAATATTTGACAGATGAAGATTTGAAATTGCTTGAAAATGGAATAGAAGCAGATAGTGAGAATGAACTTAATAAAATATTAAGCGATTTTGAAGAATAAGACATTGATTAAAAATATATGGCAATTTAAATAATGCAAAACAATAATTAAAAAATACATGGCAATTCAAATTACTATAAAACAATAAATATTTGATAACACATATCAAAGCAAATCAATAGAAAGCTTGAAAATACTGACTTTTTCAATGAATAAAAAACATATGTGAAAATTTTGTGAAAATTAGCAATCTCTATTGACAATTGCTAAAAAAGGGTATAAATTATTAGCAGTCGTTAAGAAAGACTGCTAATTTTTTTAGGAGGTATTGATTATGTTAAAACCATTAAGTGACAGAGTTATTGTAAAAATGATTGAAGCAGAAGAAACAACAAAGAGTGGAATTATTCTTTCAAGTGGAAGTAAAGAAAAACCACAAATTGCTGAAGTAATTGCTGTAGGACCAGGAGGGGATGTTGATGGTCATAAAGTCGAAATGACTGTAAAGAAAGGCGAAAAAGTAGTTATTAATAAATATTCTGGAACAGAAATAAAATATGAAGGTGTTGATTACATAATAGTAAGACAAAGTGATATTTTAGCAATTGCAGAATAGTAAAAAATAAAATTTATAATTTTACTACTAATTATAACGTTTTTATGTATTGTTAAATTTATGAAATTATATAGATCAAATGTTGAAAATAAAAATTCACAATACATTTAAACAAATTATTAAAACTTTTTAATATGTTATTTGGAAGGAGAATATATTATGGCAAAACAAATAGAGTATGGCGAGAATGCTAGAAAAAATCTTTTAAATGGTGTTAACAAATTAGCTAACACAGTAAAAGTTACATTAGGACCAAAAGGAAGAAATGTAGTTTTAGATAAAAGTTATGGTTCACCTTTAATTACAAATGATGGTGTAACTATCGCAAAGGAAATCGAGTTACCAGATAGATTTGAGAATATGGGAGCTCAAATTGTAAGAGAAGTTAGTGAAAAAACTAACGATGTAGCAGGTGATGGTACTACTACAGCAACTGTTTTAGCACAAAGTATGATTAAAGAAGGTGTTAAAAACGTTGCAGCAGGATCTGACCCAATGGCTATAAAGAGAGGAATGGATAAAGCTACAGAAAAAGCTGTTGAAATTTTA
>Ga0256406_1007026_pt1 | contig 10925 bp, 11 predicted proteins | sample RumenRJG_03DNA_FD_185986 | JGI IMG/M metagenome (GOLD analysis project Ga0256406, IMG submission 185986) | Bovine rumen microbial communities from Lethbridge, Alberta, Canada - RJG_03 | ecosystem: Host-associated > Mammals > Digestive system > Stomach > Rumen | place: Canada: Alberta | collected...
GCGTCATGCAGGGCTTTTTTCTCGTTTTCAAAATCTGCCATTTTCTCTCCTCTAGTCGGTTGAGATTCAACCGTTGGGCTAAGCACTCACTTGGATGTATTTAACCTTGAGTGAGCATTCGTATAAATGTTTTTATATTAGTTTTATCGGATAATCCCATTCGATAATTAGTAATGTATATATACTGTTGGATGGATTATATAACCTTCATTAAATGCAGTATAATTTTCCTCTTTTGTTATGCTGTTTATCCCCGCAGATTGCCTCCTTCAGATTAATTGCTGGTTAATAATATCTTAGATATTTGTATTGTGGTTTTACCAAACAATGTACATTTGTTGGGCATTTTAAGCAGTTATGCTCCAGTGTACAAATAAAATCAATTTAGGGGGCCGATTCCGATCCTTTTCGGCCGCCGTCCAAAAGCATCCATACGGAACTCGTATTATTGGATGAATGATATAACCATCGAACAGGAACCGCCCGGAAGCGGTTCCTCTCTTAGTCTCTCTCCTATAATATATAATCAACAAAGAAAAAAGGAATCGGCGCCCGGAGGCGCCGGAAGATGTTTCGGTCAGTCGGATGCTTCGGCTTCGGCCGTCCCGCCCAATCTTCTGGTCTGAACAATCCACCATAGAGGCAGGTAGCAGATGAGGATTATGCCTGCGATGATCGCGGGCGTGATGCTGTCCACCAGGTTGTAGCTCCAGTACACGAGGCAGGGGAACCACAGGACGAACTGCACGAACACCATGGCGGCGATCGGATAGATCCAGCACTTGGGCGCGGAGTACGGCCTCGGAAGGTCCCTGAACTCGGGGTCCCGCCTGGACTTGACGAACGCCGCGAGGGCGATGCCGTTGGCGAGGCAGTACCCGATGGCCGAGGCCGATAGGATGGTCGAACTGGTATCTCCGGACTTGGCCACGCAGCCGCTGTATCCGACGATGAACACCAGCAGCATGTTGAAGACACAGACGAAGAGCATGGCGTTGGCCGGCATGCCCCTGCCGTTGACCTTCCCGAACCACTCGGGCAGGTTCCCCTCGCCCGCCATCGAGTACAGCGTCCTGGAGGAACCGAGGAACCCGGTCTGGATGACGAGCACCATAGCGATGATCAGGAGGAACAGGGCAACGTACTTCCCGGTGTCCCCGAAGACGGCCTCGGAGAGAGGCGCTAGGATGGCATTGGTCATGAGCGCCGCATCGTCCGGGTCGCTCTGATCGAACGATCCGTAGACGCCTACAGACACGAAGAAGTACATGAAGAGGCAGATCATCCCGCAGCTGAAGAGCGCCTTTGGGACATCCTTGCCGGGATTCTCGTATTCAGGGCCGTAGATGGCCGCGGTCTCCCATGCGCAGGCGCTCCACTGGGCCAGCCCGAAGCATCCGAACAGGAGGACGATGTCCTCGAAGTCCCAGCTCCAGTCGGGCGATGTGATGTTGTCGGTGATGTTCGCGAACTCGAACTCTCCCGAGATGAAGGCACCGGCAACGATGATTATTATGGGTATAACAGACACGATCGCCAGGATCATCCCGAGCTTGGCGCCTCCCTCGAGGCCCCTTACCCCGAGAACATACATCACAGCGACGATGATCAGCCCAACGGCCATGTAAAGGCCGAGGTAGGTCCATCCCTTGATGTCCCACTCGAACATCTGGACGAGATAGTCCCCGATCATCATGGTGAATATCGCCACCACGGGGCACCATGCGAACCAGTAGCACCAGGCGCTGAAGGCGCCTATGAACTTCCTCATGTCATGGGGATTGTTCGGGTCTTTGGGCTTGAAAACCGTCTGCGCGCACCCGGGAAGCCCGGTGGCCTTCGGGAACACCGTGACCATCTCCCCGTACGCCATGTTCTGCAGGAAGCCCTGCAGGACCGAGATCGTCCAAACGAAGATGCACAGTCCCCATACGATGTTGCTGACATCCGCCAGGGAAGGCAGGATCAGGATGGGAACGCCCATCGCGATGAACAGACCCTGCTTCCAGCTCACGGAACGCTTCAATCCGCCTTCGGCTTGTTCTTCTGCCATTATTACCACACACACTTGACGCACCGTTCCCGGAGGAACGGAACGGTCTGCCAGACCGTTTATGCGGCCTTCTTTCTGGGAGGGCCGCCGCCGTGTAAGAAAACCTTTTTACACTCTATTTAAGACTTTAATGCCATCAGCCGTAATGTTTATATTTGATGGATTTTCGATTATAAATGAAAAGAAAAACATTAATAATGATGGATAAAGAAGCGTCTCACGCCAGGAACACCTGAGGGGGACCGGGTCCGTCTGTCCTTCTACAAATATCCCGTCGGTACGATTATGTAAAATATCCGCTGGGCATCACCAGTATCCATGGCTAGCAAAAAAGAAGAGAAGAGCGCCGGCCAGAAACTGGAAGAAGAGCTTCTCATGAAGCCCAAGATCGTCGGAGAGGCCGACAACGGCCTCCTCCGCGAGGCTATGGACTACGCCGAGGAGTACAAGCAGTTTCTGCATTACAAGACCGAGCGCGAGATACTCGACTACACGCTGCCGCTCGCCCAGAAGGCAGGCTACAAGGAGTTCAAGATCGGCACCAAGTACGATGCCGGCGACAAGGTCTACTTCAACAACCGCGGGAAGAACCTCATCCTGATGACCTTCGGGAAAAGGCCTGTGTCCGAGGGCGTCAGGATCAGCGTCGCCCACGTGGACAGCCCCAGGCTCGACTTCAAGCCCAACCCCCTTTTCGAATCCACCGACATGGCATACTTCAAGACCCACTACTACGGAGGGATCAAGAAGTACCAGTGGACCGTCATCCCCCTGTCGCTGCACGGCGTCGTCACCCTGGCAGACGGCAAGACCATCAAAGTGCGCGTCGGAGAGGAGCCCGGCGACCCGAGGTTCTGCATCACCGACCTCCTGCCCCACCTCGCGAGGGACCAGGTGTCCAAGCCCGGCAACAAGATCATCGACGCCGAGCAGCTGAACGTCCTGATCGGCTCCTGGCCGTTCAAGGACGACAAGGTGTCCCAGAAGGTCAAGCTGAACATCATGGAGATCCTGCACGAGAAGTACGGGTTCAAGGAGGAGGACTTCCTGTCCGCCGAGCTCTGCGCCATACCCGCGTACGAGCCCATGGACATCGGGTTCGACAGGTCCATGGTCGGGGCCTACGGGCAGGACGACAAGGTCTGCGCCTTCGCCCAGTTCAAGGCCGAGATGGACACCAAGAAGCCTGAGTTCACCACCATGATGGTCTTCGCCGACAAAGAGGAGACCGGCTCCGACGGCCCCACCGGCATGAGGTCCGTCTTCTGGAAGGATTTCCTGGAGGATGTCGCTTCCGCATGGGGATTCCCCATCCGCCATGTCCTGAGGAAATCCATGTGCCTGTCCTGCGATGTCAACGCCGCGGTGGACCCCGCATGGCCCGAGGCCTTCGAGCCTCAGAACTGCTCCTTCCTCGGAAGGGGGCCTGTCGTGTCCAAGTACACCGGCGCCGGCGGGAAATACTCGACCAACGACGCCTCGGCGGAGGTCATGGGCTACCTCAGGGGCATCCTCAAGGAGGCCGACGTGCCCTGGCAGGTCGGCGAGCTCGGCAAGACCGATGTCGGCGGCGGAGGTACCATCGCCGTGGACATATCGATCCACAACCTCGACACCGTGGACATGGGAGTCCCCGTCCTGTCGATGCACGCTCCCCTGGAGGTCACATCGAAAGCCGATGACTACCTCCTCTACAAGGCGATCTACGCTTACTACAACTACAAGAAGCCGAAGACCGTCTGAAGGGACCGATAAACTTCTGAAGGGGGCCGTGCCCCCTTTCCATAATTCTTCTTTTTAATAGTGATAAAGAATAGGAAGAGAGGCGGCGGAAGCCCGCCGCTTGTTTCTCACTCCTTCACTCCTTCGTATATGTAAACCGCGCCGAAGTTCTTCTTGTGGGCCTTCACATCAGTGAACCCGGCCTTCCTGAACTTCTCCTCCATGATCTCGCCGTGAGGGAAGCCCTTGATGGAGTTGGCGAGCCAATCGTAGGCAGGCATCTTCCCGTCTATGGACTCCCCCTTGTCGTACTTCCTCCCGATCTTCTGGACGCGGTACTTCATGTATATATTGAAGAAATAGCGGATGACCCTGTTGTCCGGAGTGGCCATCTCGGCCACCACCGCCTTGCCCCCTTTCCTGAGGACGCGGTTCATCTCGCAGATCGCCTTCTGGACGTCGTTTACGTTCCTCAGCATGTACCCGCTGGTGACCAGGTCGAAGGTCTCATCGGGGTACTGCAGATTGAGGGCATCCCCTTCGACGAACTCCACCGGCCTCGGGAGATGCCTCTCCGGCATTTTGGACTCGGCGTACTTCAGCATCTCCGGGGTGATGTCCAGCCCGGTCACGTGCCCCTCCGGGCCGGCGTGCTCGGCGACCAGGAACGCTATTTCGCCCGTCCCGGTGCCGATGTCGATGCAGTTCTTCCCCGAGATGTCCCCGGCGAGCTTCATCATGTACCTGTGCCAGCTCTGGATCATCCTCAGGGACATTATCTCGTTCATCTCATCATAGTACGACGCGATCTCCGTGAACACATCTTTCACGTAGACCTCCTTGCCGTCGAACTGCGTTCCGTTGGGTTTGACTTCTTCCTCAGCCATTGTCTCTCACCTCATCCTCCGGTACCCCGCAGCCCGATCACAGCAGGAAGTACCCTATCAGGTATCCTGCGGTCAGGAGGACACCGAAATGCCAGTTGTGGCTGAACGCCATCGGGACCAGCAGCCTGCTGGGCCCCGCCTCGGTCGGCGCCAGCTTTGAATTGTCCAAGACCTTCTTCAGGTCCCACAGGGCCGCGAACGCGAGCGCGCAGGTCCACGGCACGGCGCCAGCTATGATTATCGCCGCCAGGATCACATAGGCGGCGCATCCCTCCGCCCTGTAGAGCATCATGCTGTGGGCGTAGGTCATGTGCCCGGAGAGGGTGCCGACGCCCGCCTTCCTGTCCTCCCAGTAGTCGCGCATCTCGTTGCCGCTCAGGACGGACGTGATCAGGAACGCGTTCGGAAGACCCAGCAGGAATGCCTCCCAGGTGACCGTGCCGGCCATGGCATAGTAGGTCCCGGTGTGCATGAGCAGACCCATGAGGATAAAGCAGCAGATCTGCCCCATCCCATGGTACTTGTAGGCCACTCCTACGGTGTACAGGCCGGCCCCGGCTATGCCGGCGATACCGAACCAGAGGATCCCCCATCCTATGTGCCAGATCAGCACCAGACCGATGGCGGCGGTGATTCCCAGGCAGGCCATCCCCGCCAAGAACACTTTCTTGGGGGAAAGAGCGCCCGTGACGAGCTCGGGGGAGCGGGTCTCGTTATCGACGGTGTCCGTCCCCTTGGCGAAATCGCCGTAGGTGTTGAGGATGTTGGACGCCGACTGCAGCAGGCATCCCCCGGCGAGCACCAGAAGGAAGATCCACCAGCAGAACTCCCCGTCGGCGTAGGCGACGGCGCCGCCGATGAGCACGGGCACCACCGCGCCGTGGAGGGTCCAGGGCCGGAACACGTTGAACCATCCGGCCTTAACGGGCTTCACATCTGCCATGCGCACGGGATTGCCGAGGTGCTTAAAGTAGTCTTGCGTTATCGACTATCGATAAATAAAAGAACAGGGCCTGATATAACTGGCATATGAAGGGAGACCTCTCCACACTGAAGAAGGTGTGCCTGTACGGATCCAAGGTCATGTTCGCCGGCACTGCCGTCCTGTCGGCCATCATCGGTGCGCTGATGGTGCTGGGCGCCGGGTCGCTGTTCTCGGACGGCATGCGCGAATTCCTCGGAGGGTTCATCGGCTCCGATTTCACTGACGGAACGGACGCCGAGGCAGTGTCAGCATACCTGATAATGCTCCTGATCTTCGCGCTGGCGGTCATCACCGTGTTCACGACGTATCAGGTCATGGTCTCCATCTACACGGAGCACAGCCCCTTCACCGAGACCAACACCTCCAGGATCAAGATGGTCTCCAAAAGCTACCTCGTATGCGCCGTGGCGTTCCTGGTGCTGGAAGCGGCCGGCGGCAACGGCCTGGCCGTCATCTCCTTCATGTTCTTCGGATGCGTGCTCATCGCCGTCGTCCTCTACATGTTCGCTCTGATCATCCGCTACGGTTCCCTCCTGCAGGACGAATCGGACCATACCCTGTGAGGCGACGGCATGACGATAGTTCTCAGATTGGACAGGGTGATGGCCGACAGGAAGATCTCTCTCAACCAGCTGGCTAAGATGGTCGGCATCAGCAACGTGAACCTCTCCAACATAAAGACGGGGAAGATCTGCGCCATCAGGTTCTCGACGCTGAACGGGATCTGCAGGGCCCTGGACTGCCAGCCCGGCGACATCCTCGAGTACATCGAGGATGAGAAGCCCGAGTGATCATTAATTATTGATTATCGTTAATAATTTAATGATAATCAATATATTAATAGTGGCTCCGACTTCCTATTGCAATGAAAGTCATCCTGAAGCTCCTGTGCAGCACCGCCTTCATGATGGGGCTGGCCCTTGTCGTCTCGCTGATCACCAATTACGGCGGTTTCTTCCCCGGGGATGTCCTGACGTCCGACCGCCGCAGCAACATCACCATACTGGTGCTGGCTATCATGATGACGATCACGCTATCCAGGATCCCCTACAGGAACCTCAATCCCATCGAGCACCGCCGGTCGGTGGCCCGCGCCGTTCTGCTGGGGATCGTCCTCGCCAGCATCATCCCGCTGATCGCCTATTACATCCTCGACGGCACCGAGGCCTACGGCCGCTACGCCGAGGGGCTGGTGTTCATCGCCGCCGCGCCGTTCGCCGCCTCGGTGGGCCCGCTCTCCCTCATACTGAGGGGGGACCTGGAGCATGCCCTGCGCTCCACCATCATCGTCTACGTCGTCGACCTGGTGTGGATCCCCTTCATCATCTGGGTCACCCTGGGCGAGACCGTCGACATGTACAGCGTGGTGAAGACCGTCATCGAGATCATCGGCATCCCGCTGGTGGTCTCCCGCCTCTTCACGAGGGTGAAGGTCGGCAAGACCTCCATGGCGGTCTTCCTCAACTGCTGCATATTCTTCCTGGTCTGGCTCTCCGTCAGCTCCACCAACTTCCCGAAGGCGGCGGACGTGTTCATAGTGTTCATGCTCATCGCCTTCCTGCGCGATTTCGGGCTCGGGACGTTCACCGCCTATGCGGAGAAGAAGGCCCGCATACCCTGGGCCCAGCGCGTCCCGGACATCCTCATGATCTCCTACAAGAACAAGGGCATAGCCATTGCCCTGTGCGTCTCGGTCATGGAGGGGCCGGCCATCGGCGACGCCATGGTGGCCGTCGCCTGCTCGATCATCATCGAGGTCATCTGGGTGGCCTTCATGGACTCCGTCCTGTTCTCCAAGAAGAGGATGGAGAAGGAGCTCAGCGAAGAGAAGGCAGCGGGCGGGGCCGTCGCCTGACCCTGCCGTACTGGGTATAATCGAAGAAGTCGGTTATCCTGGGGACCTCGCGCCCCTTCAGGGGCACGACCTCGTCCTCCGGGCCGGGGCTCCCCGAGAGCATCTCGGCGGACGGGTCGTAGACCTTCCCCTCCCTCGTGGAGGGATCGGACGAGTTCGCGTAGCAGTACAGGCATCCGTGCGCGCAGGTGTTGTACTCCCCGATGTCAATGCTCTTGATGCACCTGCATCCATCGCGCAGCTTGGAATCCTCGTCCTCGAACGGGATCCCCAGGTGCGTCATCGTCCTCCTGTCGATGCATCCGAGATTGTCGATCCCGAACGCAGAAAGATCATATCTGGGACAGCAATAGCTCAGCCCGATCCCGTGCTTCTCTGCCGTCTTCGACATCATCGCCGCCATGGCGTCCATCTCGCCGGATGTGAGGGAGCGCAGGAGGTCCGAGTGCCCCGACAGCTTGCCGTACATGTCGAGGAAGCTGAATATGCAGCGGTCCGTGTATCCCTCCAGCTCCCCGCAGAGGGTCTCGAACTTCCTGCTGTGCCAGGCGAGCGAATGGCGCTCATTGATTATTATCGGGTCGTACCTCCACGCTATGCGGTCGGGGCCGAGCTTCTCCGATATCCTACGGAAGGCCTCGGTCACGGACGCCTTCGGAGGGACCCCGGGCTCCAGGTCCCTGCCGTAGCCGGTGACGGTCACCTGGAAGAGGCACATGTGGCCCATGCGCCCGATCTCGTCCAGGTATTGGAGCATCGGCGACGGGTCCTTGGTGATGAAGACCAGGGCGTCCACGTCCGCGCGGGCGAGGCTCACGCGGTACACCAGCTGACGGTACACAGGATTGCGGACGAGGCAGTACCCGGCGCGGAGCCTGTTCATCATCCACTCCGAGTGGAACGCAGAGATATCTGTGCGCCTGCTGGCGCTTATTATCATCGGGAACAAATCCGCCGAATGCGATAAATAATTTTCAACCCATAGCCGAAATCGATGGAGAACGAGCGCATAAAGACATTCGTCACGATAATCGGAAAGCTCAGCGTATGCGGTACCGAGGATGCTGTGACGGCGGTCTATCTTCCCAACGAGAACCTCCCCGCAATGCAGGAGGGCTCCTGGGAGGTCACCGAGGAGGCCGCCGCCGAGATAGGAGAATACCTGGCCGGCGGCAGGAAGAAGTTCGAAGTCCCCTATCTGCAGGAAGGGACCTCCTTCCGCCTCGATGTCTGGCACGCTCTCTCGGAGATACCCTACGGGAAGACCGTGACCTACACGGAGCTGGCCGCGGCAGCCGGGCACCCCAAGGCGGTCCGCGCCGCAGGTTCGGCGTGCGCGGAGAACAGGATACCCATAATCGTGCCGTGCCACCGCGTCGTGCCTTCGGCCGGCGGGGTCGGCAGCTACGTCGGCGGGTCCGAACTGAAATCCCGCCTGCTGGCCATCGAGAAGGAGCAGTCGTGAAGCAGGAGGAGGTCGATGCGTTCCTCGAGGCGAACGCCGACCCTGCCTACCGCACATTCAACAGCAGGATCATTCCCGATGCCGGCAGGATGGCGGGGGTGCGCATGCCCCTGCTACGGAAGTTCGCCGGGAAGATCATGAAGGACGACTGGCGCTCATTCCTGGAGCTCGAGCCGCATTACTATGAGCAGAAGGTCCTGAAGGCCCTGGTCATCGCGGAAGCGGAGATAAGCGGGCGGGAGAGGGTCCGTCTGACCGAGGAGTTCTCCCGGGAGATTGCAGACTGGGGGACCTGCGATACCCTCTGCGGCTCATGGAAGATCGATTCCGAATCTTCCGCGGAAATGCTCTGGGACATGTCGCTGAGGATGCTGAAGACGGGCAGAGAGTTCATGATGCGCGTCGGAGCGGTCATGATGCTGTTCCATTTCATCGATGATGAGCACATCGCGCAGATCATAGAGCAGATGCGCCGGATCTCCAGCCCCGGATACTACTGCAGCATGGGCGCCGGCTGGTGCCTATCGTTCTGCTACATCGCTTACCCGGAGATGACCGAGAAGGCGCTGGTCTCCGGATGCGCGGACCTGGAGGTGCTGAGGCTGGCCGTCAGGAAGATCCGCGAGTCGCACGCCGTCTCCACTGAGGACAAGACCCGCCTGAGAGAGGCGCTAGCACTGCAGCTGCAGACTCCGAGAAATACCCGCTGAACGCTGAAGGCCTGCCGGGATTCCGCAGCAGGGCCGGTCAGGGATCGGAGATCCTCACGATCTCCTGCATGATGAGCGCGGCGTTCTCCGCGCCTACGCGCGGCCCGTTCCTGGGGAGGAACATCCAATCGCGCTGCTGGCACTCTTCCTTGAGATCGGGGCTGGTGACGGCGATGACCCTGCCCTCGGGCAGGCAGTTGCTCGCCATGATCATCTCCATCATGTGCTTGGGCACGCAGACGATGACGCGGTCGAAGAGCTTGGAGGTGTAATCGATCTTGCCCAGGAAGTCCTTCTCCTTCTGCACCCTCTCGTAATCCTCGGGCTTCGACATGACCTCGGACACGGGGTACTTCATCACCGTGTAATCGGCCGGCACATATCCGAAATGGCTCGTGACGATCCCGAAGGACACCTCGCAGAGCTTGCTCCCGTCGCGCTTTTTGGCGAGGTCCAGCCTCGCGACCAGGTTCTTGACCTCCTGGGCGCGGCCTCCGAAGAGCTCGAAAGCGCTGCAGATCCCGTCCTTGAGCATCACGGTCGAATCGTTGGTGATCACGAGCACAAGGGTGGGAGCCTTCGGATACGCCTTCTCCTTCATTCAGACCTTCCCCCGGAAGCGGTAGGCTATGTTGCAGTTGCCCTCGGCGGACACCATGCAGGGGCCCATCGGCGAGGTCGGCTTGCAGGCCTTCCCGAACATGGGGCACTGCTCCGAGTCGATCAGCCCGCGGAGGACCTGGCCGCAGTTGCAGCCCTTGGGCTCCTCTTCCACCTGGGGGGTCTTGGCGAGGATGTCCTCCCAGACTTTGGTGGCATCGTATTTGGCGAACTTGGGCTTCAGGGCCATCCCGGACTTGGGGATGATGGGGAACCCGCGCCACTTGCGGTCGACCGGCATGAAGGTGTCGTCCATGATCTTGCGGGCCTTCACGTTGCCCTCGGGCTTCACCAGCCGGGTGTACTCGTTCTCGATCTCCGCCCTCCCCTCCTTCAGCTGGCGGCAGAGCATGTAGCAGGACATCAGCATGTCCAGGGGCTCGAACCCGCAGACCACCTGGGGGACGCCGTACTCGGTGGAGAAGTACTCGAACGCCTTGGTCCCGGTGACCACGGCGACATGGCCGGGCATGACCAGGCCGTCGATCTTCGATTCGCCCATGTTCAGTATGGTCTCGACGCAGGGCGCGGTGTAGCGGTGGCAGCTGTAGACCGTGAAGTTCTCCGGGACGTCCCCTTTCTGCAGGG
>Ga0256406_1007027_pt1 | contig 10925 bp, 11 predicted proteins | sample RumenRJG_03DNA_FD_185986 | JGI IMG/M metagenome (GOLD analysis project Ga0256406, IMG submission 185986) | Bovine rumen microbial communities from Lethbridge, Alberta, Canada - RJG_03 | ecosystem: Host-associated > Mammals > Digestive system > Stomach > Rumen | place: Canada: Alberta | collected...
CGCTGGCATCCGGCAAGAACATCAATGTCCTCGTATTTGATACTGAGGTTTATTCGAATACCGGCGGTCAGGCATCGAAGGCAACCCCGACTGGCGCGGTAGCGCAGTTCGCTGCAGCCGGCAAGACGGTTGGCAAGAAGAATCTCGCTCAGATGGCGATGTCCTACGGTTACGTCTACGTCGCACAGGTCGCGATGGGCGCAAATCCGAACCAGACGATCAAGGCGATTCAGGAAGCCGAAGCTTACGACGGACCGTCCCTGATCATCGCTTACTCGCCGTGCATCAACCACGGAATCCGCGCCGGAATGAACAACGCGATGGCAGAGATGAAGAACGCCGTTCAGTCAGGATACTGGAACCTGTTCCGTTACGATCCGTCCAGGGCGGAAGCCGGACAGAATCCGCTGACGATCGACAGCAAGAAGCCGTCAAAGGATTATCAGGACTTCCTGATGGGAGAAGTTCGTTACAGATCCCTGAAACAGGCAAATCCGGAACGTGCAGAAGTTCTGTTCTCAAAGGCGGAGAAGGCAGCGGAAGACAGATACGATAATCTCGTCAGACAGCATGATTCTCTGGAGAAGTAATTATGGAAAAAGCAAAAATTGACCGGATCAATGAACTGGCTCATCTTTCAAAAGAAAGGAAGCTGACTGCAGTCGAAGCAGAGGAGCAGCGAAAGCTCCGGAAGGAATTCATTCGAGAGATTCGCGCAGACCTGCGTCAGCAGCTGGACAATATTGAATTCGTCGATGATGTGAAAAGTTAACGAAATCAGCGGTGCCATTTGGCACCGCTGATTTCGTTTTTCATCCCGGTTACATTCCGAATAAAGGTCACAAATGCCGTAAAATGCCGTAAAACCGCAAGTTTTATCGTTTTTGGGAATGACTTTTTTAAGTCTGTATTGTATAATTAAATGAATTAGTGATTAAAGGGGAACAATATCTGATGGAAAAACTTGGACTAAACACAATTCGAGACTTATTTCGGGACTTTTACGTAAGTAAAGGGCATTATGCAGGAGGCAGCGCCTCGCTGATCCCGAAGAACGATAAGAGTCTGCTGATTATCAATTCCGGAATGGCTCCGCTGAAGCCTTATTTTTCCGGCGTTGAGACACCGCCGTCCAAGAGGATGACGACATGCCAGAAGTGCATCCGAACCGGCGATATCGACAACGTTGGAAAGACGGCACGGCATGGCACTTTTTTTGAAATGCTTGGAAATTTCAGCTTCGGTGATTATTTCAAAAGAGAATCTCTGACTTGGGGCTGGGAATTCATTACGGAAGTATTGAAGATGCCGAAGGATAAGATCTGGGCTACGATTTACTATGATGATGAGGAAGCGCACGATATCTGGATTGATCTGGGCATGCCGGAAGAGCATATCGTCCGCCTCGGCAAAGATGATAATTTCTGGGAAATCGGCCTGGGACCTTGCGGACCCTGCTCGGAAATCTTCTACGACCGCGGAGAGGAATACGGCTGCGGCAAACCGGATTGCAAGCCGGGCTGCGACTGCGACCGGTATATTGAGTTCTGGAATCATGTATTTACACAATTCTCGAAGGAAGAAGACGGCAGCTATTCAAATCTGGCGCATCCGAACATCGATACCGGCATGGGCCTGGAGCGTATTGCATGCATCATGCAGGGAGTGGATTCGATTTTTGACGTCGATACTGTCCGTCACATTCTTCAGGCAGTCGAAGAGAAAGCCGGTGTCGAGTACGAGAAGGGTAATGAACAGGCAGATATCAGCCTCCGTATTATAACGGATCATCTGCGGTCAATGGTATTTATGATCTCGGACGGCATTCTTCCTAGCAATGAAGGAAGGGGCTACGTTCTTCGCCGTCTGATCCGCCGCGCAGCAAGAAACGGTCTGCTGCTCGGAATTGATCAGGATGATTTCCTCGCGGAGCTGGCGGACAAGGTCATCGAGGTTTCCGGCGGCGCTTATCCGGAACTGGTTGAGAAGCAGGAATATATCAAGAATATTATTTCTATTGAAGAGTCTGCTTTTGCGCGAACTCTTTCAAAAGGCATGAGCATTCTGAATGACTACATCGCTGAAATGGACGAAAATGGACTCACCACACTGGATGGAGAACATTCGTTCAAGCTCTATGACACCTATGGATTCCCGATCGAAATGACAGAGGAAATCCTCGAAGAGAGCGGCAAGACTGTTGACCATGAAGGTTTCCAGAAATGCATGCAGGAGCAGAAGAAGATGGCAAGAGCCGGACGGAAGGATACATCGGAGGAAGCCTGGAAAGAAAGCGGAGAATATTCGCATCTTTCCGCAACCGAATTCCTCGGCTATACCGATGAGCAGGGCGATGCCGAACTGTTGTATACCGGCCGGTATGATAAGTACCGCCTGTTCATGATTTTTGACCGCACTCCGTTCTACGCGACGAGCGGCGGACAGGTTCACGATACCGGTACTATCTTCAACGGGGATTTAACGCTCCACGTTGTCGACGTAGTTAAGGAGAACGGAATTTTCCTGCATGTCATTGATGCGGCAGATACAGACGCAGCCGGCAATTTCGCTGTCGGCGACCATGTAACGCTTGCAATCGATAGCATCCGGAGACATCAGATTTCAAGAGGCCACAGCGCGACGCATCTGCTGCAGCAGGCGCTCCGCGATGTTCTCGGCGATCATGTTATGCAGGCCGGTTCATATGTTGACGAAAATTACCTGAGATTCGATTTCAACCATTTCCAGCCGATGACGGAAGCGGAAATCCGCAAAGTCGAAGATATCGTAAATGAGAAGATCGACGGCTTCCTTCCGATTGTCATGCAGGAAATGCCGATCGAAGAAGCGAAGAAGCTCGGCGCTATGGCGCTCTTCGGCGAGAAATACGGAAGCATCGTCCGCGTTGTCAGCATGGGAGATTACAGCGTTGAATTCTGCGGTGGTACTCATCTGGACAACACCGGAAAGATCGGCGCATTCAAGATCATAAGCGAAGCCGGCATTGCATCCGGTGTGCGGCGGATTGAAGCGGCAACCGGTACGCAGATCCTCAGTCATCTGAATTCGAAGAATGAGGAACTGAACGAACTCACGAAGGTACTCAAGTCTTCTGAGGTTGATCTGGTTAAGAAAGCAGCACAGCTTGTTCAGGATAATAAGGATCTGGAGAAAGAAATCAAGTCGATCCGTTCGGACGAAATTTCCGGCTCAATCGATTCGCTCATTGCTGAGGCAAAGGATGTCAATGGCGTTCGACTGATCACAAAGATATTTGAAGACGTTTCGGTAGACCAGCTCAGAGAGATCTCGGATGCGATCAAGGCCAATGCGGATAATACGGCGATGGTTTTTGCAGCAGTAAATGGCGGCAAGATTGCACTGATCCTTTCTCTCACTGATGATCTGGTCGGAAAAGGATATCATGCAGGCAAAATGATCAAAGAAGTCGCCAGAGTCGCCGGTGGCGGCGGCGGCGGAAAAGCCGGCATGGCTCAGGCCGGAGCGCGTGACGCCAGCAAATTAGAGGAAGCATTCGCTAAGGCGGAAGAGCTTCTGTCAAACCGTTGATGGGAGGTGTATTTCTATGAGTAAGGATACAATGATCTTTGAGGGAACCAAGGATAATCAGATGACGAACAGACAAGTGCTGGAAATCATTTACAACGCACTTCAGGAGCGGGGATACAACGCGATTGATCAGATGGTCGGTTACTTGACTTCCGGCGATCCGTCCTACATCACAAGCCATAACAACGCGAGAAATCTGATTCTCAAAGTTGACAGAGATGATCTTCTGGAAGAAATCCTGACCAGTTATCTCGGAATCGAGAACAAATAATGCGAAAAATCGGACTTGACGTCGGTGACAAGACCATCGGTGTCGCCGTCAGCGATGAGCTGGATATCACCGCGCAGGGCGTGACCACGATCGAGCGGGTCGGCATTCGCAAGGATGCCGGCAAAGTGATGGATCTGGTTCGGGAATATGACTGCGATACAGTCGTAATTGGTCTTCCGCTGAATCTGAACGGCACAGACAGCGTTCAGACAGAGAAAGTACGCGCTTTTCGAACCATGCTTGAGAACAAAATGCGAAGTTCCGGTATGTCGAAAATCCGCGTCGAATGGCAAGACGAGCGTTTCACAACGGTGATTGCGGAAAGAGTGCTGATCGATGCCAGGGTTCGCGGCAAGGCCCGCAAAGCGGTCATCGATAAGCAGGCCGCCATTATAATATTGCAAAGCTATATGGATAGGATGAAAAATGAACAACAAGACTGATAATCACGAACTGAGTTTCCTCGCGTCCAACGATTACTGGGGCAGGGGAATCATGATCGGCAATACGGAAGATCAACGGATTACCGTCGCTTATTTTATCATGGGAAGAAGCGTGAACAGCCGGAACCGGTATTTCTATCAGGAAGGTGACAGAGTAGCCATCGCGCCATATGATAAGGACAAACTGGAAGATCCTTCTCTGATCATCTATTATCCGATCAAGACCGTTTCAGATCAGTTGATCGTGACAAACGGTGATCAGACGGACACGGTAGAAGAATATCTGAACAGCGGCCGTTCATTTGAAGACGCGCTCAGAACCCGTAAATTCGAACCGGACGAGCCTCATTTTACACCGAGAATCAGCGGTGTAATCGACACAAAGACCGGTGATTTCAAACTGAGCATTTTGAAAAACATCGACGGAAAGGGCGAGGCGTGCGGCCGATATTTCTATGAATACGCTCCGCTTCCGGGCACCGGAAGGTTTATCCACACGTACGAAGGAAATGGCAATCCGCTACCGACATTTGAAGGCGAGCCGTGGAAGGTGGCGATTCCGAATACACTGGATGAGATGACAAGCCAGATCTGGAACAGTCTGAATGACGACAACAAAATCTCGCTCTGCACGATGATCATCGATCCGGCATCCGGCGAGAGAGAAATGAAGATTCTGAACAAGCGAATGGGTGACTGATTGGAGAATGAAATGGACGAAAGCAAATTAGAATACAAATCACCGCTGTCCTCAAGATATGCCAGTAAAGAAATGAAATACATCTTCTCGGAGAAGAAGAAGTTCACGACCTGGCATGAGCTTTGGATTGCTTTGGCGAAAGCCGAAAAGGAGCTGGGGCTCAATATCACACAGGAACAGATCGACGAGATGGTCGAGAACAAGGATATCGTGGATTTCGATGTGGCTGAGGCGCGCGAGAAGGAAGTGCGGCATGATGTAATGAGCCACGTGTACGCATACGGCAAGCGCTGCCCGAAAGCAGAACCGATCATCCATCTGGGAGCGACTTCGTGCTATGTCGGCGATAATACCGATATTATCCTGATGAGGGAAGCGCTTGAGCTGATTCTGGAAAAAGCAATTCAGGTCGAACTGAATCTGACGAAGTTCGCGATCGAGTACAAAGATCTTCCATGCCTCGGTTATACGCATTTACAGCCGGCGCAGCTGACCACGGTTGGCAAGCGCGCTACGCTCTGGATGTACGAATTGGCGCTGGATATTCAGGAGCTCGAACGCCGCATCGGCGATCTCAGAATGCTGGGTTCGAAGGGAACCACTGGAACGCAGGCGAGCTTCATGGATCTTTTCGATAATGATGAAGGTAAAGTAAAGCGTCTGGATCAGCTAATCGCTGAAGACTTTGATTTTCCTGGCTGTGTGCCGGTTTCCGGACAGACCTACACGCGCAAAGTTGACTATAATGTATTATCGACACTTTCCGGAATTGCTCAGAGTGCATCCAAATTTTCCAACGATCTTCGGATTCTCCAGAGTTTCGGCGAGATGGAAGAGCCATTCGAGAAGCATCAAATCGGATCGTCTGCGATGCCGTATAAGAGAAACCCGATGAGATCCGAGCGTATTACATCACTTGCCAGATATGTGATGATCGACTCTCTCAATCCGGCGATTACGGCAGCGACGCAGTGGTTCGAAAGAACACTGGACGATTCTGCAAACAAGCGGATTTCCGTACCGGAGGCATTCCTCGCAGTGGACGGCATTCTGAATCTTTACATCAATATCAGCAGTGATATGGTTGTCTATCCGAAGGTCATCCGTGCGCGCGTGATGGAGAAGCTTCCGTTCATCGCGACGGAGAACATCATGATGGAAGCCGTCAAGAAGGGCGGCAACCGTCAGGAACTGCACGAACGTATCCGTGTTCATTCTCATGAGGCGACTTTGCGCGTCAAGCGAGATGGACTCAGCAACAATCTGATCGAACTGATTGCAAAGGATCCGGCATTTGATCTTACGGAAGAGGAGATTCGCGCTCATCTGGATCCGTCTCTTTATGTCGGACGCAGCCCGTCACAAGTAACGGAATTTGTCAATGAAGTGATCAATCCGATCGTGCGCAGACATCCGCATGATAATATCAGTACTGAGATTAATCTGTAGAGAACCGAGGTGACAGTTCATATGAAGAAGCAGGAATTAAAATACGGCTGCAATCCGAACCAGAAACCGGCATATGTTTCGATGCCGGATGGCTCGGATCTGCCTTTTGAAGTATTAAACGGACGGCCGGGTTACATCAATTTGCTGGATGCGCTGAACGGCTGGCAGCTTGTCAGAGAAGTCCGCGCAGCAACCGGCAAAGCGGCGGCGGCATCCTTCAAGCATGTCAGTCCGTCATCCGCAGCAATCGGACGTCCGATGAGTAAAACGCTGAAGAAGGCTTGTTTTGTCGATGATATTGAAGGCCTCGACGATTCTGCAATCGCGACGGCTTATGCCAGAGCGCGCGGCACCGACCGGATGTCTTCGTTCGGTGATTTTATTTCGCTTAGTGATGTCTGCGATGAAACCTGTGCGCGTCTGATCAAGCGAGAAGTTTCCGATGGTGTCATCGCGCCTGGTTATACCGACGAAGCGCTGGAGCTTCTGAAGCAGAAGAAAAAAGGCAGCTACCTGATCATCCGGATCGATCCGGACTACGAACCGCCGGAGATGGAGAATAAGCAGGTGTTTGGCGTCAACTTCACACAGCGCCATAACGACATGAAGATCGAGAAGTCCTGCCTGGACAACATTGTCACGGATAATAAAGATCTTCCGGAGGAAGCAAAGGAAGACCTCATTATCGCGCTGATCGCGCTCAAATACACGCAGTCGAACTCCGTGGCATTCGCATACGACGGTCAGACGATCGGCATCGGCGCCGGTCAGCAGTCCCGCGTCCACTGCGTCCGCCTGGCCGGCAGCAAGGCAGACAACTGGCACCTCCGTCAGACAGAAAAAGTCCTGAACCTCCCATGGAAGGAAGGAACGCGTCGCCCGACGAAGGATAATTTCATCGACCGCTACATTGCAATGGAAGATACGAAGGAAGCGCGAGTGGACATCGATTGGGAAGATCTGTTCGAGGCGAAGCCGGAACCGTTTACTCTTGAAGAGAAGCGCGAGCTGCTCAGCAAAGTAGACGGCGTATCGCTGGCATCCGACGCATTCTTCCCGTTCCCGGACAACATCGACCGTGCGAAAGAGAGCGGCACCAGATACATCGCGCAGCCGGGAGGCTCAACTCGTGATGATCTGGTGCTGGAAGCCTGCAACCAGTACGGCATGGTCATGTCTTTCACCGGATTCCGCCTGTTCCATCATTAATCGATATATCCGGTTTAATCAGCAGTACGATGGCTTTTCGTACTGCTGTCTTTATATCTGTATCTGTTAATAAAAAGGAGACATTTTGAACGATTTACAGATCGATTATTTTATGGCGGTTGCAACGAACCGAAGCTTCACAAAAACATCGGAGGAGCTTTTTGTCTCTCAGCCGGCGATTTCAAAGCAGATTTCGATGCTGGAAAAAGAGCTCGGCGTGAAACTGTTCCATCGAAACAACAAAATCACAGAACTGACAAAGGCCGGAGAGCTGTTCTATGAATTTTTCCGGGACTATAAAAACGATCTCCGATTCACGATGCAGAAAGCAGCCGCGCTGGAACATAAAGGGCCGAAAATGATTCATCTGGCTTTTCTGGAAGGCTGGGATATGAGTGATGTCATTCACGAATTTCTGGATCGCTTTCACAAAAGATATCCGGACATCAAAGTAATGCTGGATTGCTGCGGCGCCAAGGAGCTTTCGACGATGCTCCTGACAAACAACGTGGATATTGTTCTTACTCTGCAGAATACCGTTTCAGAAATAGATGCGATTTCGACGAAGGATGTGTCGAAAGTCCGGAAAGTATTATTGTACTCCTCCCGCAGCCCGTATGCTGAAGTCAATGATCTTCAGCTTTCGGATTTCAAAAACGAGACCTTCTATGCGCCGTGGGGTATACTCGACAAGCTCATCACACGAGCGATCGCCTCGTATTGCGAGCCTTATGAATTTGTCCCGCGAATTGAATTCGTCCGGAACAGCGAATCCATGATTACATGCGTCAGAAACGGACTGGGCGTAGCAATTCTCGACGACTGGAACTGGTGCATTAACTCGGATGATCTACGCGTACTGCCGCTGGAGACTACAGATACCGTATGTATTGCCTCGATCCGCTCGGGGATCAGTGAACCCGTGCAGTATGCGGTTTATCTGCTTACCAATATCGTGCGCGAGATTCATCCGTGACGCAAAGATTCAAGATCTATTGCAAGTATCAATGATCCATTCCCGAGGCGCGGCAGCGGAGTCGATCATCCATAATTGTATGGTTATATACTTCATAATCGAATAGCGATTATACAAATGATACGGTCTCAGATACAATATAACCGACGTAAGTCGTTTGATATTTAACGATTGATTTATGGAGGAATCATCATGCAACACAAAAGTAAGAAGCTGACTGCCGTTTATGCACTGATCATGGATCTGCCGCTGAGCATTTTAATCACATTGATTTCGCTCGTACTGGCGGGAAATCTGAATGGACAGTCTTTCATCATGAATGCGATTATCGCCTATGTACTGACCTTTATCGTGAATTTCCTTCCGGCGCCGAAGTGGGGTTTTGATTTTGCAATCAAGCATTCCAAGCCGGGCACATTCAAATTCGGGCTGCTTCTGAACATTGTTGTCGCAGCTGTTTTCGTTGTCATTCTGGATCTGGTCATGACAGCAATCGGCGTGCTCGTATTCGGTCACGGAACTTTCGGAGCGTACATTATCGCAGTACTGGCAGGTTTTATTCCATGTTATATTCCGACGCTGATTATCGCGATGCTGTGGAATGGTCCTTCGGATAAGCTTTCGAGAAAGATCGTCGGAGAACCGCAGCCGGAAATTCCGACCAGCTTTCAGTAATAAATGATTACTTAGTGGTATAATTAATCATTCAAATACAATATGATGACTTAGTTGAAGAAGGGAAGGGTTAATAAATGAAAAGACCTGATTTTTATCCGGTAAGAAGCCTGATCTATGTAGACCTCGCTCATGAGGACTACCGTATCAAGCTGGAGAACTGGCTGTACCGCTATCATATTCCGGACAGCATTTCACAGTTCGGACCTTATGTATCAAAGTATGCGTTCTACCAGGCGCTTCCGGTGCCTCCGGGCGGCGAGCGTTTCGGAACGGTTCGGATGCAGCTGACTGAGCATTACTGGCTGGCTAATCCGAACGATATCCACGAGTTTGTACACCATAAGGCGTTGACCGAGTATTTCCCGGCTGACGTACTGGTATGGCAGAACAATCTTCCGGATCAGGGCAAGTCTCACATGATCGATAAGAGCGAAGAAGTGAACTTCGAGGGAGACGACGCCAGATCGACCAAGGGAAATGAAGAGCTCGGAACTGTTCCGTTCATCTTTGCCTTCGTTCCGGTATGGTGGGAAGACGACTTCAAAGGCGAGGGCAGAACCGTTGAAGACGGCCCGAACTACCGCTGGCAGTTCATGGTTCGTTATCCGGAAGGTGTCAGCATCGACGAAGGAGATAAATGGCTGAAGGAAGAATTCATCCCGGCTTATACCGAGCAGGATGAAGTCACCCGCTGTCTCTCCAGCCGCATTATCAAAGAGGTCAATGACTGCGATTTCGACCGTGTGGTAGAGATGTGGTTCCCGTGCCAGACCGCCTGGGTTACGGCGACACAGAATGCTGCGAAGAAAGTTGCGAAGCCGTCCTGGGCTGAGACCGAGGACTTCCCGTATCTGAAGAAGTCCTACGGATTCTCCGGTATCTTCCTGTCGGACATTGCGCGTTCCGATAACATGACGCAGTACCACGGATACATTACAATGAGATAGTCAGAATAGAGATAGAATAATTATGAGCAAAAGCAAAAGAAAAGAAGTTCTTTCACTGGCACTGCTCGTTGCGATACTGCCGCCCGTATGGGCGGTTTTATCGCCTTATATCGGAATTTCCGTCGGCCCGATCGCGCTGATCGCGGCTGGAATCTACGGAGCGAACGGAAACAGGTTCGAGGATGCGCACAAGATAGCGTTAGGTTATCTGGCGGGGGATTTCTGGGGAATGATCTCAACGCTGGTCATGGCGCACACGCCGTTTAATGCGGATCTGACGCTGTTTTGCACGCTCTTTATACTCGGTTTTCTGGTCGTTATCATCTCAAGCCGCTTCCCGGGAATATTCTACATGCCTTCATGGCTCGCCGGATGGGCGATTGCGATGCTGACCATGAATCTCGATCCGATCACTCCTTTAACGAGTCTCGGTCTCCAGATCGCGGTGGCGATGCTGGTCGGAGTCTACTACGTTGGTGCCTTGATGGATAAAATTCATAAAATTGTCAATAAATAATATCGTAAATTAAATACCGATTTAATACTATGGCCGCTCGTACAAAGTTGTCGGGCGGATTTTTTTGATAGTGTAAAATATTTTGTGTAAACGTAGTGGTTCCCAAACTGCTATAGAAAAAGGAACCAATTTCCTGTAAAGTGTTAGGTACCATCAAACACAGAA
>Ga0256406_1007028_pt1 | contig 10920 bp, 10 predicted proteins | sample RumenRJG_03DNA_FD_185986 | JGI IMG/M metagenome (GOLD analysis project Ga0256406, IMG submission 185986) | Bovine rumen microbial communities from Lethbridge, Alberta, Canada - RJG_03 | ecosystem: Host-associated > Mammals > Digestive system > Stomach > Rumen | place: Canada: Alberta | collected...
GACAGTGTGAGAACTCAGCATTGCTGAGTTCTCACACCTATCACCGTTACGCCGAGGACAAGCGAGAGCGTGTCGAGGCTGGAAGTCTCCATGTGTGACAGTGGCTGGCAAAGAGTGAACAGTAACTCCCGCTGAGTTACAGTCTGCAGGCTGCCGGAACTGCGGCCATCGGATGCTGTCACCCTTTGAGCGACTTCACAGAGCCGATGTATCTCCCGGTCAGTCGAACCTGAAAAGGCGAAAAGCGCGAGGACCCGTTCAAGCCTGCGTCAGCAGGCGCGTTCCGCAGCGCCGCCTTTTAAGGTGAGAATGGCCGACGGAGATACACGGCGAATGTGACCGGAGCGAAAAGGGTGATGCATCCGGGGCCGCTGTCCGGCCTTCGATGCTGCGCCTCAGACCCTTCCCTTCCCCGGAAACTCATGCTAGAATAGAGCGGAATAAATACAGGTTTTCGAGGTGAAATCATATGAAATTTTATTATCCGGCTATTGTTACCAGAAACGCGGAGAATGATTTTTCCGCCTTCTTCCCGGACCTGAAGGACTGCAGGGCTACCGGTGATTCTCTCCAGGATGTGCTGGAAAATGCACGTGAAGCTGCCCACAGCTGGATCGAGGTGGAGATGGAAGACGATGATTATGTGCTTCCTCCGGCCTCTGATACCTATGACCTGAAGGCAGATCTGAAGGAGAATCAGAGCGTGCACGAAGTGCTCATTACCTACCGGTTCATCGAAGGCTGGGAGGAGTGACCTGCTCCTCTGGTACTGTCGGCCATATACAGAAGCGCGTTGCAGATACAGGCGGCGATGTTGCTCCCGCCCTTTCTGCCGCGGGCTATAATACAGTCGGCACCGGACGCCTGAAGAGCTTCCTTGGACTGAACGACATTGACAAATCCGACCGGTACGCCGATGATGAGCTCCGGCCGGATTTTTCCCGCCCGGTACAGGTCTGTCAGTTCAAGCAGCGCGGTCGGCGCATTGCCGATGGCAAATATCAGTTTTCCGGGAAGCGCTGACGCCTTCCTCATGCTGATGATGGCCCGGGTCACGCCTTCTTCTTTTGCCTTCCGCGCCACCTCCGGATCCGACATGAAGCAGTAAACCTTTCCTCCGAATCCTGCCAGCGTTCTGCGGCTGATGCCGGCCTTTGCCATCTCCGTATCCGTTACGATGGATGCTCCTTCACGGATGGCGGACAGCGCCCTGTTCACTGCCCCTTTCGAAAAATACAGATTGTCGGCATAGTCAAAATCAGCACTCGTATGAATGCAGCGCTTTACGATCATTTCAGTACCGGGTTCCAGTTGTTTTCCTCTTTTTTCCAGTTCTTCCGTGATAATCTCAAAGCTTTTTTTCTCTATGTCCATCGGTCTGATGTTCGGTATGTATGTCATCAGCTTTACACGATTCCTCTCTCAATGATTTTCCGGATCTGATCCATATCAAGACTTTCCCCGAGGGTGTCGGCGAGAATGTCATATTGTTTATCCCTGAAGGTTCTGTAATCGACGCCGATCATGTTGGAAGCACTGATGCCTTTCCTTTCGGCGAGAGCACGGCAGATTCTGCCGGCCGCATCATTGTGGTCGAAAAATCCATGCACATAGGTTCCGTACACATTACCGTTCTGGGCGCCGTCGAAAAATACCGGCCTGTGTCCCGGCAGTGTACGGGTCCGGCTGTCCTCCGAAACTCTCTCCAGCTTTGCCAGACAGAGCTTTTCATGGCGCAGCGAGGAGACACCCATGTGAATTTCATATCCTTCGATATCCATGCCGGAAATCGGCGCCAGCGCGCCTCCGACACTGCTCAGCGTCCCCTTTACCTGCATCCTGATCTTCTGTCCTCCGAAGACTGTCGTAACGGGCAGCAGCCCGATCCCTTTCATGGAACCGCCCGACTCCGCGCCTGTGGGATCAGAGATGGATTCACCGAGCATCTGATAGCCCCCGCAGACACCGAAAATCACCGTGCCCTTCGAGGCTTTCTGAAGAACCGCGCGTTCAAGACCGTTCTGTCTCATCCACTGCAGATCTCCCATGGTGTTCTTGGTGCCGGGGATAATAATCATATCGGGATCCCCGAGTTCCTCCACGCTTCCGCAGTATCTCAGTGAAACATTCACAACGTCCTCAAAGGCATTGAAGTCAGTGAAATTCGAAATTCTGGGGAGACGGATCACTGCGATATCCACGGCCGCCGGTCCGCTGTTCCTCCGGTGCAGGCGCTCCGAGAGACTGTCTTCGTCATCCACATCAATTTTCATGTAAGGAACGACACCGAGCACTCTTTTGCCGGTAAGCCGCTCCAGCATGTCCAGACCAGAATCCAGAAGGCTGATGTCGCCACGGAACTTGTTGATGATCAGTCCCTTTACCATGGCCCGCTCTGCCGGATCCAGCAGACGCACCGTTCCTTCCAGCTGAGCGAAGACGCCGCCTCTGTCTATATCTCCGACAATCAGGACAGGCGATGCGGCGATCCGGGCCATGCCCATATTCACGAAGCAGTCCGCATCCTTCAGATTGATCTCCGCCGGACTCCCTGCGCCTTCTATGATGATCAGATCATTTTCCGCCGCAAGTTCATCATAGGCCTGCTGTACTTTCGGAATCAGACGGGGCTTATAACGGAAATAATCCCTTGCGCTCATATTGCCGAGTACTTCACCGTTCACGATGACCTGTGAGCCGCTGTCGTTCACAGGTTTCAGCAGCACAGGGTTCATCCGCACGTCCGGCCTGATGCCGGCGCACTCGGCCTGCATGACCTGGGCACGTCCCATTTCCAGCCCGTCCTCCGTGATGCTGGAATTGAGCGCCATATTCTGTCCCTTGAACGGCGCCACTCTCATGCCCTCTCTTGCAAAAATCCTGCAGAGTCCCGCCACAATCAGACTTTTACCCACGTTTGACATGGTGCCCTGAATCATCAGCGATTTTGCCTTTTTTTCCATGATCTGATCACTTTCTTCCGTGTGACATTCAGTCAGCTGCCATGTCCTCACACGGATTCATGTCTCATAACCTCACGCATGGCTTCTGTGAGCTTCAGATTGTCTTCATGCGTTTTCACCGCCACTCTGAAAAATCCCCGCGACAGGCCCGGATAATTGGCGCAGTCTCGGATCAGAATGCGGTGCCGGAGAAGTTTCTCCTTCAGATCCGCCGGTCCCCGGAAGAAAATAAAGTCCGCAGCCGGCATGATGACACCAAGCCCGCACGCCGTAAGATTTTCAAAGAGATACTGCCGCTCCTTACGGATGAGAGCGAGTGACTTTTGCATGTATTCCGGTCCTTCCTGAAGCGCTGCGGCACCGGCGGCAAGCGCAGGAACGGATACGTTCCACGGCTGAGTCTGATTTTTCATCTGTGAAATCAGTGCCGTATCCCGTGTCATCCCGTAGCCGAGTCTGAGACCGGCCATGGCGTAAGTCTTTGTAAATGCCTTCAGGACAAAAATCATCCGGTTTTTCCCCAGAGCTCTTTTCATGGTCAGCTGCTCTGCGCTGTCGCAGAAATCCAGAAAGCACTCATCTACCAGAAGACGGATGTGCCTTTTTTCGCAGCATTCTGCCACGCGGTCCAGGAGCTCTCTGTCTGCCGCAAGGCCTGTGGGATTGTTCGGATTGCAGAGGATCACCGCATCCTTTTCCGGCGTCAGTCCTTCAATCAGCGGAAGAATCCGTTCCGTGAGCCGGAATCCCTCGTTCTCTCTGAGTTCATGATACAGCACGCTGCCGCCGGCGGCGCTGACAGCCCGGCCGTATTCCGCAAAGGATGGTGCTGTCATCAGCACCCGCCCGGGCTTTAAGGCATACGCCCAGAGAAAAATAATCTCCGCGGCGCCGTTGCCGATGATCAGTTCCCCGGGAGATACCTCTTCCTTTTCGGACAGAAGATCCGTCAGTTCCGCTTTCCGCACATCCGGATAGGCGGAAAACCGTTCCGCACTCTCACGGACCGCCCGGATCACACGTTCCGGCGGCCCCAGGGGATTCATATTGGAAGAAAAATCTGTACAGTCCGGATGACGGTATATATCGCCTCCGTGAATATTCGATGCGTCCACTGTCTGTCCTTTATCTGCCATTCCCACGCTCTGTCCTGACGGCCTTGTGCATCCGCTTCCTGATAACTGATCATATGCCGGCATCTGTCACAAAACATGCAGGATCCGTTCAGCCCCCAGTCGGATCACCGCCAGTAAAATCAGCACAAGCACGGAAGTGGTCAGCATCAGCCTGTCTGCCCTCGGAATATCCTCCGGTTCCACCGGGCGGATCGGATCGCCGAGATACGGCTTTTTATGAAGCTTTCCGAAATACCAGGCATCGCCGGCCAGCTGCACATCAAGTGCCCCGGCCGTTGCCGCCTCCGTGTGCGCGGAGTTAGGACTGTCATGCTTCTTCCGGTCACGGATAAAAATCCTCAGCGCATTTTTACTGTCGAGGCCGCAGAGTCCCGCCGCAGCACACATCAGGATACCTGAAAGCCTGGCCGGAAGAAAATTCAGCACGTCATCAAGCTTCGCCGCAAAGGTCCCGAAACGCAGGTAGCGTTCATTCCGGTATCCGATCATGGAGTCCATGGTATTGACGGCTTTGTAGAAAAATCCGCCGGCTGCACCGAAGAGCATCATATAAAAAAGCGGTGCGGCTTCTCCGTCCGAGGTGTTTTCAGCCGCTGTTTCCACCGCGGCTTTCGTCACACCGGTCAGGTCCAGCCGCTCCGTATCACGGCCGACGATCATAGAAACAGCTTTTCTGGATTTTTCCAGATCCCCGGAGCGGACCGCCCGGTATACCTTCATCGTCTCGTCCCGCAGCGATCTCGCGGCGAGCAGCCGTCCGCACCACCAGATCTGAAGCGCCAGTTCCAGATAAAAGCTGATGCGGCCGCACAGCCACAGAAGAAGGCAGGGCACGGCCGTGCTGATGAAAAGCACGGTGAGGGCGCAGAAAACGCCGGCCGTTCTCTCCTTTTTCCCGAAAATCTTCCGGTACAGGTTCTCACAGAAGGAGATGATTCTGCCGATGATCTGAACGGGATGAATCATGCTGTGAGGGTCTCCGAAAATCAGATCAAGAATAAATCCCGCCGTCACGGCAAAGATCACCGGGTCCCTCAGTATCAGGTTCTGCAAATGCTGCCGACCTCCTGTTCATGATACGCCGCGCACTGCCGAAGAAAGGCACCCGCGACGCGCGGCTCCGCCGGATAATAAATATGCGGAAAACCCGCGTAAAGTGTCGTTCTGCTGAATCCGCAGCGATACGCTCTTTTTCCCGAGGGCTTTTCCGCGAGAAAATCCGTCCCCGGGTCATCCGACTCATAGTAATGGAATTCATGTACCCTGACCGGACCTGTCTTTATCCCGAAGAAGGGCGCACCGGAAAGAGAGGCGTAGCCGAAACGCGTGAGATGTCCGGTATTTCTGACCCTGCCCGGAAATACGCCGGCCATCGGAAAGGCTCTGCCGTCCGGATCCACAAGGACGCGGTGCAGATAGAGAAATCCGCCGCATTCCGCATGCGTCGGAAGGCCGGAAACAACGGCTTTCCTGATTTCCTCTCTCATGCCCGTATTACGGGAGAGCTCCTCCGCATGAAGCTCAGGATAGCCTCCCGGAAGAATCAGGCCGTCCGTCTTCTCCGGCAGGTGGGCATCATGCATCGGGGAAAAAGGAACAGGTTCTGCCCCGGCCTTACGGAGCAGTGCCAGGTTGTCCTCATACAGAAAGCAGAAGGCCTCGTCCTCTGCCACTGCAATCCTGAGCTTATCCATCTCACGGTTTCCTGTACAGGGCAGGTTTCCTCTCACAGCTTTCAGCATCTGTTCTTCTGTACCGGCGATTTCTTCGTCCGGAAGGTCACAGGCTTCGTCCGCCAGCGAAAGGATTTTTGAAAGATCGACCGTCTCCTCCATCAGAGCGGCAAGACGATCCAGCTTCTGCTGAAAATCCCGGATTTCATCGGGAAGAACAAGTCCGAGATGGCGGCTCTCAAGCGTCATGCTGTCATCCAGCACCGGCACATATCCGACCACCGGGATCCCGGTCTCTTTCTCAATCATATCCTTCAGCACAGGATAAAAGGAACGGGACACGCGGTTCAGGATCAGTCCCCTGATTCTTTTTCCGGAAGTCACACGTTCAAACGGCTTCGAAACGGATCGGTCACCGAAATCCAGAAATCCGCGGATCAAGGCAAGCGCCGAGCGGCTCATGCCCCGGGCCGGAACGATCAGCAGCACCGGTGTATCCGTAACAGCCGCGAGATCTGAAGCACCTCCTTCTGATGAGGCAGGAGAAATTCCGTCATAAAAGCCCATCACGCCCTCCATGACGGACAGATCAGCGTGTTCCGCATGTTCGGCCAGAAGCATGCGGCAGACAGAGGGCCCGGCGAGATACGGATCCAGATTCAGGCTTTTTTCACCGAGAACCTTCTCATGAAACATGGGGTCGATGAAATCCGGGCCGCATTTAAAGGAAGCCACCCGGTACCCCTTCTTCTGAAGAAGCCTCAGCAGACCGCAGGTGATCAGCGTCTTGCCTGATCCTGATGATACCGACGCCGTCATGATCCGTCTGATTTTCATGCCCTGTTCCTTCCCCGGGTGTCCTGTCCGGATGCTTCTGCTATCTTTTCCGCTGTCAGAATATACACCGGATTCTGACCCGTCATCAGGTGGACATTGCCGGCCTTTCTGGCCTTCGCCACCGTAACCGAAAGAATCTCCGGCTCGGAAAAATCCAGTGTCCGGAAAGCCTCAATGGCCGCGGCAACCGTCTCCGGCGTGATCGCATTCACGACGACGCGCACGGAAGGACTGAGCGCACAGACCGCGCACAGAATTTCACGGAGATTTCCGCCGCTTCCTCCGATAAACACACGGTCAGGCGCAGGCAGATCACGGATCACATCCGGTGCCGTGCCCTCAACGATATGCACATTGTCCGTGCGGAATTTTTCCGTGTTCTGCTTCAGAAGAGAGATGGCCTCGGGATTTTTTTCAATGGCATACACCTCACCGCGGTAAGCCCGCTCGGCAAGTTCAACCGTCACGGAACCTGTGCCCGCGCCGATGTCATAAATCACAGAGGAAATCCCGGGACGGAGTTTTGCCACGGAAATGGTGCGCACTTCCTCCTTTGTCATGGGCACTTTTCCCCTGATGAACGCATCATCCGGTATGGCACAGGGAGAGGCACACGCGTGGGGATTGTCTATCAGCATCACAGAAAGAGCGCAGCCTGTCCGGAAGGAAAAATCCTCGGGATGTCCCTTCAGAATCCTTTCATTCTCAGAGCCCAGATTTTCTCCGAGCGTGACCTCCGCATCCTTTAAGTCACAGGCGCAGAGCTTTCTGCACACCTCTGCCGCGCCGTCTTCAGAGCCAAGCAGAACAAACACATGCGGCGCGTGCATGACCTCGCTGACGATATGCGCCTTCTTTCCGTGCAGACTGACAAATGTCAGGTCCTGCCAGCTTCTTCCCAGCTTCGCACAGAAAGCCACGACAGAAGAAATGCCGGGCATGACGCGGATATTTCCCCGTCTGCCTGCTGTTTCAGATCCGGACTCGGTTTTCATTCCGGTCTCCGTCTTCAGACTTTCGGAGGCTTTCAGACTTTCGGGGACTTTCAGACTTTCGGAGACTTTCAGACTTTCCGCAGCTTTCAGAAACGCACCGGCACCGCTGAAAAAGCCTGTATCACCGGAGAACAGAACGGCAATGCGGTCTGCCTCCGGATGCTCTTCTGCCGCACGTATCATCTCATCCGTCCGGAAGGACTCACAGGTCAGACACGGCCTGTCTTCCCGGATTCTCATCGCGCCCTCAACCATGCGGCGTGCACCGATCAGCATATCCGCCTCCATGATAAAATCCAGCGCTTCCACCGTCAGTTCTTCTCTTTTTCCTGTTCCGAAGCCGATCACGGCAATTTCACTCATGTAACGCGTCCTCTGTCAGCTGTCGCTTCTGTTCTCTGTGTCCGTCACGGTAAAATATGATGCAGACACTGCCGCACGTTCATCGCCTGATCATCCGGCGCAGGCCGGCCGATCACGATCAGCCGGCAGCCCGTTTCTGCCGCAGCGGCTGCTTTTTCCGGAAAACCGCCGGCCTTCCCTGTTTCCTTCGTGACGAGGTATGCTGCACCTGTATCAAGAATCATCGCCTGATTCATTCTCTCGGAAACCGGTCCCTGCATACCCACGAGATGCCTTCCGGTAAACCCGAGTTTCATACAGGAACGGATCACTTCCGGCAACGGAAGGACCCGCGCGTATACCCGGTTCCTGTAATCCGGAATGACTGTGAATTCCTTCAGTTCCTTGCTGCCTGTCGTCACAAGAATGCTGCCCTCTGTGCCTGAGAGCCAGGCAGCCGCTCCGGCCGCATCCTTCACGAGAACGGCGGATTCAGGAAGCCTTACGCTTTCCTCTCCGGCCGCTCTGTCCACACGGATCAGGGCAAGGCCTGCCGACGACGCTGCTTTTTTCAGATTTTCCGTCACTTCAGTCGCATAGGGATGGGTGGCATCAATGACAAGGCTGTCAGCCGGCGCCTCCGCAAAAAGGCGGCGCATGGCCGCTTCATCCAGCCTTCCGGTCCTTCTCCTCAGATACGGCGAATCTTCAATGAGCGATCCGCCGTATTCCGTCGCCGAAAAAACAATGATCTCCGCAGACGGTGCTCCGCCTCTTTCTGAAATTTCCGCTTCATGCTCCGCAAGAGCCGAAGCAATTTCTCTTCCCTCTGTTGTTCCGGCAAACAGAAAAATCTTTCTCATAGCCGGTAGCCCCGCTTCGTCACCATGAGTCCCCGTTCCAGGACAGTGGCTGAATTTCCGATGAAGACAGTAGTGAACATATCAACGTCTCTGTTTCTCAGTTCTCCGAGGTTCAGGATCTCTGAGGACTGCCCGTCCCGCCCGATTCTTTCTGTCATGCCGCAGACGGTATCGGCACTCCTGTACTGAAGGAGAATATCACATGCCTTCTTCAGGCTGTCCGGTCTCTTCCTGCTCATCGGGTTGTACAGCACAATAACGAGATCACCGTCTGCCGCAGCTTTCAGTCTCTTTTCAATCACCTCTTCCGGCGTCAGGTAAGCCGAAAGAGAAATGAGGCAGAAGTCACCCGTCAGCGGGGCACCCAGCAGGGCAGCACCGGAAAGTGCCGAGGTCACGCCCGGTATGATCCTGATTTCCGTGTCCGGATAATCCCGTCCGATCATAATCATCAGCGATGCCATGCCGTAGACACCGGCATCTCCGCTGCAGATCACGGCGGTTTTATGCCCTTTCTCTGTCTCCTCAAAGGCCGCCCGGCACCGGTCCGCCTCTTTGGTCATCGGCGTCGAGAGATAATGCTTGCCCGGAAACATCGGCCGGACCAGGTCTGTATACGCCGTATAGCCCACGATCGTATCCGAATCTTCCAGCGCATCCGCCGCCTCGAGCGTCATGCCGCGCATGCCGCCGGGACCGATGCCGATCACGCTGATGATCTTCGGGGATTTTTCATTCATCTCATTCATCTTCATGTCTCTTTCCATCTGATGCTCTGTCAAAACGGATAACCCGTCTGTTCAGTGCGACCGCAAGCGTCACGCCGTCCGCCGATTTTTTCCGGATGATGAGGTCGCCGTGCCCGTCGATCACAGCACTCCGCTCGCAGACGTTATCCACACCGACGGTATCCTTCACGAACTCCGAACCGGTGAAACTGCCCTTCAGACGGTTCAGCTGATCAGCGCTGTAGGTGTGAAAGGGCACATTATGTACCTGGCAGAAATGAAGCAGCCCGGGCTCATTTTTCTTGACGTCGACTGAAGCCACGGACTCGATCGCCTCCGGGTACAGACTGTAATCACGGAGCGTATCATCAACCAGCTTCTCGATTTTTGAAAAAGGCGTATTCTTCTTACAGCCGATACCCAGCGTCAGGCACTTCGGAATCAGCCAGAGCGTGTGGTCAAAATAAGCTCTGTTGTAAGAGGGGCTGATGTAGATGCCGAGCGAGGTTCCGTTCGGATCCTCCGCCTTATCGCCTCTTGCCTGTTCCAGTTTGTCCGACCAGAAGATGCCTTCCGGCAGACTGCCTTCCACTTCAAAATTGGTGTAGAACCCGACAGGTTCCCCTGCCAGCAGTGCGGCGGAAACCTCTCTGGCATAGGTCATGTTGGATATCTGCATATCATTTTCAGACGCATAGACATCAACGGCAAAACGATCGCTGACGTCCGTCGCCGTCGTGATGACAGGAACACTGCCGAGCCTTGACGACAGCAGCTGTACAAAGCGGTTTGCGCCGCCGATATGTCCGGAAAGAAGAGAGATACAGAACTTTCCCTTTTCATCCATGACAATGACCGCGGGGTCTGTTCTTTTGTCGCGTACGAACGGAGCGATCGCACGGACCGCAATGCCCGCGGCACCGATAAAAATCATGAGATCACATGTTTCAAAGCACCCGCCGGCCCAGTCCTGCACCGGCTTCTCCACATAGGTCACAAAGGAATCGTCCATTTTGCAGAGGTCAAGAACATATTTGCCCTTTCCGTACCACTGTGTCTCCACAGGCTCGAACCGGGACGGCAGATTCGTCAGCGCCTTCCTGATTCTCCCTGCAAGTTCATACCCGTCCTTTGTAAAACAGATCACTGCAGCTTTCATGTCTGATATTCCCCGTCTTCTCCTTATTATGTAAATCCCATACTGCAAGTAGTGCCACATACTGTATAAGTCCACGCGCCGCTTCGTACCGCGTGCTTTCGCGTCGCTACAGGTGACCGACTTCGTCGGTCTGACGCGGCGTTCGCCTCACCGCATCACACTTCGTGTGTGCGGATGCGGCTCACTGCCCGCGCATATTCGCATTCTCGCGATGCTTCGCATCG
>Ga0256406_1007033_pt1 | contig 10913 bp, 8 predicted proteins | sample RumenRJG_03DNA_FD_185986 | JGI IMG/M metagenome (GOLD analysis project Ga0256406, IMG submission 185986) | Bovine rumen microbial communities from Lethbridge, Alberta, Canada - RJG_03 | ecosystem: Host-associated > Mammals > Digestive system > Stomach > Rumen | place: Canada: Alberta | collected...
ACAAGTCGAGCTGCCAATGGATCAGTGTCTTGCCGCCGATGTCGATGAGTGCCTTTGTCTTGCCAAGTCCGAGGCGCGAGCCGATGCCCGCGCAACTCAGGATAACTGATGGAGTTGTCTGCATAATGCCGCCTCATTCAATACGAGATAATCTGCCACGGTCAGCACGCCCGGCACGGGATCGTGCGTCAGCGCCGAAGCAATCGAGATATCCGCCACGCGCATGGCCTCGACATCATTGTTGCCATCGCCGATGAAGACGACGCGCCGCCCGAGCCCCTGATAATGCCTTACGACATCTTCCTTATGGAGAATGTGCATGAGCTTCGCCACGCGGTTGTCCACAATCTCCGCCTCCGATGAATCGCAGGCACAGCCCAGACGTGTTGCGAGCTCCGCAATCCATGGCCGCAGATTGCCCGTAGCGATGCTGCACTGGCTGGCATGCTCGCGGATGAACCGTGCCACACCCTCATGCAGCTGCACGCCGCCGAGCAGGTGTGCGACCTCGTCCACCGGGAGCTCCCCCAGGATATAGATGCGCCGGATGAACGATTCGACGAATGGGATATTGCCCTGCACCGTCTTTGCTGTCAGCGCCTCGATCTCCGCCGTCACGCCGAAATGCTCCGCAATGATCGGCAGCGTCTCCTCCTGCGTGATCGTCCCATCGAGATCAAAGATGAACTGTGTATCCTTTTGTTTCACGCATTCACACCTCCATCAACGCAGAGCTGAGCGTAGAGCGTCCCGAAAATATTTTCAGCTGCGGTATGGTGCGTCTCATGCCCATAGTCAAGATACTTTGCAAAAAATGCTTCGCGTTCCTGACGCTTTACATCCTTCCCGCCCAGGACGACCTCCTGCAGGAAGCGTTCGATGGCTGCCGCATCTCCGCCGTCTGCCTGATACAGGAATTGCAAGATCATCTGCCCAAACTCATTGAACTGCTGCTCCGGCCGCCGCAACTCGAGCATCGGTTTGTTAACAAACAGATATTCTGCCATGAAGGAAGCACTGTCATTGAGGATGGCGTCTGATTCCTGGAACAAGCGGTGGTATTCTCCTGTCGTCTGGACGGTCGCATTCGGCAGTGCCTCCCATGACGAGAGATATGCCTCCCACTCTGCCTGGTCTTTGAAAATACCATAGCGGATGGCCTTGATGCCCAGTTGCGGATGCGGCTTGAAGACCCAGACCGTCTCCTTTTGATACTTCTTCGCCAGTTCCAGCATCAGCTGCCCGTTCTGGGCAAACGTCGAAAGCGTAACGATGTCCTGCGCTGTAAAGGAATGATGTGGCGAATAAATGATCTTCTTTGCCTGCGGCGTGCCATTTGCCTTGAGCAATGGTTCCCACAGCGAAGGCTCCTCTGTGTTCGCAGCATAATATGCATCCATCTTCGGATACCCGGTATATCGGCAGTTGCCATTTCCGCTGAAGCAGTATTTCTCCGCCATCTGCAACGAAAATGCGTCCTCTTGAAAAATCAGCCAGGCAAGATTATGGAGCTCCTGATTGTACTGATCGTATGGGAAGGTATGGTCGGCATTCGAAGCAACGAAATATCCATACGGGATATACGTATGCAGCGTCGTCAGCGGGAAGTTCCAGACGCGCAGGTCGCCTGCAAAGAGATACATCCATGGCGTCATCCAGATGCAGATGTCAGGATGGACAGGGAGCTCCTGCCAGGTGTATTCGCGCTGGTGTTGCGCGTCGTAGTTTTCAACGGTGCGCAGGCCGCGCTTTTGCAGATCTTGAATGAGTGCCTCGTAGGCAATCTGCAATTCCTGATCTTCTGCTTCGCGCGTATGGTCGCGCAAGGCGAAGACATATGGTGTAAAGATATCGGACCGTTCCAAGAGCCAGTATAGCTCGTCACCAATCCAGGAACTGGAGTCATCGTTCATGATGCCAACGACGATCTTGCGCTTGAGACCGGCCAGATGATGCGCGATCTTTTGGAAGAGCCGTTGCCGCATCGCAGGATAAAGCTTCTTTCCATCCTGCAGCTGCACCGCCAGGTTCTTCAGTTCCAAGAGATTCTGATACCGATATTTCTGCAACTGTTCTTCTGTCAGCTGGTTAGAGGCGATCTGGTACATCAGCTCGATTGAGCTTAGCTGAAGGTTCATATTTCATACTCCCTATTCATTTCGCACATCATAATCACCCCATCTGCTTATGATTGCCCGGCAGCATGGGCAGGGCGGCAGATGGCATAAAGCTCCGACCCCATATCTGGCAAATCCCCGCTCAGGCGGTAGAAGCCATCGAGCACCTGCTCGTCAATGATATGATGCTCGAGGCATAGCTCCATCTGACGATGCGTGAAGGGCTTGATGAAGAACGTCCCCGTTTCTTCGACGACGAAGCCCGTCTGCTCCAGCAAGGTGGTCAGAGAGGCGCGGTCGAAGACCTGATGCTGCTGATACGTCTGGTTTCGTTCCGTCATCGCATGCGGATCCGCGATATAGCCCGAGCGCATGCCGAGCAGGCGGTGCAGGCTGTCGGCATTCGGCACATTCAGCAAGACGCGCGTCGCCGGACTACACAGTTTCTGGATGCCGCGCAACAGGGAAGCAGGATTTTCCAGCTCATGTAACAAGCTGGTGCACACCACAAGGTCAAATGTACCCTCTAGATATCCAAAGCATGCTGTAACGACTTTGTCATCTTCGCTGAAAAACTGATGCACGCAGGCAATACGTTCATCCCCTGCTGCTGCCTGGCAAGCCGCGTTGTAAAACGCATCGGCTGGTTCCACAACGACCCAGCGCGAGAAGCTGTCCTGCGGGACGAAATGAAACAACGGCTCCATGCCGCAACCGATTTCAAGAACGTGCTCTGATGGAAGATTCTCGTATAGCTCCAGCACTTTCTTGCGGCGATAGCGCACCTGATAGCGCTCGAAATCATGGTCATCCTGCAAATAATCCCGTTCGTATTGATCGATATCTCTCATGCTTTCTCACAAATCCTTCCAGAATTTCCGATTGACGCTATGACGGCTGCCGTAAGATTCTTTCGTAAAAATCAGGCCTTTGTTGAGCACGCGCCCACGCTCTTCCGTACTGATGCCGAAGGACAGCTTCTGAAAACCACGTTGGTGCATAGTCTCGATGATGTATGTGAAAAGGAATGTCATTGGGCTTTCCCTAGGATATTTGGGTGAAGCCGCAGAATATTGTATATGTGCGACATGGACGTGCGAAAAATAAAACATCATGGCACCTGCCACCATTCGCTCACCATCTTCTTCGGAGTGAAAAATTCCATAAAATCCACATTCCTCGGAAAGACGATGTTCATAAAAATCCAGGAGTTCTTCCAATGTATGAACTGGCTTTACATGATATTTCGACAACGTCTCGCAAAGGAGCCCATAAAAATCGTCAAGTTCTGCTGGCATGCGAAGCGGCCGACCGTAAAATCCCGCTCGCTGTCCACGATGGAACGCTGCACGTTTTGGTTGTGCGAAATTGGACTCCGCCGGCGTTCGATATCCCTCATAATCAATATAGGTGCTCAGCTCAACGCTTTCGTGATAACCTCGATAGCAAAGCAGATATTCCAACAGGTCGTCGGGTTCTTGTGAAAACATGGATGACGTAATGCGCAAATCGATTGCCGAAAAACCTTCCTGTGCAAGCCAATGTTCCAAAGCCTCGAGCATCCCGAGAACTTTCTCAGCTTTCCAGTTTTTGGGCGCAACCAGCAGCCCGCCGAACGTGCTGCCGGGGTGCGAAACGAAGACGCGCCGACCGTCGCGCATCTGCGCCGCGCCGGGGCAGAGCCCCGCGAGGTTCCCTTTCGCATCATAGATCATGAGCGAGCAGTCTTCGAACCGCCCGGCCGGGTGATAGCTCAGGAACCGACGGCTCTGCAGGAATGTCCCGTTCACGGTCTGCGAGAGGAACGCATCCCATGCAGCTGCATCCTGCTCTTCGTAGCGACGAATTTCATACGATAGTTCCTTCAATTCCATCCATCCTCCTGTCCGTCCCGGCCAACGGTGCCCTGATACGCTACCTGCACGCGCTTGCCGCAGAACGCGATGCCGTAGCGATGAACGTGTGTGACGCCCCTTGCTCGCAATTCGGCGAGGTAGTCTTTTTCTTCGATCTGTGCGAGGGCTTCCTGGGCTTTTTGTTCGAGCTCTTCTTCCCTCTGCGCTGTCTTGAATTCGAGGAGGAAGCCTGCCTCGCCTTTTTCCTGCGGGATGGCGGCGAGGTCGTAGCGGCCGCGGCCGGATTCGCGGTTCGAGCGGACGTCGTACGCAGGAACGAGGATGGCGGTCATGCCGAGGACGAAGCCATGGTAGAATGCTTCCTTTCCTTTCGCCGTATCATGAAAGCTCGCGAGCTTTTCCAGATACCGTTCCAAGCCATACTGCACGCGCTCGACGTCGCCGCGCAGCAGCGCCCGCATGAGCGCGACGAGCGCGGACTTGCCGAAGCCTTTCTGGTAGCGCTTCACGATTTCCTGTCGAAAAAGCGTCCGCATCTCGCGGTTTGGCAAACGAAGGACATACTCTGTCTCGCCCGCAACGCTGTCCGTATGGTCGATCGTGAGGTAGCCCGTCGTGCAGAGCATCGTGTAGAGTGCGTCCTGGTCTTCGCCGATGTCGTCATAGATGACGCCTTCTTCGAGGAAGGCCGATACCGTGCCGCCGCGAAGCAACGTGTCGATGGCTTCGAAGTGCTCGCGATCCGCGCTCTTCATAAGCTCTGCGAGGATGGCATTGCCCGAGGTATTGACCCAGTAGGCCGCAGGCGCACAGGCGCGATCGAAATAGTTGACGACCGACCAAGGATTATAGATCTCATGTCCAGCGAACCGATAGCCGTCATACCAATAGCAAAGCTCCTGCAGTTTGTCTGGATGACCGAGATCCTCTGCCATCCGTTCCACTTCCGCCGACGTGAAGCCGAAGGCCTCTGGATACTGCATCTGGAGGATGCTGTCAACCTTCAAGTTGTTCAGAGAGGAAAAGATGTTTTCTTTCGCGATGCGCAGGACTCCTGTCAGTACGGCGAAATCGAGCGCGGGATTCGTCTTCAGCGCGGCGGAGTAGAACTCGCGGAAGAAGTCAATGGCTTCGTCGTAGTAGCGATGCTCCCATGCTGACTGGATGGGGACGTCGTATTCGTCGAGCAGCAGGACGGGCTTCTTGCCGTAGTGAGCTTCCAGGAGGCGCAGCAGGAACGCGAGCGAACCAGAAAGGGCGGCAAAATCACACGTATCTTCAAGCACGGCCTTGTAGTTGATACGGTCGCGCTCGATCAGATCATCCTGCAGCAGAAACTGAAACCTGCCAAAGAGGTCGCCAATCTGCTGACGCACACGCACCTGCATGACGTCCCAGGTCAGGCCTTTCCAGCCTTTCAGCGTCAGGAACAGCACGGGCCGCGTCCCCTGCTCGGCCATAGCCGCAGGATCATCCGCAACGGCAAGCCCGTCAAACAGCTGCCGATGCTCTGCCGCCCCTTCGATATCGAGGAAATAGCGCATCATGGAAAGCGTCAGCGTCTTGCCAAAGCGACGCGGGCGCGTGAAAAGGGTCACTTTCGCATGATCTTTCAAAAATGCTCCCAGGAACGCTGTCTTATCCACAAGATAATACTGTTCCCGCACTTCTGCGAAATCATCCATGCCGATTGGCATCTTCGTATGCATGTTCTCCACTCAAAGCACCTGCTTTTTTCAGTTCCGATACCCGTTCACCGTCTCAATGACGTACTGCACTTCCTCTTCCCGCATGCCGTTGAACATCGGCAGGCTCAAGACGGTCTTTGCCATCTTTTCGGCGATGGGATAGTCACCTGCTTTGTGGCCGAGGCTTTCGTAGCATTCGGCGAGGTGCGGCGGGATGGGATAGTGGATGACGGTCTTGATACCGTGGTCTGCGAGGTACTGCTGGAATCCGTCGCGATCTTCTGTCTGGACGACGAACTGATGCCAGACGTGGTTCGCATTCGCGCGGGTCTTCGGGAGCTTCACAGCGGGATTGTGCATGCCGTCGAGATACGCGGCGGCGATGCGCTCGCGCTCGGCAATGAGTTCGTCGAGGTGGCCGAGCTTCGTATGGAGGAGCGCAGCCTGCATCTCATCAAGACGCGAATTGACGCCGACGAGCTTGTTGTGGTATTTCTTCTCGCTGCCGTAGTTGCGCAGCATGCGCAGCGTCCGTGCGAGCTCCGCGTCATCCGTCACGACCGCACCGGCGTCGCCAAACGCGCCGAGGTTCTTCGTCGGATAGAAGCTGAAGCAGCCTGCATCGCCGAACGCGCCCGTCATCGTGCCGCCGAAGCGCGCGCCATGCGACTGGGCGCAGTCTTCGAGCAGATGCAGGCCGTGCGCTTTCGCGATGCGGCAGACATCGTCCATCTTCGTCGCCTGGCCATAGAGATGCACGACTAGGATGGCTTTCGTGCGCTCCGTGATGGCCTCTTCGATCTTCGCCGCATCCATCGTGAAATACGCATCGGGCTCGACGAAGACCGGCGTCGCGCCATTCGCTGTGATGGCGAGCACCGTCGCGATGTACGTATTCGCGGGCACGAGGACTTCGTCCCCTGCCCCGATGCCGAGCGCGCGCACGGCGAGCGTCAGCGCGTCGAGGCCGGAGTTCACGCCGACGCAGTATTTCCGTCCGACATAGGCCGCGAAAGCGTGCTCGAATGCTTCGACCTCGGGGCCGAGCACATACCAGCCGCTCCGCAGCACGCGCAAAGCGGCGGCCTCATATTCTGCCTGATGGAGCTCGAACTGCCGTCCGAGCACGGCAAGATCAATCTTCATGCGCTTTCACCATCTTCAGGAATTCATCGTAATCACGGATGTAGTCTTCTTCGTTGTAGAGCTCCGAGGCGAGCACCATGAGGACGGCGCCATCGGAAAAGTCGTACATCTCGCGCCACATGTTGTTCGCGACGTAGAGGCCTTCATATGGCTTCTCGAGCGGCACGATCTTCGTCTCATAGCCGTTGTCGAGCTTGATCTTGCAGCTGCCGTGGATGCAGACGAGGATCTGTTCGAGTGACTTGTGGGCGTGCTTGCCGCGCACGACGCCGGGCGCTGTGTCGTACATGTAATAGACACGCTTGATGCGGAACGGGATGTCGCGGAACTCTTCGAGCGCAACAAGCTGTCCGCGCTCATCTCCATGTGATTGAAAGACATATTTATTGACTTGCATGGTTCATTCCTCTCCGAGCACTTTCTTGATCCAAGTTCCGTACCTTTGCAGAAACTGTCTGCGGAAAGTTTCTCGTATGACGTTCTGGTCTCTTTCAGCTTCAAAAGGCCGGATTGGATAACGAGACGTGCCTTTCTGCAGAATTTCCCCCAGATTTTCCCGGAATTGCGCTTCCGTGATCACACTCTTCTCCGCGAGGTGATTACGACGATCCCTTTCTGCTGAATTTTTGATGAGTTTATCCACTAACGCAAGAAACGATGGTACATCGTGTCGAACAATATCCAATTTCCCGGGTTCAAGCAAGAGACCTTCGAGTGGATCCGAACTGTCATTGAGCGTCAAGGGCAGCCGGCCAGCAGCTGCTGCATACTGCGTCATCAGCCCTCCAATGATTGGATACGTATTCAGATAGAGGTCGCATGCTTTCAAGACTTGATAGAGGTCTTTTCTCTCTGACGTATAAAAAAAGCGATCTGGATAACGTTCCTTCAGCCAATCCATATCCGCATCCTGCCCGCCGCGTGCATACCAAAATTTTACTTGCGGATGCGTTTTCAGGATGGCATCTACAACATGGTAATATGTTTTTGCTTCATCCTTCGTCTTGTAAAGCTGGCCACCCGAAAAAATGACAAAATCGCCTGGCATCCGCTCAAATGGATAACCAGCAAATGGAATTTTCCTGTCAATCACTGGATAATATGGTTGCTTGAGGAGCTTTTCTGCCGGAATCTTACGTTGCATACGAGAGATTGTTGCACCGAAGTCACGGAACTCCAAACAAAAATCAAAAGCATTACGTCCCAGCCAGAATGCATGATCGGTAAGATTGATTTGGTAACGCTTGACATGGCCTTTTAACTTCTGAAATGCCAAGATGCCGCCGACGTCTGACGGCGTCGTATAAAGAAATGCAACTTCTGGAGCATACGTTTTCACCGCTGCGCAGACAGCGCGCGCACGTGCTAGCTGTCCTTTGCCGCGCACAGAAAGAAGAACCGTTTCACCGCCAGAGGATGAAAGGACACCTTCGATATGCGGCAAAGGCTGGTGCCCATCATCGACACAATAAACAACATGGTAACCCAGCCCCACAAGCGCCCGAAGGTAAATCAGTGCAAGACCGCGTAAATCGAGCCCGAAGGCATCATAAAAAAATGCGACTCCTTTTTTTCGCTCTGCAGGAAGATCCATGAGAATGTTTTTTGCTAGGTCTTCCATTTTTCCTTCGAGGAAATCATCCGTAACAGTTTTCGTTCGCTGATAAAGAAGCTCTGCAAAACTCCCCATCTGATTTGCGGCATTCTCAAATTGTCCTTGCTGAAACTGCTGTTCAATGACTTGCCGTTCTGCCTGAAAAACCTTCTGGATGCGTTGCTCCCATTGAGCACGTTCATCATCTGCTGAAGATACTGCAGTCTTCAACGAGCATGTCATCTTTTCCAGCTCGAAAAGATGTGAGCCATAATCACATCCCGAATAAACAGATACGCCGAAAAGTTCCGCATAATCAACACAAAGAGAAGACGTTGCGGAACATCCTGTCACAAAGACATCCACATATGGGAGGGAGTCTAGCGCAGGAAAATCTTGCACGGTATGCAGGCAAACATTTGCTGCCTTGTCCCCCGCCTTCATGACCCGATCCTGAATGGCAGAAAGTGCCGGATGCGTCTGGAGATCTTGTGGAACATCTATGAGCAGCATGGTTTTATCATCTGACGAAAAAGCCGCAAGATACGCCATGAGAACTTTTTTCCAAAGCGGTTTGCCCTGATCGCAATCAAGAACAAACTCATAAATCATCCCTCCTGCATCATGAATCTGTTGCAAGAGCTCCGACACATCATTCTTGATGGGAGTAATATTTCGATCATACCGCTCAGCAAAGGCAACAGGATCTTTCATTTCCTGTCGTCGCGCAAGGATGGTCTCATGAGCCCAATTCCACCATTTGATGCGTTCGAGTTTTTCTACGATTTCCTTTGGAAAACGATATTTCACAACGTGCGCAGGATTGCCAACGACAACCGCATAAGGCGGTACATCTTTTGCAACAACCGCCTCCGCACCGATGACAGCGCCATTTCCAATCCTGACGCCGCCAAGGATGGTCGCACCTGCGCCAATCCAGACATCGTTGCCGATAATAATCTGGTAATGATTATTTTCATAGGCATGATTGGTCTCGCCATCCGGATGCGATTTCATGGTGGCAAAATCATCGAATGGATAAGAAGAAACTTCACGATGCAAATGATTGAGACCCAAGATGAATTTCACACGATGCGCCAAAGAACAGTATCGTCCAATCAAAAGATGTGCGCGAAAACTCCCCGCCTCAAAACTTCCATCCACCAAATAAGAATATGCTCCAATCGTCGAAATAACTTTGGGATTTCCACGAAATTCTACACGAAGGTCAGAAACGTCCGATTGTGGTTCTCCATATTTTAATTCTACGATCAAACCGTCCAGCACCTTTCCAAAATATGAAACACTCATCTATCATGGTAGCACAACCGCCACTCCCGAGCAAGACATCCCAACAAAATACCGAAGGTTAAAAATTCCCTTCTAATCCTCGGTTGATGTTTTCAGCGTATATGTGAAACAAGCGATTTACCCTATGAACTCCCTCAACTTTTCCTCGTCGATGACCTCGACACCGAGCTCCTGCGCTTTCTGGAGCTTGCTGCCCGCCGCTTCGCCAGCGACGAGGTAGTCGGTCTTCTTCGAGACGGAGCCTGTCACGCGGCCGCCGTGGGATTCGATGAGGGCGGCGCATTCTTTGCGGCCGAGGGTCGGGAGAGTTCCCGTGATGACGAAGGTCTTGCCTGCGAGCTTTTCATCGCTGGCGGCCGGTTCATCTGCCTCCATCTTGACGCCCTGTGCAGCCATGTCGGCGATTTCACGCTGGTTTTCGGCGTCAGCAAAGAATCTTGCGATGGCTTTCGCGCTGATGCCGCCCATGTCGCGGACGGCGAGAATCTGCTCCTCCGTCGCCTGCATCAGCGCCGGGATGGAATGGAAGGCACGCATGAGTTCGCGGGCGGCGGCGCGGCCGATGCCGGGGATGCCGAAGCCTGTGACGAGGCGCGCGGGGTCGTTCTGCTTGCTCGCTTCGATGGCCGCGAGCAGCTTGTCCGTGTTCTTTTCCTTGCCGATGAGGCCGCTCTCGATCAGTGGGTCGCGATGCTCTTTCAAGTGGTAGATGTCGGCGATGTTTTTGAGATAGCCCTGCTCGATGAGGCCGTGGATGGCCGCCTCGCCAAAGCCTTTGATGTCCATGGCCGTGCGGCCGACGAAGTTCAAGAGATGATTTTCGAGCTGCGCGGGGCAGTTCGGATTCTGGCAGCGGATGTCGGCCGTGTCCTCCATGCGGACGGCAGGCGCACCGCAGACAGGGCAGGTATCGCCGATCTGGAACGGCGTCGTGCCCGCAGGGCGCTTCTCTTTGACGACTTCCTTGATTTTCGGGATGATTTCGCCCGATTTATAGACGCGGACGGTGTCGCCGAGGCGCACGTCGAGGCTGTCGATGAAGTCCTGGTTGTGCAGCGTCGCGCGCTCGACGCTCGTGCCGCAGAGGCGGATGGGATCAAAAACGGCCGTCGGCGTGATGCGGCCCGTGCGGCCGACGGAAAGCTCGATTTTGCGAATGACGGTTTCCTTTTCCTCGGGCGGATATTTGTAGGCGATGGCC
>Ga0256406_1007034_pt1 | contig 10911 bp, 13 predicted proteins | sample RumenRJG_03DNA_FD_185986 | JGI IMG/M metagenome (GOLD analysis project Ga0256406, IMG submission 185986) | Bovine rumen microbial communities from Lethbridge, Alberta, Canada - RJG_03 | ecosystem: Host-associated > Mammals > Digestive system > Stomach > Rumen | place: Canada: Alberta | collected...
CCAATTCCACCGGAATATCGTGGACGATGCAGTCCGGCAGCTGCAGGTAGTCGGATGCTTTCATGGAGATGCATATATCCGAAATCTTGGACAGGACAGCATCCGCAGCTCCCTCCTTGGGGTCGTACTGATAAATCACGTCCCGGCCGCGCCGACCCGGGTCGAAGTAGCGATTCCGGAAGTGCGTGTAATACTTCCCCAGCCTTGCCCCGCCATCCAGCAGGTAGATCTGGCTCCACAGGTCCATCAACCCATTGGGCGATGGGGTCCCGGTCAGCTCCACGATCCGCCTGATGTGAGGCCGAATGGAAGCCAGGGCTTTGAAGCGTTTGGCGCTGTGGCTTTTAAAGCTGGAGGATTCATCGATGACCACCATGTCAAATGGCCAGTCATTCTTGTAGTAATCCACCAGCCAGCAGACGTTTTCCCGGTTGATGATCCAGATGTCTGCCGGAGTCAGCAGCGCTTTCACCCGCTGCCGGGTGCTGCCCAGCACGGTAGAAAACCGCAGATGCCTCAGGTTTTCCCACTTGGCCGCCTCCCGTTGCCATGTCGCTTCAGCCACCTTCTTGGGTGCGATCACCAGGACTTTCCGAACCTGGAACCGCCCATACCGCAGCTCGCTGATGGCGCTCAGGGTGATAGCCGTTTTCCCTAAGCCCATATCCAGGAACAACCCTACCGCCGGCTTATCCAGGATAGCCTGGATGCAGTAGGCCTGATAGAGGTGCGGCCGGAAAATCATGTCGCCTCACCCGCTTTCACCAGCTTTTTTGCGTGAGATAAGTACGCATCGACATCGTCATCTCCATAGAGGACCCTGATTTTGCATCCCAGGACCTGCAGCCGTCTGATCTGGATTTCCTGGATCTGGCTCAGCCGGCCCGTATCGGTTTTAAGTTCCACCATGTCGATCCGGCCGCCCGGCCAGATAACGATCCGATCCGGCACACCGACGTTCCCGGGCGAGACCCATTTGTATGCCCTGCCGCCCATAGCGGTGACCCGTCTGACGAGCCGGGCCTCAACATCTTTTTCCAATTTATGCATTTCTATCTCCTTTTTATGTATATTCATGCGAACCTAAAAGGGCTCCGGGTACAATGGGTACATACTTCTCTATATATTCCTAAAAGTAAGGATTTATAGAATATACACGTACGATTTTCTTACTTTTGATATATATATATAATGTTTGTACCCATGTACCCAATAGGCCTTAACCTTAGTAATGATGCGGGTTTAAGCCGGGTACATTGGGTGGAACATTCTAAAAGTTTGTACCCACTTAAATTTTTTAAAATCAACCTCTTAAAAGAGAATGTACCCAGGCTATGGCTTGTATATTGATACAGGCAATCGTTCAAACCCTCTCTGCTTTCCGCAGTAACCATATCGGCGTGAAACCTTATTACGGCTCCAGCCTGGTATGTTGGCCAGAATCTGATTGATTTCTACGGCGTCAGACCGTCTCATACCTCTTGGGTCTCCATTAAAACATTCGCACCAGATTTCAAGGGCGCACACCTTCTCCCTGGGATGCAGGGTCATACCGTCACCCAGGGCATAGTTCCCGGCCCAGAACATCCGTCGGCTATTCAGGCTCAGCGCGTCATAGTTCTCGGGCACGTCTTTTTCAATGAAATCCTGGATCATGCCTTCTTTTACTGAGTCTTCCCTGTGTTGGGCCTGCGCCTGTTTGGCCATCTGATCCAGTTCCGGAGTATCCATGTACAGGGGTTCTCCCTGCTTCCACAGCTGTACGGCTTCCGCCCACAGCTGGTCCACTTCCCCAGGGAGCTCCTTCCAGATGTCTTTTCTGGGAGCCCGGACCCCCACATCAACCGGCCAAAAGCGCCGGCTCCCTGTTGGGTCCTTTAAAAAGTCATGGTTATTGCAGGTTCCAAAAAACACACCCTTCCGGGGGTATCTCCCTGTGTGCCGGCCATACGGCTGCCGGTAGACATCGTCACACCGGCTTAGAAACTGCTTGATGACATCGTCTTCCGACTTATTGTAGCCGGTCATTTCGCCGATTTCATTGATCCAGATGCCCTGGATCATTTCCGCCGCTTCTTTGCCCTTGAAGCTCTGCAGGGAGTCAGAGTGCCATTCCTTCCCGATGGTCTTGAGAAAGGTGGTCTTGCCTATCCCCTGAGGCCCGACAAAAACAGGAACATAATCATACTTGCATCCGGGGGTCTCGACTCTGGCCACAGCTGCGGCAAAGCTTTTCCGGGCCACCGCCCGGATGTACTCGCTGTCCTCAGCGCCCAGATAATCCCGCAGGGATGTCTCGACGCGTGGCACGCCGTCCCATGTCAGGCTGTCGAGGTAATCCCGCACCTCGTTAAATTTATGCTGCTCACTCACCAGCATCAGGGCGCCGGAAATCTTGTCCCGGCCGGTAATGCCGTACCGGGCTTCCAGATACCAGTTCACGCCGGCGTCGTCCGTGTCCGTCCACAGCCGCTTGCTGTCGTCGTGGGACCATGGCAGCCTGCCCAGGACAAGGCCTCTCGTCGAGAAATCATCGACGGCAACTTTTCCCCTGAGCTCCGGATCGTAGTTGAAGATCCGGATGATGTTGTCCATGGTTTTTTTCGGCCTGCCGGTATTGGAATCCATGTCCAGCTTGGCTTTCGGCATCCAGTCGACGTCCACGCCTTCCGCTGGCGTTTCGGCGGGGGCGTCTGCCGGCCCCGCACCCATATCGTGGAAGATGTTGGCGGCTTCCTGGGCGTGTGTCCGGTTGAGCTCCTGCAGGACTGTCTGATCCTGCATGGCCAGGCGCTTCATATCCTGGTAGCTGGGCAGCTTGTTCACCGGAGTGCCCGGCTGCGCTCCGGCATCCCGGTCCCCGAAGACGTGGATCCGCACTAGATCGAATGCGTTTACGAGTTGATCGCAGCAGGGGTCCGTGGCGTGATGGGAATATAAAAATTTCCCACTGTCATAGAGCACCGCCCCGGCCACCGTGGTCCCGCCCGTGTAGGTCAGCCGGTCCTCATGTTCCGTGTCGGCGTAGGCGTTGGGGAGATACTTCTCCAGCGCTCTCCGGATGTTGTAGACCCGGCAGAATGCCCCCACGATGCCCGGCTTCGTGGTCGGGTCGGCCTGTTTGGACAGGGCCACTTTTGCCTGCAGCTCTTTGCCCGGTACCATCGGCCACAGCTGGACGTTGTGCCAGTCAGTGTACTGGGCCAGGATGCCGTCCGCACTCGTAAAGGGCAGGTCATCGGTGGCGAAGACGTACTGGCTGTCTTTTGAGCAGGATGGCCAGAACATGAGCCGGCTGGGCTCGAAAGTGGTCGGGTCGCAGTGGTCGATGCCGATTACCGCCGCCAGCTTCCGGGCGATGGGCTCATACTCGTCTGCCGTCACCGTCCGGTCCAGGGGCATAATTATCCGCAGCCGCGGCCGCATGGGAGAGTGGCTCCGGGTGGAGTAGACCGCATAGGCCACTCCCAGGGACCCCACCCGCCGGACAAGGTTGTCCGTCTCTCCGGCCGGGATTGCATCCATATCCAGAGTGACCAGGTCACGTCCTGTCACGGCAGAGGCTTTCCGGCGGGGGCCCTGGAGGGTGCCGCCCACGAAGCCGCCGACGTCCTTCAGCGCGCCTTGCTGAGCTTTGGGCATATGGATGTATTGGTCAAAGATTTCCTCCGTCCTGAGCGGCGTTCTGAGCTTATCCACGAAGGCAGACCACAGCATGTCCGTGCCCACCCAGTTGATGGAGTTCTTGGATTGCCCTACGCTGATTCGGATCATCCGGTCATTGATCATTTCCCTGGTCACCTCCTTCCGTTTTATTGTTTATAAGGATTAGTCCTTCTTATAGTACGGGCTCACGAAGCCGTCTGCGTTGAGCAGGAGCCCCGGGGCCCAGTCGATAGGAGCGCACATGATGGCCACTACCCTGTCCAGTTCGTCATCGTGGAGCTGGTCCTCCGGCACTTCCAGGACTACTTCATCATGGATGTGCATGAGGGCCTTGTAGCCGTGTTCCACCAGGCGCCGGATGGCCAGGGCCAGACAGTCACGGGCCACAGCCTGCGTGATGTTTTCGACCAGTTTTCCAGAGTAGGTGCCGTTGTAGATCCATTTCGTGCCGATCCAGGTCCGGTAGCGGATCTCCTCTCCGCCGAAGCGGTTCGGCCCCACCATGGGCTGAGGGTAGTACAGCTTCCGCCCACTGGGCAGGCAGCAGGTCAGGTAGTCATAGCCATATCGGAGATTGGCCTCCCTGGCAAAATACATCCCGTGACCGATATCCTGGGCTACGGCTTTCTCCATGGCGGCCATGGCTGCCTTCTCAACGACAAACCAGTAGCGCTTGATATTGGGGTTGGCATCCCGCCATTTGGACACGATGTCCGGCAGTTCGTCCTCTGTCAGGCCCATCTTGATGGCCCCCATGGTGATGAGGGCATTGGCACCGCCGCCATATCCAAGGGCCAGTTCAGCGATCTTGCCTTTCTGGCGTAAATGCCCATTCACTCCGTGCTTCACAACCGGCACGTGGAACATGGCGGAAGCGGAAGCACAGTAGATATCTCCGCCTTCTTTGAATACCTTCTGCCGCCAGGATTCCCCTGCCAACCAGGCCAGCACCCGGGCTTCGATGGCCGAAAAATCGGCCACCACAAACTGGCATCCGGGCTTGGCGATGAAGGCGGAGCGGATCAGCTGGCTCAGGGTATCAGAGACCTTCCCATACAGGAGCCGAAATTCGTCCAGGTTTCCCCGTTTGACCAGGGCACGGGCTGTGTCGATGGCCAGGGGCACATCATGGGGCAGGTTCTGCACCTGCACCAATCTTCCGGCCCATCGGCCTGTCCGTCCGGCCCCGTAGTACTGCAGTGTCCCCCGGATCCGTCCGTCTGAGCAGGTGGCCCGGTCCAGGGCTTCATACTTGCTGATGCTGCTTTTCGCTATCCGGCTCTGGATGTCCAGTACTTCCCGGACAGGGCCTTCGGCCGTCTTCAGCGACTCTTTAACAGTGTCTTTGGTCAGGTCCGGCATATCCGCCCCGTGCTCCTTGAGCCAGGGCAGCATCTGGGCCCGGCTTGCCGGGTTGGCCAGCCCCGTCAGTTCCCGGGATCGAGTCAGCAGCTCCTGCCGGTTGGCTTCGTTGATCTGGAGCGCCCCGGCCACAAGATCCCGGTCCACCTGGATGCCCCGCATGTTGAGTTCATAGTCGATGACCCAGTCCTGCTGGACGGCATCCGGCACGGGAAATGCCTTTAGCCGCTGGTAATCTTCCATTTCGGTTTCCACGTCCCGTTTGTTGTAGATCTTAAAAAGCTCCCATTTTTCGGGGTCGTCGTCGGGCCTGTTGCGCGTCCGTCCGCCGTTGGATTTCGACGGTTTGCAAGGCACGCAAAAAAATCGGATCAGGGCCTTGCCCACGCTCATTTTCTGCTTGTCTTCCGGGAGCCCCAGCACCTGGCCCAGCTTGGCCAGTCCGGCAGGGTATCCCAGGTAAAGTCCGTGGATCATGGTGCATCTCCACTGATCCGGTGGAGTGGTGTACCCGGCATGGTTGAGACAGGTGATTTCAAATGCGGCGTTGTAGGCGTGCTTGATTATGTCCGGATCCGCCAGGTCCTTGACCACCCGCTCCGGGATGGTATCCCCCTTGGCCATATCCACCACCTGGACGGGGCCAAAATCGTAGCTGTAGGCAAAGAGGAGGATCTCGAAGGCTGGGGTGTCGACGTACTTATAGACACCGACGGAGCCTATATCCTGGTCGCTGAACGTTTCCAAATCGATAGATAAATGATGCTGCACTGATTGTCCTCCCTTCTGTCAGATTAAAAGAGGGCCCATCCGGGCCCCCTCTTTACATCGGCTGGCCGGTCAGCGGGTTGATTTTTGGAGCGGCTGCAGACTGAGCATCTCTCATGGCGCTGAAGACGCTGGCCGCCGTAGGCGCGCCGCCTCCAAAGCTGTCTCCATCCGCCGTCTTCTGGACGGGGCCCAGCCCGAATCCGACACCTTTCTTGGCGGCATAAAGATATGGATAGACGTTGATGCACACGTTGGCGTACATCCCGCTGTAGATCTGAGTGGGGTCAAGGATCCGATTAAGGTGCCGGTCCACCACTTCCACGGGCTGATCCGCTTTGCTGCTGGCGGTCATGACCCACATGCCTTTACACTCCGGGCCAAACTCTGTGCCGTCCTGCTTGACGCCGTCTCCATCGTGGATGGGAGTCGGGCAGATGGGAGGTACCTGTCCGCCCCATTTCTTTTCCCGGCCCCAGTCCTTAGCAGCTTCGATAGCCGCATCCAGCTTGGCCTTCCCCGCCGTGTCCGTTTTCGGCAGCAAGATCGTCACACTGTATTTTTCTTCCTGCCCCGGCTGAGCGGCGTAGGGTTTTGTCAGATGGACGTAGGACAGACGGACGTTTTCGAGCACTACTTGTGTATTTCTCATAATTAATCCTCCATTTTTTTAAATACTTGATCCGCGGCGGGCACGTTGGTGATGGCCGGCCGTTTGTCGGTTTCCGGAACCAGGGCAGGTTTCCCCGGTTTCTTTTCGATGTAGGCGCCAACTAATTCAGCGAATTCCTTTTTGCCGATGAGCTTTTCCGCCTGGGCAAGGGTCAGCGGGACCCGATTGTACAGCATCGACTCATCGGTGCCATGGTCCATGAGCACCCGGAAGGCTGCATCCTGGTCAGTAAAGCTTCGGCTTCCACGGCCCTCCACCGCTTTCCACCCGGGTATTTCCCGGCCGTCCAGTGCGCAAGTGAGACCATAGTCCTGCAGATCCTCTGCCCATGCTTTCAGCAGTTTGGCCGCCTCGAGATACCGTCCCAACTCTTCCATGGTCATGAGCCTCGGATCCGGATGCTCTTTGGCATCCTTGGCCATGGCGGCAAAGTACTCCGCCCGGGCCTTGCACTGCTGTTTCGCCCGGCAGAACCGGCACCAGTCTCCCGGCTGGAATCTGCCGTTGTCCCCCGCTGCCTCCTGGGCCGCAGGTTTGACCACCTTCTCAGCCCAATCCAGGAGCTCTTGGTACGGCATCTCATCCGTGCTATAATTGTTGAGTCTTGGCTGGATGATGGTCATCCGCACCGTCCTGATCTGCCAGAGGAATTTGTACAGCTCAGCCGCTCCCAGGGCATATAGCCGCATCTGAGGGTTGCCGTGGGCATCTACTTCCACGCCTTTACCGTACTTAAAGTCAACGATATGGAGCGTGTCACCGCCAATGACGATGCAGTCCGCCGTCCCGAAGCCCCCCGGCACCCAGGCGGAGAAGTCCACCTTCTGCTCGCAGGCCACATGGGGCTTGTGCGGGTAGGCCAGGATGATTTCCTTGACGTGGTCCAGGTAGTCATCGGTATAGCTGTCCATCTCCTTCTGATACTCCGGCTCTTTCTTAAGCTTGGTGAGCCGCCGGGAAAACGTGGTCTTGCTCATGGGCTCCACGGCAAATTTCCGGAGCTTCAGCTCGCAGAAAGCGTGGGCCAGGGTCCCCTCTTTAGCGTAGGAAGAAGTCGTGTCCGGGAAGTCCTGCTCCAGCCTGGGAGACCCGGTGCAGTGCATCCACCGGGCCGCCCCACTGGCGGACAGGAGCGCATGGGCGGTCATAACTGAGCCCCCAGGGCCCGCAGATCGACAGCGACGCTGCCATACTTATCTGCTGGGATATCGTTAAAGGACTTCACTCCGTATTTGGCCGTCAGCGCGGTCAGTTCGGCGAACTTGCCCTGATCCAGCAGCGGAGCCGCTGCCGTCAGCAGATCCTCCAGGGTGTACGTCCTGGCCGGCGCTACAGGTACTGCCGGAGCAGGCGCGGGAACCGGAGCGGCTGGAATACTCACCGGAGCAACAGGTGCAGGAGCCGGAGTTGGTGTTGGCACGGGAGCCGCGGCCGCTGGCTCGGGAATCGCTTCCTGCTTCCTGGCTCCGTCGATCGCGTCCAGGGAGTCAAGCACAGCTGTGACCAGCCGCGTCATATATTCATCGCATTTAAGAGTGATTGTCACATTAATGTCCATTTTTAATCCTCCTCAGCACATCTTATCCAGGATGTCGTACATCATGACGACAGGGCTGTCCATTGTAACGTTAATGCCCTGGCTGAAGCCTCCTTCGGCAAAAGTCACCTTGACCCATGTTTCCTTTTCGTTGATAGCGATTGTGACCGGCTCATCCAGTGCGATGGTCAGCGCCTCCGCCAGCTTATTCAGTACAGCCTGCTTTTTACTCATTTTTGTCCTCCTTGTGTTATAATGTCGGTGAGTTAATTTTGCTCAGCCCGTTCATCCGTTGCCGCGGATGTGCGGGCAATTTTTGTATCCTTGACTTTTTCCTGCAGGCTGGACCCTGTGGCAAGGGAAGCCACGACCAGGCTGCGTAAGATCTCTGCTGCATCCTCATTTTTGATACGTGCGTCCTGCAGGAAGCTATTAAGACAGTTAGTAAGCAACGCAAGCTCATGCCACAGATGCCCATATCCTCCATGGCTCGTCCCGCCGTCTTTGTCAACAATCATTAAAAGGCAGGTCTGCATCCCTGTTTTCCTTGCCAGATCAAGGACCGTATTAAAAAAATCCTTTAAACTTTTGTCATCCATTCTCTACTCCTTACTGTTGGAAAATCTTTTCTTCTGCCCCCGGATGGGCCTTCTTATAAATTTCGATGGCCTGTCACAGCTCGAGGTTTGACATAATCGCCGCGGCGATCAGGGCCCTGGCGCCCTTGGCAGCGTTTGCGCTCTCGCTCTCGAAATCCCGCATAATATGGTTGATGCCCATCAGCAGCAGGGCCAGCTCCTGTCCTGAGGTGCCGTAGTCAGCCTGGCTCAGGTCGTCCTCGTCGTCAGCGATCATGATGAGGCGGGTCTTGATCTTTTTCTTTTTTTTGCCTTACCAAGTACGTCCTCAAAAAAATCATCTATCTCTTGGTTCGTCATTTATTCTGCCTCCTCGATTATGGTTCTTCCCGCCTGCCGGAAAATGTCGTAGAGCATGGCGGCGCCGTTATCCAAGCCAACATTAACGACGGTTTCCGACCTGTCGCTGTGCCAGGTGATGCGGACCAGCTCTTTGTCCGGTTCGTAGCGCAGCCGAGCATATACCCGGGAAACCCAAAGTGCCTGCTGCAGACATATCAGGACTTGCTGCTTTTGGGCCGTATCAATGGCTTTCAATCTTTTTAAGCGCTCCTCCATCCCGCTCACCTCTTCCGGATCCGGATTGTCAGCTCCTGCCCGGGCTGGATCGTGCCCGCGTCTTTAATGCCGTTATCCTGCCGCACTCTGTAGATGAGCGCCTGCAGGTCCTCCCGGCCCCGGTTAGTGTCGCCGACTATGTCCCAGAGAGTGTCCCCCTGGTAGACCACTCGCTTATAAGTGATGTATTCAGTCGGCCGGACCTCGGTCTGCGCGGCCCACCAATGGCCAAAAGCCACTGTGCCAGCCAGGAGCAGGCCGAAGATGGTACCGGTTGCTTTAGCTCTTGTCATCGGCGGCCTCCTGGTGTTTGTGGACCATGTACAGCATGATTATGGCGTACACTGCGATATCGCCCCAGCTGTCGGCCACATTGCCCGTGATATCATGCTGCAGGACGTTGGCTATGTGCTTTTTCACATAGCCTTTGCCATTTTCATAGGCTTCCGGCCACGTGCCATTAGTAGCAAAGAAGAAATTTGCCAACGGATCCGCGCCGGTCTCGTACTGTTTACGCTTGCGCTCAAACGTCTCTTTAATGCGCTCGAGCTGAGCCATGCAAAAGCACGTGTAATCGTCTTCACTTTCTGCCTGGCTAATTTTCGCTGCCAGAGGCGTTTCAGGCTCATTCTGATTAATCTCTGCTGCTGGGACCGTTTCAGGTTCTGCCTGTTCTGCTGGCTCCGTTTCTACGTGCTTTGGTGCGGCGGCTTTTTTTATGCTATGGTCCGCCTTATGAGCCTCTTTATAGCGTCGCTTTGCTTCCTGGAGTCGGACTTGCCTGCACTCTGGACAGTATCTTGCTTTCGATCCCGCAGGCAGTGGCTTTCCGCAGTCGAGGCAGTGAGGAACTTTCTCTGGAGCTTCTGCCGGAGTTTCCACCTTCTCAGTCTCTTCTTCCGGCGTTACCTCTATCGGCGTCGCCTCTATCGGGGCTGCCTCCGTCCTGATCTCTTCTACCGGTGCTTCTTCCGCCAATGGCTTCCGGTCGATTACTCCGGCCATAATGCTTGCCGCCGTTTTAGCGGCCCACGCGGATCCACCGGGGTGCGGCCGTCTGGCTGCATCTTTTATCCTGGTCTCTACATCGGCCCCCGGAGTCCGGAATTGGGATGCATACGTACGGCTTAAAAAGTAATCTTGGGCAACCTGCGCCTTGACAACATCCTGGGACATCAGCCCCTGCAGCCAAAGTAAGATGTGCCGCTGGCACTCTAGTCGCCGGTTTATGCTGGAGTCTTTGCCGTTATTCATCGATAGATATCCTCCTTTACATGCCCTCATCTGCAGCAGCCTTATTGATGGCTACGCATAGTTGCCGAAGCCGGCATTTCAACCGTTCATTTTCCTCCCGTTCTTTTTCGAGATCAGCTTTGAGCTGCCTGATCTGGCTGGGCCGTACATCCTGGTCAACCAGATCTGCGCATGCCAACACGTCTTTCCGGCTGAATCGGATGCAGCCCGGAATTTTTTTCAGCCTGGGCAAAACTCCGTTGGCATCCATCTTGCGGATAGAGTCTTCAGATAGGCCAAGGACTTCAGCCGCTTCTTTGACTGTGTAGGTTAACCTTTCCATGTACTCCTCTCCTCGTATAATATTTTTGTGAGTAAGATTTTAGCCTTACTCAAACAGATTTTTTTAATCAGAATATCCTGATGTTACAATTACATTAGTGAATTGTGACCAAGGTTACGTCTCTTCTCTCCTG
>Ga0256406_1007037_pt1 | contig 10907 bp, 7 predicted proteins | sample RumenRJG_03DNA_FD_185986 | JGI IMG/M metagenome (GOLD analysis project Ga0256406, IMG submission 185986) | Bovine rumen microbial communities from Lethbridge, Alberta, Canada - RJG_03 | ecosystem: Host-associated > Mammals > Digestive system > Stomach > Rumen | place: Canada: Alberta | collected...
AGGGTCTGCGGGACGCCGAAAAGCGACCTTTCGTCCAACCTGTTCTGAAAAAGCGCGATGGCAGGTTGATTCCGTATCCTTTATTTGCTGGTATATCTAGTATAAAACCGCTTTCTTTTTGTAAATCACATGTAAAAGTAATATAAAGAAATGGATGGACAATGCGACTTTAGTCACGGTAATTCTTCTCTTGCTTGGCGGTTTGGGCGCTTTTTTGGTGGGCATGAAGTTACTTCAAGATGCCACCGAGAAATTAGCGACCGGATCGTTGCGCAAACTTTTTGCTAAGACGGCAAAAAGCCCGCTTGTTGGTGTCGGGATTGGCACGTTGGCGACGATGATCACGCAATCGAGCGGTGCGACCACGATTATGGTCGTAAGCTTCGTCAACGCTGGCGTTATGGATTTAGCGCAAGCGACGGCTTATATCATGGGCGCGAATATTGGGACGACGATTACGGCTCAGATTGTCGCGTTAGGCAATCTTCCCATCTCGGAAGTCATGATTGCTTTGACGCTGGTCGGCATCGCATTATATATGGCATTTTCCAAACGACAAGAAAAGGTCGGTTCTGTTGGTTTAGTGATCGCAGGGCTCGGTCTTATTTTCTTAGGTTTAGAAGTGATGACGTCAGAAATGAACCTCTTGTTCTCTTCCTATCCTGCTTTGACGGACTTCTTAAAGAATCTGAATAATCCGTTCTTGTTATTGTTGATTGGCATTGTGGCCACGGCTATGGTGCAATCTTCTTCTGCGATTACCTCTATTATCATTGCGATGGCCATGGCAGGCGTTGTCGTCGGCGGTGGTGGGAATGGCGTCCTTTATTTAATCTTAGGCACGAATATCGGCTCGACTTCGACGGCGTTGATTTCTTCAATTGGTAGCAACATCAACGGCAAGCGCGCCGCGTTTATCCATTTGTTGTTCAACGTCTTTGGCTCCGTTTTGTTCTTTATCTTGTTACTTTGCCTTCCTCGCTTTAACGAATGGACGTTCGCAAAATGGTTTGCGTCTTCTCCCCAAGAACAAATCGCGATGTTCCATACGTTCTTTAACGTGACATGCACCATTCTCTTCTTGCCATTAACGAAAGTGTTTGTCAAAGTCTCTACTTGGATTGTGCGTGACAAGAAAAAGAATCCGAATGACGAGGATGATTTGATTAACGAACGGTTCTTAAAGACCCCAGCCATCGCAGCTTCCCAATCGGTGGAGTATTATCATCGCATTTCTAAGAAGGCGTTACTTTCTTTAAATGAAGCCATTGATGCCTTTATGGACAAAAATATGGAGAACACCCCTAAGATTCATGCCTTAGAAGAGGAAGTGCTTCGGATGAGCCGGAAATTAACGGACTTTAATGTCAAAGTCATTTCTGCTGGCGTTTCCGAAGAAGAGAATGCAAGACTCTCCCGCATGGCACTCGACTTAGCGGACATCATTCGTTTAACGGAAGTCGCGGATAATTTAACGGGATATACCCGTCATGAAGTGAATGAACAACTGAATTTCTCCCCGATTATCTATGATCAAATCCGGGAGATGAAACGTTTGCTTAACGAGCAATACAAGAATGCCGAAACCTTAGTCGATCATCCTTCGCCTGAAAAGTTAAAAGAAGCGCAACAGCTTGAAGATAAGATTGACAATCAACGGACCGCGATGATTCAAGGCCACATGGAACGTCTTTCCAAAGGCGAATGCTCTCCTAATAACTCCGATGTCTTTATCAATTTGACAGGCAACCTCGAACGTTGTGGCGACCATTTCAACTTTATCTGCGAACGAGCTTGTCAAAATCTCTCTCAATCGTTATCCATGCACGCCTAAGGCAGGAAAAATAACACGGTTTTCAGGGGGATTTTTTATTTTTTAAGGTAGTTTTACACGAGATATTTATCTTGTGATTTCTCGTCTTGTAACCTCTTTCTTATTACGTTGCCGTTATTTTGATTGAAATTTTGGCGACCCTGCCACCACAATATAGTCCGAAGTCCTGCGGTGACTTCTTTTGCATTTATGATATTTGGAAAGTACATCAACAAATACTATAAGAAATACTGGTACTTTTTTGTTTTAACCATTCTTTTTGACGTCACCGTGGACGTCGTGCAACTCTTATTGCCACGGATCACCGGCTTCATTTTGAAGGGCATTAACGATGCGCCAGACGCGTTTATGAAAGATGGTATCTCTACCGTGGTCATCAACGGGGTAGAAACAACATTTCCGTTCTACGCCTCCTCATTCTCTCACGCCATGATATCGTTAGCCGTCATCACTTTGATCATCGTCTTTGGCCGGGTGGGTTGGCGACTATTCTCCGCTCGTATCGGGGCGCATATTGAACACGACCTCCGTTATGAGATGTACGAGAACATTCAAAAGATGTCGCTTCGTTATTACGCCAGCAAGAAAGTCGGCGGTTTGATGTCTTATATGACCGCAGATATCCAACAAGTGAAGCAATTATTCATCGACGGTTTTATTCTCTTAACGGACTTAACGGTGTTAGGCACGTTATCTTTTGTATTGATGATCCAGTATTCCTGGAGCTTAGCCTTAATCTGCGCCATCCCGTTACTATTATTCATCTTTATGGGCCGTTGGATTGGCTCCCATTTAACAAAACGAAGCAAAGCTGCCGATGATGCTTTTGAACGGTTAAGCGACTACACCGAAGAGAACTTACAAGGTTTTGCCGTCATTAAAGCGTTCTCCAAAGAAAGCCAACGCCAAAGCGGTTTTGCACAAAAAGCAGTGGATGCCAAAGGAGAGAATATCCGATTGGCCCGTTTCTCTTCTTCGTTAGATATGGTCATCAACTTAATCATTACGTTGATGTACGCTTTATTGCTAGGCTTTGGGGCCTATTCCTTAATTCAAAACAACACGATGTTCTTAGGCAACATCCATGATACGGGCGACTTTATCACGTTTGCCGGTTATTGCGATTCGTTAATCTGGCCGATGATGGCAGGCGGTATCTTAATTTCCGAAGTCTCCAACGCAAAGGCGGCCTATTTAAGAATGGAAACGATCCTTGCGGCAAAACCCGATATTGTCGATGCGCCGAATGCCATTCCTCATAGGCATATCCAAGGCCATTTTGTGGTCTCGCATCTGTCGTTCGCCTATCCCGATGGCAAAGGAGAAGCGTTGCATGATGTTTCTTTTGAGATTCAACCCGGTAGTAGGGTAGGGATTTTAGGCCGTACAGGAAGTGGCAAATCCACGTTGGTCTCTTTGTTTCCCAAACTTTATGAAGTGCCTGAAGGCATGATTTCGTTAGACGGCGTGGACTTATCGCTATGGCGGAAAGAAGACTTACGCGAACATATTGGCTTTGTCTCTCAAAGTGCGTATTTGTTCTCTGGCAGCATTCGAGAATCAATTGGTTTTGCCGAACAAAATGCCGCGGATATCGACGAAAAGAAGATGGTAGAAGCAGCAAAGTTTGCTTCGATCGATACGGATATTGAAGCGTTCCCCGACGGCTATAACACGATTGTCGGAGAAAAAGGCAACACGTTATCGGGCGGGCAGAAGCAACGGATCTCCATCGCAAGAGCCATCTATAAAAACCCAGATGTGCTTATTTTGGATGACTCGTTAAGCGCGGTGGATGCCGATACGGAGAAGAAGATTCTCGATAACTTAAAGAACGAACGAAAAGACGTGACGAGCTTTTTGATTTGCCATCGCGTCTCTTCTCTGGAAAACTGCGATGTGATTTTGGTGATGGACGAAGGACGGCTCGTCGGCATGGGCACCCATGAAGAATTGCTCCAAACCTGTCCGTTATATCGTGACATCGCCAAATTACAAGAATTACAAAAGGAGGTGGATTAATATGGAAGACTTCGATGAATCTGAAGATCTACAAACGACGAATAAATCCTACTCCTTGAAGGATATGAAGCTTTTGAAGGCGTATGTGCCTTTCGTAAAGCCTTATTTTGCGCCATTAATTCTTTTGATTTTGCTCGACGTTGTCGTGAACTTTTGCTTTACGGCCGAAGCGTTGATGCTGTCGAAGAACTTAGACGTCGTGCAATCGTTCTTAAGTGGCAAATTAGCCTATGAAGAGGCAATGCGTTCCTTCCTTCTTTACGCCGGGCTCGACATCGGAATGTTACTCGTGGCGAGCGTGCTTGCCTATGTCGTGAATTTCTATCTCCGGAAAGTCGGGCAAAAGATTGTCTGTGACATCCGGGAAACGTTATTTAATCGTGTGCTATCCTTAAGCCAGAAGCAGCTTAAATCCATGAAGATCGGCTCGTTTGTGACTCGAATCACGAACGATTCTCAAAACCTTTCCACCTTCTTTAGCGACATCCTTCCGGTTTTTGTTCGTAACGTGGCCGCTATCTTAATCATCTTGGTGTTGATTTTCACCCAAACCGGTTGGTTTGGCTTTATCTACTTGGCCTATTTGCCCGTTGTCTTTATCATCTCTTATTTCTTCCGCAAGAAAGCCAGAAAATACTACTTAGGGGAAAAGAACGCCATCTCCAAGATGAATTCGTTCCTAAGTGAGTCGTTCTCCGGCATCCGTGTGACGAAGACCTATAACCGCGAAGACAAGAAACAACGGGAATTCGAAGTTCGTAACGAAGATATCTATTCGCATTTCTTACATTCACAAGACCTCTTTGCCGCCTTCTTCCCTTTCATGTACTTCTTGCAGATGAGTTGCTTAATCCTCGTCTGCGGCTTTGCGATTCCTTCCGTTTATCAAGGCACGATGTCTTACGGCACGTTCTATCTTTTAATTAACTATAATGGACAATACTTCCAACCGATCCAACAGTTAGCGTCCTTGATTAATAACTTACAATCTATCTTATCATCGGCCGAACGTTGCCAAGTCATCTTGGCGATGGAACCAGAAGTGGAACATGATTCTGGCACGTTAGAAGTGGATCACTTCCAAGGCAAAGTCGAATTCCGTCACGTTTATTTCCGTTACGAAGATGGCTCGGAAGACGTGTTAAAAGACGTTTCCTTTGTGATTTATCCTGGAAAGACCGTTGCGTTTGTTGGCGCCACCGGCGCTGGCAAAAGCACCATCATCTCGTTAATCACCCGCACCTACGAAGTCCGAAGTGGTCAAATCTTAATTGATGACCATGATATTCATGAATACACGTTGAAGTGCTTAAGACGGAATATCGGTTTAATGATGCAAGACGTGTTCTTATTCTCTGGCACCATTGAAGACAACATCACCTTGGGCGATACTTCGATTTCTCGGCGAGAAGTGCGCGAAAAAGAAGAATTCGTTGGCTTAGACAAGATGGTGGATTCCTTGCCGGAAAAAGAAGATACCCCCGTCACCGAACGGGGCGAGAATTTCTCGGCAGGACAACGACAGCTGATCTCATTTGCTAGAACGCTTTGCTATCACCCGTCCTTGATGTTACTCGATGAAGCCACGGCGAACATCGATACTGAAACGGAGAACGTCATTGAAGAGAGTCTAGAGAAGATGCGTTCGATTGGCACTTTAATTATTGTTGCTCATCGATTGTCGACCATTAAAAACGCGGATCATATTTTTGTTGTGAGCCACGGGCAAATCATTGAAGAAGGCAATCACCAGGAATTGTTGAAGCAACATGGTGTCTATTTCAATCTATACGAATTGCAAAGCATGGAACGTAAACTCAATCACCATGAACCCGTTTTGAAAGGAAAAACAAGCGAGACAAACGCTTAGTCTTTCTGATCCAAAGGTAAGAAAAGGAGTTTTCATGAAGGAAGAAACTTGTGTGATTTTGGAAAACGTGCGTTTAAGTGAAAACACTTATCGGATGAAATTAAGTCAGCAAGAAGAAAATTTCCCACGTCCGGGAATGTTCTTTGCCTTGCGTTTGCCCTCCTTTTTCTTACGTCGCCCCTTTTCGTTATGGCAGCACGATGAATCTTCTTTTTCCTTTGTTTATAAAGTAGTGGGAAAAGGAACAAAAGCCATGTCCCATATGTCCAAAGGGGATGCGTTAGACGCTTTGTTAGGGCTAGGAAATGGCTATTGCTTATCAAAAAGCGGCGACTATCCATTGTTAATTGGAGGAGGAAGTGGCGTTGGGGTCATGTATGATTTGGCGCGTTTCTTGCTTCAAGAAGGAAAACATCCTCAAATTGCCGTCGGCTTTAATCGAAAGGAAGAAGTCTATGCCGAAAAGGAATTTCGTTCTTTGAACCTTCCTTTTCGATTGTTCACGGTGGATGGCAGCGCCGGAGAAAAAGGATTCCCTACTTTGGCTTTGTCTTCTTCACATTCTTATTTGTATGCCTGCGGTCCTTTGCCCTTACTAAAAGCCATTGCCGAAACGGATCCAACCCCAGGTCAATTTTCCTTGGAATGTCGCATGGGATGTGGCTATGGTTGTTGCATGGGTTGCACCATCGAAACCAAACTCGGTCCCCGTCGCGTTTGCAAAGATGGCCCTGTTTTTGAGAAGGAGAATCTTTTATGGTAAATACCAAAATCTCGTTATGCGGCGAAGTTTTAGATAATCCCATCATTGCAGCGGCCGGAACCTTTCATTATGGCTATGAGATGGCTTCTTTGTATGACATTAACTTATTGGGTTCGTTTTCTTGCAAAGGAACGACACTAGAGCCGCGTTTTGGAAATCCTTCTCCTCGTATCGCTGAGGGCAAAGATGGCGTGATTATTTCTATCGGACTAGAAAATCCTGGAATTGATGCCGTGATCCAAAAGGAATTTCCGCGGCTCAAAAAGGTCTATCACAAGAAAATTTTCGCGAATTGCTGTGGCTTTAGCCCTGAAGAATTTTCTGAAGTGGCATATCGGATGGACCAAGAAGATATCGTGGGCTTTTTGGAAATCAACATTTCTTGTCCTAACGTCAAAGGGGCAAGTCGTTTTTCTAGCGATCCATCGTTAGCAAAAGAAGTGACCAAACGAGTCAAAGAACGATGCCACAAGCCCGTTTTTGTGAAATTATCTCCCAATGTCACAGACATCGTTTCTATTGCGAAAGCATGTGAAGAAGGTGGTGCGGATGGCATTTCTTTAATCAACTGCATTCATGCGATGCGAATCGATTTAAAAAACCGAAAACCCGTCCTGGCTTTAAAGAAAGGCGGGTTGTCTGGTCCCGCCATCTTTCCTATCGCTTTAAGAATGGTTTACGATGTGGCGCATGCCGTTTCGATTCCGGTGATCGGAATCGGCGGCATTGAAACGCCGGAAGACGTGCTAGAAATGATGATGGCAGGCGCTTCTGCTGTAGAAGTGGGGGCAATGAATCTAGTTGACCCTTATATCGGGAAAAAACTGGTCTTAGGATTGCCTGAAGCGATGGAACGTTATCATATCTCTGATTTAAGTTCCATCATCGGAGTGGCGTAAAAAGTAAAGCGCCTAATTTGTTTTAAAAAGTACCATACAAATTCCTTGAATCTCTTTTAGAGAGCAACTATTTTTGAGGTGTAAAATCCTCTAAATGTATCAAAAATAATCATAAATTTAGATTATTTTATTCACCTCTTTCCGGTCTCTTTGCACCCATACGAATTCATGATAAAACTTACTCAATTAATATCCGCATGAGGAGATAAATATGAGTGAGATTTCAGTCGGCGTTATCGGATTGGAGAGTTGCAAGAAGTTTGTGTAATCCGTAAGCCGCATAGCCGTCTTTCCAATCACCTTTTCGAACTTTCATTACTACAAGAGCTTTTCACAAAGACTCTATGAGAGGTTGCAAAACAATGGGTAGCCGCGGTAAAACGTTAGGGCAAGCACGTTGGAATTTGCCAGCAGAATATATAAAGAAGGTATTAAAGTGCTTCAAAACGCTGAAAGGCCAATACACCCTTCATTGCAGCAATTTCTCACACAAAAGGTACTAAATACATTTCGTTAGACAAAAATGGTAATTTTAATCAATTAAGAATCTACGATTATGCAGGCCATCCAAAAATTGACATCGATTACGGAGTTCATGCAATCTTGAGCAAACAAGCAACTCTCCACATTCATGCTTGGAAAAGCGGAAGAGACAATGGAGTTAGACTTTTTGCAAAAAGCGATTATAAAAATGCGGAAAATATTTGAAAGGATTAATTAAAAATGAGTGGATTAACTAAAGAAGCTTTTGAAGATTGGATGTGGCGCCTTCGTTATGTCGAAGTTGTTATAGGATACAAAGGGCAACGTTACCACATTGAAGGCGCTACAAAAAAATATACTATCGGCGTATTCAAAAAGAAGGAACATGAAATTGACCATTGGATAGAAGTTGTTGGCGATACCGATGACGATGCTTATAACCAACTAATGAATGAACCATTATTCGGCGGTGAAGCGTTAAAAGACATCATTGACAAGATCGAGTGGCTTGAAGGGTAACTGAATACGTATAAAACTGGTAATCGATGATTACCGTTTTTTGTTATTTTTTGTCTTCAATTGTCGATACACATACTGGTGGTCAAGTCCAATTTTCCGTACACATTAACGGCAAAAATAGATAAGAACAATAAACTATTGCATTTATTGCCGATAATCATACATATTCGACTAAAATAGCACTAGAATGTTGTTTTGGTCGAAATCGTGGTGTATTATACAATCGAGGTTTAACTGTATGGAGTTTATTAGAACAATAGAAAAAAAGTTCAATGAGATAAAAAATGAATATGCTGTCATCACTATTTACGGCGCTAGACAAGTCGGAAAGACAACAACCGCTGGTAAAGTCTTCGGAAAAGAAATGGCCGTTGTTTCCTTGGATGATTTGGAAAATAGAACACTGGCAAATAAAAACCCAAAACTCTTTTTAGAATCACATCCTTGGCCGATTATTATCGACGAAATACAAAAAGCTTCGCCTCTTTTAGACGCAATCAAAATCGTGGTGGATAATGAAAAGAATAAGTGTTTGCAAAACAATGCAAAAGTGCCGCTTATGTATGTTCTAACTGGTTCTAATCAGTTTGAATTACAAAATATGGTGTCTGAATCACTGGCAGGTCGTACTGCTATATTGAACATGTCATCATTAGCAAATAACGAGCTAGAAGGAGTGGAGGGAAACATATTCAATCCTGATTTAGATTGTTTAAAAGCAAAATACACCCAAGTCAAAGATAAAAAACTTTACCGCACTCGAAAGGAAATTTTTGAAAGAATTTTTAAAGGCGGAATGCCTGAATATATTGCTAAAAATCTAAACAGAGATACTTTCTTTAGTTCATATATTGCTACATACATCGAAAAGGATGTCAAAAAAATAATTAATGTAGATAAAGAAGGCGACTTCTTAAGATTTCTAGATTATATGGCTTTACGAACTGCCCAACAAATCAATTATGACGATATTTCGAGAAATATAGGGATTGATGTGAGAACGGTTAAGAAGTGGATTTCTATTTTAGTTACTTCGGGAATTGCTGTTTTATTAGAACCATATGCAAAAAATATGTCTGATAGAATAACTAAAGCTTCAAAGTTTTATTTTATAGATACTGGCTTGTGTGCATATTTATGTAAATGGCCAAGTGCCGAAATGCTTGAAAATGGTGTAATGAATGGTGCTTTTTACGAAACATACGCTGTTAGTGAAATAATAAAAAGTTACATTAATGCTGGTGCAGATTATAAAAGAAGCTTTTATTATTATCGCGACAAAGATAAAAAAGAAGCTGATTTAATCATCGATTATGTTGATCATATATCTCCGATTGAAATCAAAAAAGGTATTAACCCAGTTAGCAGCAGTTTTAACTTTAATTTCTTAAAAAAATATGGAAAACCAATTTCAAAAGGAATAGTAATTGATTCAAGAGAAGATTTATTCCCGATAAATTTTGATAATTGGTATTGTCCAATTTATATGATAGGTATTTAAAAATCCCCTTGGACAAAATCCTTGGGGAAGTTTCACAATGATGGCGGATCACTAGCTTCTCAGTACGAACACCATTGACTACTCCGCTGATGCTTTCGATTTTGGCTTTTGTGCCGAAGCCACCTCAAAGTGTTGCATTTAAGGTTGCAATTTACTCTTATATAAAAAGGACGCGTGATGACGCTTTTGACCTTGTGGACCTCTTAGAACTCCTCGCCGATACACGAGATATGCGTAAGTCTGAAGTCAGCCACCTATCCGCAAAGACATGCGATACAATAAATAACAGAGGAAACAATAATGAGCGAACAGCATCTTTTATCCGATGGTCCATTGCTCGATGGCAATGGTAATTTAGCAGACGCAGGTTATGCGTATTCGTTGGTTCGAAAATATGATCGAAAAGCGATTACGGCCTCCAAAATGCGAATCAAGGAATGGGATTACTATTATGTTGGCAATGCCAAATATGGCATCGCTTTGACCGTCGCAGACAACGGATACATGTCGATGGCCTCGATTTCCCTTCTTGATTTCCGTGATGTTCCTTATGACATTACCGTCTCCAAAATCGGAGCATTCCCAATGGGCAAACTGAATCTCCCTTCTTCGAGCCAAAGCGGAGATGTTCGCTTTAAGGGAAAAGGATTCGATATGGCTTTCCTCGTCGAAGGGAAGAAACGCCATTTGATCTGCTCCATGTCGAAATTCGGTAAGAAGAAAGAACTCTTCTCTTGCGATATTTTTTTGGAGCCAACTCTCGATGCCTCGATGGTTATCGCAACCCCGTTCAAGAAGACGGGCCATTTCTATTACAACCAAAAGATCAATAATCAAATTGCCCATGGCTATGCCAAACTCGGCGATACGACCTACGACTTCAATCAAGATTCCTTCGGCGTCCTCGACTGGGGAAGAGGCGTTTGGACCTACAAAAACACGTGGTATTGGAGCTCGGTTTCAACCAAATACAAAGGCCACACGATCGGCTGGAACCTCGGTTATGGCTTCGGTGA
>Ga0256406_1007038_pt1 | contig 10906 bp, 7 predicted proteins | sample RumenRJG_03DNA_FD_185986 | JGI IMG/M metagenome (GOLD analysis project Ga0256406, IMG submission 185986) | Bovine rumen microbial communities from Lethbridge, Alberta, Canada - RJG_03 | ecosystem: Host-associated > Mammals > Digestive system > Stomach > Rumen | place: Canada: Alberta | collected...
CCATGTGCATCCAGCCGTCCATGTGCGCCTCCCTCCAGGGGCCGTGGGGGCATCCCCCCGCGCACGTCGCCCGACAGGGTGACATTAAGTGCGCCTTGAGTTCCTACTCCACCTCCTTATGCCCAATATAGTTGAACTTTAGTCTGATAAAGTACCAAATGTTGTGGGTATCATGAGATATAAAGGAATAAAAGCACCACATGTTGTGGTCAACGCGAGGGAGGATGCCACATGTCCAGCAAGGGATACGACAAGAGCATCGAGAGCATCGACAGGCGCATCGAGCAGCTGAGGGCCCGACGCCGTGACGAGGTCGCCAGGCACGAGAGGAGCGAGAGGCGTGCCGAGTCGGCCGCTTGCATGGCGTACGGGAGGGCGGTTATAGCCTGGGCCGGCGGTGACTGGAAGGCCATCGACCCCGAGGCGTTCGGTCAGCTCCTCGACAAGCTGGGGGCCTACGCCGGCCGCGTGACCAGGGACGAGCCGCCGACGACGTCCGACGCGCTGCGCGGGCTGCGCGCCTGGGAGTCCTCACGCGAGCCCGACGGCGGGGAGGGCGACGACCCCGAGGCCAGCGAGAGCTAGGTGAGCACGGGCCGACCGTAGCCGACCGTAGCCGCTACATCCTATTCCCGGATACTTTGGGAGGAAGTAATAGAGAGGAGAGTGGGAAGTGGCGGCTACGGTCGGCTACGCGGCTACGGCCACCTTGTGGGTCGAGGCTCGTTGGCTATTCAGTCCTGGCCGGTTGCGCTAGGGGGCCGCCATTTCCCTCGATACCCTTGCGAAGCTCCGACGTCGTGATGGGGACGTACGAGCCTTTCTGGTAGAGGCTCCTCCCCAGGAGCAGCTCGAAGGCTGCCAGCTGCCCGTCGTCCAGGGGCTTCGCCTCCCCGGAGAGGATCCTGTTCACTCCGTCGACCAGGTTCTCCGACGTCAGGCGGTCGACGGTCTCCGACCAGACGAGCTGTCCCTCCTGCCCGTCGACGATGTTGGCGTTCTGAAGCCTCCTAACCTTCCCGGCGAGAAGCGAAGCAAGGACGGCGATTTCCAGGAGCTCTCGCTGCGCCTCGTCGCTGCTCATGTCCTCCTTGTAGTCGCGATAGGCCTTGTCGAGGGTCTCGGACACCATCGCCGGATGCCCTTCGGGGAACTCGGCCTCCAGCCCTTGGGTTGGTTTCTCAGGCTCCGCAGGAAGGACCTCCTTCCTGCCACTGCCCATTAGGCCGCCGATCGCGCCCGAGATCATCCCGGGTACGCCCTTAATCGCCGGCCAGGCGCTCTTGTGCCACCACTCCTCGGCATAGGGGGTCACGTCCTCGATCACCTCTATCGCCAGCTGGGCGAGGGCGTCCCCCACCGCCTTCACGAGCTCCTCCTGCATCGGCGTCAGGCCGCCCTCGTATTCCTCGGGGTCGTCATCGTAATCGTCCACCTCGGGCGACGGCTCCGAGTAGCGCTCCCGCAGCTCGTCCTCGTCGACCTCCCGCAGGTCGGCATGGGCCCTCAGGTTGTTGTCGTCGTCGTAGAGGAGCGCCCTCTTGCGCCCCGGCTTGCCCTTGTCGTCCGCGAAGTGGAGGTCGTCGTCGTACTCGACCTCGAATATCTTCTTTGCCATCGCTCACTCGCCCCGCATCTGTCCGTACATGGAGTGTAGGAACACGTCGAAGACCTGTCTCGCCCGCTCGTCGTCCTTGAGCAGCGTGCTGAAGAGCTCCTTGTTCTGCGAGTAGCTCCTGACCATTGCGCTCTTGATCTCGCTCTCGAAGGAGAGGCGGAACTCCTCCTCGGTGTTGGCCTTGGCGCTCCGCCTCAGCTTGTCGCTCCCCATCATGATGTTGATGACCTGCATCACGGCGGCCATCGCAACGTCGGTGTCGTAGTCGGTGCCCATGGCGCTGTTGATCTCGTCGATGACCTTGGACAGCTCGACCTCGTCCTCGTCCTTGGGGACGAACCTGTCGACGGACGGCAGCTTGACGAACGGCTTGGACGTCAGCTTCTCGCCCTTGTGTTCGCCGACCTTGCGCTGTTTGAAGCCCATGGCAGCGATGAGGGCGGAGAGGTCCATTCCGGTGTCGCGCGCCGTCCTGGGGATGTAGCGCGCGAAGACCTTGTAGGTGACGTGCTTGCGGTAGAGACCCTCGTCGGAGAAGCCCGAGGCCTGGGAGAGGAACTCGTAGAAGCGCACGAACGCCCTGAGGTCCTTGGCGAACTCCCGCTTGTCCTTGTCGGTGCCCAGGGCCATGTAGTGCTTGAGGGTGCGCTTCATCACGTTGTCGAGCTTGCGCTTACCCTTGGCGTCCACGCCCTCGGGGTCGAGCAGTATCGAGGAGGCGCCGTCGACGTCGTCGGGGTCGAACACGGCCGCCGCGTCGATGCGCTTGTCCAGCTCCCAGATGTCCGACACGGTGACCGTGTTGGCGAGCATCGTTGCCTTGTAGTAGGGCGCGAAGGCCTTGCGCATGTCCTCGTAGGTGTTGGCGAAGTCCAGGACGAAGGTCTGCTTGTCGCGCCTCCCGCGCGGCACGCGGTTGAGCCGGGAGAGCGTCTGGACCGCGTTGACGCCGCGCAGCTTTTTCATGACGTACATGGCACAGAGCTTGGGCTGGTCGTAGCCCGTCTGGTACTTGTCGGCCACGAGCATCACGTTGTAGCCGTCGCCATCGAAGCGATCGGGCGTCTGGCTCTCGGGAAAACCGTTCATCATGGGCTCGGTGTAGGTCGCGCCGTCGACCGTGACCTTGCCGGAGAACGCCACCAGTGCGCGGACGTCGTCGTAGCCGTGCTCGTCGATGTAGCGCTGGAAGGCCTGCATGTACCTCACCGCGGACTTGCGGGAGTCGGTCACCACCATGGCCTTGGCCGCGCCCCCGAGGGTTCCCATGACGTTCTCGCGGAAGTGCTCCACGATGATCTCCACGCGCTGCGCCACGTTGGCGTCCTGCAGCTCGGCGAAGCGCAGGATCCTGCGGCGTGCGTCGCTCTGCTTGACCCTCGGGTCGTCGGCCACGGTCTTGGTGAGCTGGAAGTAGGTCTCGTACTCGGTGTAGTTGTCCAGCACGTCGAGTATGAAGCCCTCCTCGATGGCCTGCTTCATGGAGTAGAGGTGGAACGCCCGGTGGAAGCCGTGCTCGTCGGGCCGGCCGAAGAGCTGCAGCGTCGTGGGCTTTGGCGTCGCCGTGAAGGCGAACATCGAGACGTTCGGCAGCTTGCCGTTGGCCCGAAGCTCCGCGTCGATGACGTCCTGCTCTGTCGCCGCCTCACCGGGGTCGATCATGAGAGACGACCTCACGCTCGCCATCTCCGTGCCCGTCGTCGAGGAGTGGGCCTCGTCGATGATGACGGCGTAGGTCTTGACGTTCCTCTTGATGAGGTCGGAGATGTACATGAACTTCTGTATCGTCGTGACGGTGATCTTGGTGTTGCCGTTGAGGGCGTCTGCGAGATCTGCCGAGGTGCAGGAGGCGTCGAGCGTCCTGACCATGCCCGCCTTGGGGTCGAGCGCGAGCACGGCCGCCTGGAGCTGCCGGTCGACGTTGACGCGGTCGGTCATGATGACGACGTTGTCGAAAATCTGCTCGTCGTTGGCGTCATGCAGAGAGGCCAGCCGGTATGCCAGCCACACGATGGTCTTGGTCTTGCCCGAGCCCGCCGAGTGCTGGACGAGGTAGTTCTCGCTGGTGCCATTGACGTAGGCGTCGGCGAGGATGCGGCGCACGGCGTCCCTCTGATGGTAGCGCGGGAAGATGAGCGTCTCGCGCCCCTCCTTGTCGCGCTCGTAGAACATGAACTGGGAGACGAGCTCTATCACGGAGTCCTTATGCAGGACATCCTCCCACATGTAGGCCACCGAGTAGTCGTCGTCGCGCAAGGGGTTCCCGGCGCCGGTGTCCACGTCGTCCGGTCCGTCGGCGCATCCCATGTTGAAGGGAAGGAAGGCCGTCCTCTCCTTGGCAAGGCGCGTCGTCATGTAGACGTTGCTCGTGTCCATGGCGAAGAGGACCGCGCAGCCCGCCCGTTCGAGCAGCGCCCTGTCCTTGGGGTTCCGCTCCCGCCTCCACTGGTTCATGGCGTCGGTGTAGTCCTGCCCATCGGCCTCGCACTTGAGCTCTATGGCGAAGAGGGCGAGGCCGTTCAGGAAGATGACCAGGTCGATGCGCTCCTCGTCTGAGACCCACACCTCGGGAGCCACCGAGAGCTTGTTCTGCTCGTACTTGGCCTCAAGGGCGGGGTTGAGCCCGGAGGCCGGCCGCCTGTACATGAGGTGCAGGTGGATGTGGCTCACGTCCACGCCGTTCTTGAGCACGTCGATGAGCGAGCGGCTCGGCTTCATGAGCTCCCTGTTGACGCAGCTGAGCACCGTCTCGGCGTACCTGTCGCCGAAGACGCGCCTGAGCGTCGCCACCTCGTCTGGCTGCGTGGCTTCGAGGAAGCCGAGGAGCATCTCGTCGTCCATGGCGCGGGCACGGTCGAAGTCCTTGTTGGTGCGACGGACGTAGTGGTCTTCCTTCTCGAGGTGGTCGAGGATCTCGCCCTCGAACTCAAGCTCGCCCAGCGTGCGCTTCTCCATCACGCGACCTCCCTCTTGCCGGTGACGCACTCGTAGATCAGGGACTTGCGGTAGTCGGCCAGCACGTCGAGCTGGCGGCGCTTCTTGGCGATGATGGCGTCGATGTCGGCGCAGCGGGCGTCGAGGTAGTCGGCGATGCGGCGCTGCTCGTCGATGGGCGGGATAGGAAACGGCAGGTTCGCAAGCTTCTGCCAGCTGAGGTCGCAGGAGCGCACGCGAATGCCTGTGGAAAGCGCCTCGAACACCTTGCACATGGCCATACAGCGGATGTAGTACATCAGGTATCGCTTGTTCTGCTCGGAGTCCAGGACGATGAGGACCGGCGACCCCTTGCCGCGCGAGTCGGAGATACCGATCGCCCCGGCGAAGCCGTCCATGCCGTGGATGACGAGGTCGCCGGCGTTGATGCCCTGGTAGCCAATCTCCCTGTCTGACATGGTGAAGCCGTCCTCGCGGCGGTTGCTGCGAAGCGTGACCTCGCCGTCCCTGAAGCAAGTTATGACGCCATCATCGGGCCGCACGCTTCGCTGAAGCAGCGTCAGAACGTACTTGCCCTTGAGCGTATCCCATCCCTTGGGTATCTCGCCGATCCACTCGATGCCGCTGTCGCGCATGGGGACGCCCTTGTCCAGCCCCTTGGCGACCGCCTCGTAGATGACCGACTTGCGGTATTCGCCGAGCAGGTCGATCTCGGAGCGGACCTTCTGGGAGACGGCGTCGATGTCGGCGCAGCGGGCGTCGAGGTAGTCGGCGATGCGGCGCTGCTCGTCGAGGGGAGGCGTTGGAATCTGAATGGCGCCAAGCTCGTCCACGTTGACCTTAGGCATCTTGACCCGCATGTTCGAGACCTCGGTCGCTTGGTGGACGAAGCAATCTGAGCGCATCATGTAGAGGAGCCAGCGCTCTTCGCAGTGCGCGGTGATTGGATACATGTCAGCGCTGCACAAGCCGTCCGACGGCGCCATTACGACCTTGTTGAGGCCAGGTCGAATCTTGGAGTACAGAATCTGCCCCTTGTTGAAGTGCTGCTTTGAGCTGATGGCGCCCACCTCCTCGACTGTGCGGACGTTCAGCAGCTTGCCAGTGTCGCTCTCGATGTTATCTGGGTCAATCTCGACGAGCTCGGGATAGTCGTATGGGCTAACGAGGTTCGCGCGGACCTCGGCGAGATACTTGAAGTGTCTCAGTGTCCACTCTTCGGGCATCTCACCAATCCACTCGACCCCGCTGTCCCTCATGGCCCTCATCGCGCGTCACCGCCGAAGAGCCTCGCCATGTCCTTGTCCAGCCCGGCCTCGATCTCCGCGAGCTCTGCCGCCAGCTCCTCGCTGGCCCTCGGCTTGACGTACTTGTAGAAGTAGCGCGTGAAGGGTATCTCGGCGCCGGTCTTGACGACGGGGCGCTTTGCGTCGGGCTTCTCCTCGAGCACCCACTTGGCGCCAGGCACGTAGGGCACGACCTCGCGCTCCATGTACTCGTCCACGTCCTGGTCGAGCCTCACGAGCTCCTTGTCCTTGTCGCGGTCCCACACGACGTTGCCGCGCCGGTCATGCTGCACCGGGGCCGAGAGGTCGTGGGTGCCGATGAGCTCAAGGACGCGCTTCTCGGCCTTGGCGTCGACGTCGAGGCCTCCCAGCATCTCATGGACGAACGCCTTGGCGCCCTCGGGCTCCATGAACGCCTCGGAGTCCACGTGGGCCTCAAGCGCCCCGCCCACGGCGTCTGCCAGCGCGTGCGCCTTCAACAGCTTGGCGAGCTCCTTCTCCTCCTTAGCCGTCCTCGGCTCCTTGTCGGCAAGCTCCTGCTCGCGCTCGGGGTCGTAGGCGAACATGCGGTCGGCCATGACGCGCTCGCAGGTCTCCTGCGTCACCTGGTAGCGCTCCTGCAGCGGCCGGTACACGGTCCACTCCTGGTAGATGAACTCGCTCGTCGGGAAGATCTTCGAGTGCTCGCTCTCCTCGAAGTCGGTGTAGATCCTGACCACGGCCTGGCGATCCTCCGCCGTGATCTCGTTTCTCTTGGAGCCCATGGGCTTTCTCATCTTGGTGCAGAACGTCGACGCGTCGATGAGCTGCACCTTGCCAGTGCGCTCGGGCGACTTCCGCTTGGCTATGACCCAGATGTAGGTCGTGATGCCCGTGTCATAGAACATGTCGGTCGGGAGCTTCACGATGGCGTCCAACAGGTCGTTCTCCAAGAGCCAGCGCCTCACCTGCGAGGAGCCGTTGCTCACCGACCCCGCCGTGAGAGGCGTGCCGTCCGAGATGATGCCCGCGCGGCCGTCGTCCGCGAGCTTGGCGACGGCGCTTTGGAGAAAGATCAGCTGGGCGTCGCCGCCGTCTGGCAGCCCCGCTCCCCAGCGGCCGTCCATGCCCTTCTTGTATTCCTCCTCGACAGCCTCCCTCTGGCCGTCCTTGGCGTCATCGCCCTTCCACGGCGTGCCGAACGGCGGGTTCTCCAGAACGAAGCGGGCCTTTACATCGGGAAAGCAGTCGTGCTTGAAGGTGTCCGTGTGCACGAAGTTTGAGGCGTCCTGGTGCTTGATGAGCATCTCCGCCTTGCCGACGGCATAGGTGACGTCATTGAACTCCTGGCCGTAGAGCCTCACGTCCATGTCAGCGTTGAGATTCTGCAGAAGCTCGGCCGCCGTGAAGAGCATCCCGCCCGTGCCTGCCGCCTGGTCGAAGACGGTGACGATCCTGCCCGGCTTATAGATGTCGTCGCAGCCCTCGGCCGTCACGAGCGACACGTTGAGCTTGATGATGTCTCTGGCCGTGAAGTCCTCGCCCTGGCCCTCCTCGACGAACGAGCGACGGATCAGGTTCTCGAAGATGTGGCCCATGAGGACCGACGGCACCGTCTGCTCCGAGAGGTCCATCTCGGAATACTGCTTGACGATGGCATAGAGGCACCCGCCCTTGTCCATCTTGTCTATCTCGCCCTCGATCTTGAGGCCCCCACCGTCGAGGATGTCCTTGACGTTCTGCGAGAAGCCGTCGATGTAGGCCTTGAAGTTCTCGGCGAGGTTGTCGGCGTCGTTCAGAAGCTCGGATAGCGTGAAGCGGCTCGTGTTGTAGAAGTCGTAGCCGGATATGGAGCAGAGCACCTCGGGCGGCAGGTCCGGGTCGTCCTCGAAGGCCGCTACGACAGCGTCCTTGGTGGCCTCGAGCACGCACTCGAAGCGCCTGAGCACGACCATCGGCAGCACGACGTTGCCGTTGTCCTTCTTCTGGTAGACGCCGCGAAGCTTGTTCGCCGACGCCCATATCTGGTTCGCGTACTCATTGATGCTCGTCGAGCCCTCATCGGCCCACGTCTCGGTCGCCATCTGTGCCCCTCGTTGCCGTTTCCGTCCCTACCGAACCCACGATATCCGAACCGGGCGAAATTAGAGGTGCGATTATTCAAATGATTTGCGCCCTTTCTGAAAGGCGCGTTGCAAATCGCACATATGCACCTGGCCTTTCGGGGTGGCGGGGATCACGAGGAGGTCCTCATGAGGTGGGTTCACGACACCCTTGTCGACAAAACGATCCTGGAATTCTGCGCCCGCTAGATGCCGAAGCGCACGACCTGGACGGCTTCTACCGCTCAAGAGGCGCCCTCGACGGCTCAGAGAGGGAGCCCTCGAGGGCGTTCAGTGTCTCCGTCGACGTCCCGACGAGCGCGGACGGCGCCTGGCTGCCCCGCCTCATCGTGGACCACGGCGACCGGCCGTCGCTCGACCGGATTCACTGCGTCAGGAGCGGGAGGCCTGGACCCAACCGCCACGACGCGTACGTCTGGGGCTCGGACATCGGCGAGTGTGAGACGACGGCGAGCGACGATAGGTCCTTGTCCTTCCTCCCGCCGCGCGCGTCAGGTGTCCCTGCGCGCGGCGGGAGCGGTCGCGGGAGGGCTCGGCTGCGGCCGTGGCGGCTGGAAAAGGGCGGCCGCCCGGCTTCTGCCGAGCGGCCGCCTTCCTGCCGTGGGCGGTATCGCTTTTTCTGTCCTAGGGTCGCGCTACTCCTCCCACAGGTAGGCCCCGACGAGGTGGCGGAGCTTGGCCTTCCCCTCCCCGACGATGACTATGGCGATGGCGTCGGCGCGTGCCGCGCACACGTCGTCGTGGTCGGCCGCGTAGCGGAGGCAGGCGCGGCGCATTGCGCTCACGTCCTCCGGGGTCACGTCGAGCGCGGGCATCGCGTCGCCCGACTCCGCGTCGCGCGAGACGCGGACGGTCGCGAGCACCGCCTCGTCGCCCTCGTAGGCGACGACGTCGGCGCCTTCCGCCCCCTCGTCGGCGACCTCGTAGCCGCGATGCTCGAGGTAGCTGCGGGCTATCCTGAGCCCCTGCTCCCTGACCTCGTCCTCCATCGCCTGCATGATGCTCTCGTTCTCGGTCATTGTTGACCTCCCTAGGACGTGGAAGGGCTTCTCCCTCCCTCGCCGGACGAAGCAGCAAGCCAGGCGCGGCAGAGCGGCGCGCCCTTGCGGGCATGGCGCTGCGGCGCACGGCCGCACCTGGCGCCGGGGAGCGGGAAGAGGTGCTTGCTCCCCGTGCTAGCGTGTCCGGCGAGGGAGGGCCAGACGGTCTGCGCGCGACCCTCGCACGCAGTGGCCCGACGCCCTTGCACTTGCCTTCGGGTGGCCGTCCCCACGATTACGGCTACTCGCACATGTCTGCACGTCTGCGAGGTTTCTCGCCGAAAATCCCGCCGTTCCTGGGCCTTGTGGCGCCCGCATGGGCGCAGAATACGTCTCACGTTCAGACCACGAGGGATTGGAGATCCCATGGGCACCAGGAAGTTCGACGACGGCGGGGAGACCAGGACGGTCGAGTGGGCCGAGAGGGCCGACGGGGCCGTAACGATACGGGAGGTCACGAGAGGCGAGGTGACGGAGCTCGTCTACGACGCCGACGTGCACGAGACGGTCTTGACGGTCCCCGACGCCTCGGCCCTCGGCGCCGGCGGCATCGGGCGCCTGATCGACGGGCTCGGGGACTGGTGGCTGCTCGCCGACCTCACGGACGCCCTCGACCGGGCGGGCGTGTCCTACACGGTCGCGACGCCAGGCGGGCACGGGGTGTAGCGGGCTGAGACCATCAACGCCGCACGGTGTCCCCGACCTGCGGTCACGTGGCCACAAGTCTCACGTTTCCATACACGCTCGACTCGCGGCGTCGACTTCGAGCGATCTTCCCAGCGGCAAGCGGAGATGACTTTATGTCCCATCGTCATGCAGCAAATTGTCTGTGGACCAATGTGACGGTTGCGTGGAGACATCCCGAGGCCAAAAAGCCAACGAAGTTTGTGGACCAAACGCGTGGACCATTTGTGGACCAAAAAAACAGGCCAGATGAAGTAGCCTCTGACCTGCGAGTTTATGGTGGGCGTTAGAAGATTTGAACTTCTGACCTCTTCCGTGTCAGGGAAGCGCTCTCCCCCTGAGCTAAACGCCCGAATCTCTGCTGCTGGGGTTGCAGCGAGGAGTATCTTACGCGAAAACGCTCATGTAACGCAACCGTCAATCGCAAGTTTTTCTCGCATCACAAATACTTCTCAGCGAGAAGGGCCGCGAGCGTCAGGCGCAGGTGTCCCGCGCACGCACGCGTGCGCCGAGGAAAGTCCGGCTCCGGCGAGAAAACGGCGCCGGGAGGGCACCCTTGTACGCGATTGCTGCGGGAACGCGCCCTCCGGCGAGAAATTGACGCCGCAGCAAAGGCTTTCAACGGGATTCCGTACGAGACGGGCCCTCCGGCGAGGAATTGACGCCGCAGCGGAGGCTTTCGACGGAAATCCGTACGAGAAGGGCCCTCCGGCGCCGGAGTGACGCCGGAAGGAAGGTTCCGTACGCCATCGCTGCGGGAACGCGCCCTCCGGCGAGAAAACGGCGCCGGAGGGGGCACTTTGGAAGCAAACGCTGCGAAAACAGGCTCTCCGGCGCCGAAATGACGCCCCGGAGAGGGGCTTTTCGTACTTGTCAGCGCCGGAAACGGGCCTCCCGGCGCCACCACGGGGAAGAGCGGCCCTTCCGGCGTCACGGGGCGAGAAACGCCCCCGCCGTCACCCCGTGTTCTGCAGGCCGGCGGCAACACCGGACACGGTGCACAGGATGAGGTAGATGAACCGCTCGCGCTCCTCCGGCGTGAGGTGCTCGCCGCGGGTGCGCATCTCGCGCAGCGCGCGCACCTGCGTCACCGAGAGCACGTTCACGAACGGGAGCCTCGCGCGGATCACCGGCCCCAGCACACGACGGTGCTCGAGCGGCCACTCGTCGCCCACGATCGCCAGTACCCACTTGCGCGTGAGGCGCATCTCCTCCAGGACCTTCTCGGCCAGGTCGTCACGC
>Ga0256406_1007039_pt1 | contig 10905 bp, 6 predicted proteins | sample RumenRJG_03DNA_FD_185986 | JGI IMG/M metagenome (GOLD analysis project Ga0256406, IMG submission 185986) | Bovine rumen microbial communities from Lethbridge, Alberta, Canada - RJG_03 | ecosystem: Host-associated > Mammals > Digestive system > Stomach > Rumen | place: Canada: Alberta | collected...
AAGATATCAATGGCCGAAGCACTACGCCATTGGGAGCAGAGTAGCTAACTGCAGGATAGACAGTGTAATTGTTTTATATTAGAATCAGCATAGTATGAGAAAACTCAAAAAGTTTACTATTGGCTCTTCTGTTGCTTTATCTGACACCCAAATGGCAGGTATAACTGGAGGGGATTCTGATCCCAATGTTTGCCATGCAAAAAGCTATGATTCTACATGTTCAGGAACATGTAGGCAATATTCTGGTGGCAAACAAGGATATTGCAGTTGGGACTACAACTCTCATAGTTGCCTATGTGACGTTAAGCAATAATTATTAATCATTAAGATTACCTTTAAAACTTGTGGATGAGAAAATCATCCACAAGTTTACTCTTCCATTTGATAAAAAGAACATTCATCAATGAAATTAAATAACTTCATCTATCTGTTGGTGTTATCAGTGTTCCCATTACACCTTTCCGCCCAGGATCGTGAGACCATCTTCGTCTGCCAGTTTGTGAAGAACTCCTTCACGGGCTATGGTGTGAGGAACGCTTTCGTCACGGTGATGGACTCCACGGACAACGTCATCGATACCCTGCGCACGGAGCGCGGAAGCGGGAGTCACGATGCCCAGATGTGGGGACTGTCGGTGCCGCGTCGCAAAGGGACGTTCCGCGTCCGGGTGGAGCATCCTGACTATGAGACCGGCGAGATGACGTTGGAGCTGAACCACCCCGCCCGCCTCAACTCGTACCGCTTCCCCGACATGATGCTGAAGCGCAAGTTTGAGGCGGCAGAGGTGGACCTTGAGGGCGTTACGGTCAAGGCTACCCGCGTGAAGCTCTGCTACAAGGGCGACACGATAGAGGTTGATGCGCGAGCCTTCAAGCTCACCGAGGGCTCGATGCTGGAGTCGCTCGTGAAGAACATCCCCGGCTGCGAGCTCCGAGACAATGGCGACATCTACATGAATGGGCGCAAGGTGGACTACCTGACGCTCAACGGCAAGGAGTTCTTCAAAGGCAACAACCGCATCATGCTCGACAACCTGCCTTACTATACCGTGGACAAGTTGCAGTTCTACAACCAGCAGAGCGAGCGCAGCCGGCTGATAGGCAAGGACGTGGAGCGACCGGACTATGTGATGAATGTGAAGTTGAAGCAAGAGTACAACATCGGCTACCTCGGCAACGTTGAGGGCGGCTTAGGCACGCACGACCGCTGGCTGGGCCGTGGCTTTGCCCTGCGCTTCACCGACAACTCCCGCATCTCCCTCTTCGGCAATGCCAACAACACCAACGACACACGGCAGCCCGGCGGCGATGGCAACTGGGGACAGGATAGCAGCCCCGTGGGCGACACGAAGACTTATAACGTGGGTGGCGAGTGGCTCATCGACGACAAGCGGGGACGATACAAGGAGGTGCTGAACGCCACGGCACTGTGGACCAAGGCGCGGAACGAGGGACATAGCGCCTCGCAGCAGTTCATCTACGAGGGCGACCGCTTCAACTATGGCAACAGCGTCGCTACCGACCGCGACTTCTCCGTCAATGCCAGCAACAACCTGACGTTGAAACGTATTGGTCTGGTTTCCTATTCCCACTTCGACTATGCGAAGAACGACAACGATAATCTCTCGCGCAGCGCCCAGTTCTCCGACAAGCCGCAGGGTGCTGTAGAGCAAGTCATCGACAGTATCTTCGGGACAGTGCAGAGCAGCAAGTTGTTGGGCATCATGATCAACAATGTGCGCGATGCCGCCTCACGCAATGGGCACCGATGGACTGCCGAGCAGAAGTTCGACTATCATAAGTCATTGCCCTGGGGCGACGACCTTTCACTTTCGGCACGCGGCGTATGGAACGGCTCGCACGATGACGGCAACAGCCACTACCGTCTGTGGTACGGCGGCAATGAGGACAACCGCGAACGACTGACCAAGGGAACGGCTCACGGCTACAACATGCAGTTCGGTGCCAACTATGCCATTCATCTTTTGTCAGGATGGCATATCAATATCGGCATGGCGCACGAGCAGCGATACAACAACTCCAAGAATGACCTCTACCGACTGGACTGGGCGGAAGACTATGACCCAGCAACAACGCTGGTCTCTATGACCGACTACTACCGTCTGCGCGATGCTGCCAACAGTCCCCACAGCACCACCATGCAACGTGAGGAGCATTTCAACGCCTCGCTGCACCGCCACGACTACAAACCTAAAGAAGGCAGATATTTCTCGTTCACCTCTGCCCTGTCGGCACGCTACGCCTGGCAAGACGGCACCTTCTCGCGAGGCGATGCCGTGGCAAAGCCTTCCGACCACCGCTGGCTGCTGAAGCCAAGCGTTAACGTGGAGTATCAGACACGCCACTGGCACGATGGCTACAACTTCCATTACGACACGGAGATGCGTGCTCCCAATCTCTCGCAGCTTGCCGACCTCACCGACACTTCCAACCCACTCGCCATACGGATGGGTAACTCTGGTCTGCGCCCCACGACGTCGCACAACCTTTCCTTCACCTTCTACACCCGCTTTGGCAACCACGGGCAGTTCCTCATGCTGCGCTCCTCTGCCTCCATCCTGCGCAACCTCGTGGCAATGAACTCCATCTACAATCAGCAATCGGGAGCATACACCTACATTCCCGTCAACGTGAATGGCAACTGGAATAGCAACTACAATCTGCAGATGAGGCGCGCCCTGACCAACGACCAGAAGCTGAACATCGAGAGCGAGACGTCGTACAACTTCATCCGCAACGTGGACATGAAGGACGACATGCGGAGCATCGTACGCCAGCACATCGTCGGCGAGAAACTGAAACTGGAGTACAAGCACGAGCAGTTCACCGTAGCCCTGCTCAGCGGCATCTCGTGGCACGGCGTGCGGCTTGCCGATGTAGACAATATAAATAATGTAAACTTCAACTACGGCGCGAACCTCCAGACGAATCTCCCGTGGAAGATGCACCTCTCTACCGACATCCGCATGTACAGTCGGCGCGGCTATACTGACGCATCGATGAACACCAACAACCTGTTGTGGAACGCGCAGGTAGACCGCAGCTTCTTCCACGGCCGACTGCTCATCGCTGCCCGTGCCTTCGACCTGCTGCACAAGATCTCCTCCACCGTGACCACTGTCAACGCGCAGGCACGCACAGAGACCTGGCAACTCAGCCTGCCCAACTACCTCATGTTCACCGCGCAACTGAAATTCAATAAGAACCCGAAGAAAAAATAATGATTAAAAAATTTCCTCATTATAAGCAACTTGACAGCTTTGACTGTGGCCCTTCCACTCTTCGAATGGTCTCAAAATTCTACGGCCGGGAATATTCTGCCGAGATGCTGCGCCGTCATTGCCACATTTCTCGGCGTGGAGTGAGTCTACTAAGCATTAGCGAAGGGGCACGCTATATAGGATTCGAAACCGTGGGCGTAAAGATGTCTTTTGAGCAATTGGTACGAGATGGTGTATTTCCCTGTATTCTACACTGGAACCAAAACCACTTTGTCGTATGCTATGGCATAGAAAAACGTAAACATGGAGGGTTCAAAATACATATCTCTGACCCGGCCTCACAACGCCTGACATACACCAAGGAAGAATTTGAACGATGCTGGTTAGGGCCTAAGGCTCATGAGAACGGCAACGGCGTGGCTTTGATGCTTGAGCCGGGAGATAATTTTGGCAAGATAGAGGACGAATACAGGAAGAACAGCCGTAGCATGCTGTCTTTTGCCAGATATTTCACGCCCTATCGCAGCATGATAGGCCAATTAGTACTGGCCATGCTCACGGGTAGTGTCATACAAATGATATTGCCCTTCTTTTCCCAGGCGATGGTCGACCAAGGCATCAATGGGCGTAATTTAAATATCATCACATTGATTCTTTTTGCCCAGCTCGGGTTCTTCATCGCCACATTGAGCATCGACTACATCCGTTCGTGGATCATGCTCCACATGAACTCGCGCATTGATATTCAGCTCATAGCAGACTTCCTGATAAAACTCACCGCCATGCCCCTGCAGTTCTTCGACTCGCGCATGACAGGTGACATTCTGCAACGCATTGGTGACCATGGGCGCATCAAGAATTTTCTGCTGTCGAACAGTATGCGCATCATATTCTCGATCATCAATTTTGTGGTATACCTTGCTATCCTTGCATACTACAATATTGTTGTACTTACAATATTTGTTGTCGGTAATACTTTGTATGTAGCCTGGATCTCATTCTTCATGCGCTACCGTAGGGAACTGGACATCAAGCGTTTCAACCAATCGGCAATGGAGCAAAGCAAGATGATTCAGCTGGTGCAGGGCATGCAGGATATCAAGCTCAACAACTGTGAGCGGCAGAAACGATGGGAATGGGAGCGTATACAAGTCCGCTTATTCAAAATAGGGTTGAAAGGTTTGCGAATAGGGCAAATACAGCAGTCAGGCTCTGTGCTCTTCACACAGACCACTCATATTCTTATTTATTACATTGCAGCCAAGTCTGTCGTAGAAGGTTCGATGACCCTCGGCATGATGATGTCGCTATCTTACATCATCGGACAGGTGTCGGCTCCTATCGGTGAATTCATCGGCTTTGCCCAGTCGTTTCAGGATGCCAAAATCAGCCTTGAGCGTCTGAATGAGATTCATTCACAGGAGGATGAGGAAACCAATATCGACAAGAAATTATCCACGCTGCCTAATGAACGGAACATTGAAATCAAAGGGCTGTCCTTTAGCTATAATGGGTCAGAGAGGGAACTTGCATTAAAAAACATTTCGCTATCCATCCCTGCACATAAAGTGACGGCCATAGTAGGAGAGAGCGGATGCGGCAAGACAACACTTATCAAACTTTTGCAAGGCTTCTATGAGCCAACGCATGGAAGCATAAAAGTCGGCAATGTCTTGCTTCCTGACATCAACCCTCACACTTGGCGCGCGGCAACAGGTTCTGTGATGCAGGACAGTTTCATTTTCTCCGATACTATTGCTAACAATATAGCCGTAAATTCTGACGAAACGAATGAAGAGCAAATGAAGAATGCCGCCCACATGGCCTGCATAGACGACTTCATAGACAGTCTGCCCTTAGGTTACGAGACGGTCATCGGCATGGAGGGCAAAGGCATAAGCCAAGGACAGCGGCAGCGCATCCTCATCGCCCGAGCCATCTACAAGAACCCGGAATACATCTTCCTTGACGAGGCGACCAACTCGCTCGACGCTACCAACGAGGCACGTATCATGGAGAATCTGAACAGGTTTTACGAAGGCCGGACCGTTGTGGTCAGTGCCCATCGCCTGAGCACTATCCGCGATGCTGACCAAATTCTTGTGATGAGTGACGGTCAGATCGTTGAGCGGGGTAACCATGAGAGTCTCTTGGCCAAGCATGGTAGATACTACGAACTGGTAAAACATCAGATGAACTTAATAGAGGAATAGAGTATGGATACAAGCAACATACGTCAGCATTGTCCCGAGGTGGAAACCCTAATGGGGGGCAAGATGCCTTTTATTACACGATACGGCATAACACTGGTACTTATTGCCATCATCGTTGTCGTATCTGTGCTATTTGTTTCCGGAGGAAGTGCACATCAACTCATGAGGGAGATGATAGAGAACACCCTAGAGCAGATAAAAGTAAAAAGCATGTAGTTTTAGGAAATCTAATCAACGATGTTAACATCAAAACACCAAACGAAAGAGTCCATAGTACTAAGGAAACAACAAAGTTCTGCTAATAGGATGATCTGGCAGGACGGAAAAGGCAAGAGCCATAGCAATTGCGTAGTAATGGCGACTCATAAGATGGATGAACGTACCCTTAAATACTTTACATATATAAAGGAGGAGGTGGCAATGAGTATGGATTTTATCATTATGTATGATTGCTCCCATCAGCCATTGGACCACAAGGCGCTTCCTGCATTCAATATATTCGCTTTTGATTCGGGCACTCTGAATGGGTTCTTCCATCGTAATGACAGACGCCTGCCTAACCCTCTCGTAGCTCTCATTGAACTATCAAAGCATGCTACTTATGAGCACTTCCTTTTGATGGAAAACGACTTAGTATTTACAGGTGACTGGAGCCATCTTGCCCGTCAAATCAACGAAGAAGACATGGACTATATTCATATCGCTTCAGACATTTTGGGCGGGCCAAACAGCCATTGGCCGAAAGGTTATATCCAAGGCAGCCCTTTCAAAAGCCTATATTTCTCATGGAGTCAACTCTTTTATGTCAGCAGGCAGTATGTTCGAAATTTGGAAGCCTTCGTCAGCGAGAACGACTCATTCTATTATGAGTTCCTACTCCCTACAATGGCTTACAACAAGGGCTACTTGATAAAGCAGTTCGAAAATTTCGGCTATCACTTCCAACTCTCCTGGGGGCCGGCAGAGGTCTTTGAGTATAAATACCAGTTTGAACGTCAGCATAACACGTTCTATCACCCAATAAAGAACCTTGGCATCGTTGATATTCCAGAAATAGTCAAACACGTATAATACGAGAAGAAAAAATTATATCAATTGATATGAATCATTGTGGAGATTGGCATACCACTTTGACAATAGTCTAGCTACCTATTGAAGTAAAGTTGCTGTTTTAACCAATTTTTTTGAATATGAGAAAAATCAAAAGGTTAGTATTACACGAAACTTCTCATGTCTTGTCTTCCAAAGACATGATGTTTCTCTTTGGAGGCACTAATGTGCTTATCTATTCATGCGTTTGCTCAAAAGACGGGTCATCCAATAAGTCTGCGACCATTAAGGTCACAGCAGGTACTGATCCAGAATCAGCAATTTTAGGATCGAACGGTGCTTGCTATGGATATACATACGCTTCATGCGCCTATCGCACTACCGTTTAGTAATATCACCTTGTTCACATAGCCTTAACAAGGCTTTGTGGACAAGGTTAGTTGAATATTCCAATGAACAAATACTTTCTGATTGTATGTCTGGCAATATGCCTTGATATTCATGCACAAGACGACTATGACAGTATGATTGCGGCAATGGAAGCGGCGAAGCTCCAGCAGGACAGTATCGACATGTCGCGGCTCGTGGTGGTGTATGGCTACGAGTGCCGCACGCAGGATGCCGACGGTCAGGCTGTCGTCGATAGGATGAAAGTTGCGGTGCAGATTGGCAATCACGTGACGCGCAGCTATCCTTATCGGAAATTTCGAGAGGACGCTGATGCCATTGATTATCTTTCTCCAAACAACTATCCTGTGCTGAAGGCAGAGTCGTATTGCTTCATGCCGGAGGTGTGGACAGGCTACCCAGAGGGTAAGCAGACTGTACGTGATCATATCATGCCGAATCATTATGAGACCTGCCAGGCTCTGCAACCCATCCGCTGGACGCTCAAAGAAGATACGGTAACAGTCGGCGGCTATCTCTGTCAGACGGCTACCTGCGAATTGTACGGCCGCAAGTGGTTGGCATGCTATGCTGACGACATCCCGACGACCGCAGGACCGTGGAAGCTAGGCGGACTGCCTGGTCTAATCGTTGCTGCCCAGACTGCCGATGGTATCCATCGGTTCAGGCTCGTGAGTGTACAGCGCATCGCTACACCAATCTATTATGAGCACAACGCTATAACCATAAAGCTCTCGGAAGAGAAGCTCATCAAGCGACGACAGAAGATCTTTGGCAACAAACATTATCCTAAGTGCCCGACCTATTACATCCCAGACCGCCAGAGTCTGAACAACTCTGCTGATGTCACCTTTGGACAAGTTGGTGATGATAGCTTCTGCATCATCAACGGTGTACTGGAGAACCATGACGCGCATGTCTATCAACCGTTGGAAATAAAGTAAAAAGTATGCGACAACCGCTCACTCTCATATTCTTCTTGATATTCGCCCTTTCCGTAACCGCCCAGGTGAAGGTCACGGGACACGTCACTGACCTCAATGGCAAGCCGGTGACCGACGTCATCGTGAAACTCACGAGCGGGCGCCTCACCATCGCCTATACCACCACCGAAGCCAAGGGCGGCTACGCTATCAGCGTGACGGAGAAGACTCCAAAGGAGATGATGCTCTCGTTCAACCATATCGGTTACGAGCGCGAGAGCCTCGCGGTGACCGCCGACGGCAAGGAACAGCGCCACGACATCTCTTTAGCGCCGAAGGACATCGCCCTGAGGGAGGTCACCGTGAAGCCGAACCCGCTGCGGCAACGGGGCGACACGCTAAGCCATAACCTGGCGTCGTTCCTCGGCAAGGGCGACGTGACGCTGGAGGACGGACTGAAGCGGCTGCCAGGCGTGGACGTGTCGCAGAACGGCGGCATCAGCTACATGGGCAAGCCAATCTCGCAGTTTAACATCGAGGGCATGGACATGCTGGGAGGCAAGTACAACCTGGCCACGAGGAACATCCCGGCGGACTACGTGACGCAGGTGGAGATAGTGCGCAACCACCACAGCCGACGGGTGGAGAAGGACGTGCCGAGCAACGAGGTGTCGATGAACATCAAACTGTCGAACAAGGCGAAGTTCAAGCCGTTCGGGCAGGAGGAAGCGGGGGCGGGCTACATGGAGGACGGCAACGATAGGCTGCAAGCCCTCTTGGGATTGACGGGCATGCTGTTCACGAACAAGTTCCAGACCATCTGCTCGGTGAAGGGCGGCAACTACAAGGGCTTTGCACGGGCCGACATGTTCGACCACTTCGGCGGCTCGGATGTGAGCACCCGCGCCACGAGCCTGTTTAGCGGCTTCGACGGCAGTGCGCCTCCGCAGGGCGAATACCTCTACCAGCGCAACAGCATGGCGACGCTGAACGGCATCCTGCGCACGGACTCGTTCACGACCATGAAGGTGAATGCCGACTACAGTTACCACCGCGCCACGCACGACATCAGCCAGAGCACGACGTACCTTGCCGAGGGCGGGAACTATGTGACCGTGAGCGAACAGACATCGCCGCTGACGAAGATTCACTTGCCAAAGCTGTCGGTGAACTACCTGAAGAACGCCGACCGCGTGTATCTCAGCGAGACGTTTGTCCTCAAAGGGAAGTTTGAGGAGAATGAGGGGGATGTGGTTGCTAACGGCTCTTTAGTGGAGCAGCGACGGAAGACCTCATCGTTTGAGGTGGGCAACGAACTTTTCTGGATGGGCAGGACGGAGAAGGGCGCACGGCGACACGTCCATGCCAATGTGTCGTTCAAGCGGACTCCGACGCTACGGCTGTCGTTCAATAGCCTCCCCTATGGGGGGAGGTTGGAGGGGGCTTACGGGCAGACGGCGCAGTCCTCCACGCTCTCGATGAACGTCGGATCGTCGTTCCAAATCCCCATCGGCAAGTCGTTCCGGCTGAACCTTCCCGTCAGCGTGTCAGCTATGTATGATGACTTGGAAACCTATCGCACGGCGACTGGCGAGATGAATGACATTTGCGGCTGGGCCTTCACGCCGACCCTCAACCCCGGCTTCGAGATTCATTCCAGGAACCGCCGCTTCTACCTGAGTGCAGGCATCGGGGCAGCGCTGAAGGGGCTGTACTATAACCGACGGAACAGCGAGAGCCATCCAAGCTCGCTTGAAGATGGCCGAGTCGTGACGGAGGAAGGCAAAGCCAATAAACTGAACTACACCAAGCCCGTGCTCAATCCCTCGATGGGCATCAACTACACCTTCTCGGCCAACAGCAAACTGTCGTTCTCGACGGGCTACACGACCTCGATTGGCGACATGATGATGCTGCTGACGGAGCCGATGCAGGTGGACTACCGCACGGTGCGCACCTCGTCGGGCATCATCGGTGAGTCGAACACGTGGCACACATCGGGCGACTGGAAGTGGCAGCTGCCCATGCAGTACTTCACGCTGAGTCTCGCGGCCAGCCACAGCGAAGGCAAGCAGAACACGCTCACGTCGCAGTCGGTCAGCGGCATCGATGTGAGCAGCACCGCCCTGCTCCGCGACTCCCGTAGCCGCTCCACCAGCTTCTCCGCTTCCGTCACGAAGAACATCCCCTCGCTCTTCGCCAAGCTTGGGGCCGACGGTAGCTACAGCTTCGGCAGTGGCGAACAGGCCGTCGGAGAGACCGTCATCGACACCCGCACGAACAGCTACGCCCTGCACGGCAACGCCACCATCACCCCCGTCCCCTGGCTCGAACTGCGGTACGACATCAACTACGGGTGGTCGCGCTCCCGCTATTCCGAAGAGAGCAACACTACGACCTCCCTCACCCATAGCGGAGCCATCCATGTATTCCCCATCGCCACCCTCGACCTCTCCCTGGACTATGACCACGTGCGCCGCCAGCTCACCGCCGACCAATACAAGCGCATGTCTCTCTTCAACGCCTCCGCACAGTACAAGTGGAAACAGTGCGTCCTCCGTCTGGAACTCACCAATCTCCTGAACCAGCGCAGCTACTCATACACAGTCTTCGACGGCATCAACACCTACACCTACGACTACGGCCTCTGCGGCCGCACTGCATTGATAAGAACAACATTCAAATTATAAAAGTTATGAACAATTTATGGAAAAAATCATTCGACCAGTCTAATGATGTCATTACCATTATCCTCTGTAGCATTGCCCAGCTCTGCGGCTGTCAGGAAAAGGTGAAGCACATCTACAGGGTGCCCACGAGCGCCCATCTGGCACAATTGGAACAACAGGAGAGGGCCTTGAAGGACTCGCTCGACAAGTACTGTGCGGTGCTCGACACCGCACAGATCAACTATTATCTGCCTCTATGGCAGGCGGCCCGCGTCACCTGCGGCGTCGTGCTGCACGAGGAGACCGACGCATTCATCGCGGCGGTGGAGGAGGCGCTGGACAGCGAACGAGACGCAAGCAAGACCACCACGCTGAGCATCGTCCTCTATGTACTCCTCGTC
>Ga0256406_1007040_pt1 | contig 10905 bp, 10 predicted proteins | sample RumenRJG_03DNA_FD_185986 | JGI IMG/M metagenome (GOLD analysis project Ga0256406, IMG submission 185986) | Bovine rumen microbial communities from Lethbridge, Alberta, Canada - RJG_03 | ecosystem: Host-associated > Mammals > Digestive system > Stomach > Rumen | place: Canada: Alberta | collected...
TGCCGGATTCCAGAAAGAACTGGCCGAGGCAGTGCATATCCCGGTGTTCACTTCCACACTGGCACTGATTCCCATGATCTATCCGATGCTGGGGAAAAATCAGACCATTGCTGTCTTCACCGAGAAGAAGGAGTTCATGACGGAAAGCCTGTTCAATAAAAACGGCTGGTCAGCAAAGAACATTCCGGTGACGGTCTGGGGCATGGATGAGAATTCCGCCTTTAATGATCTGATCATCCGAAACAGCAGTGAGGGCGATCTGGACCGGATCCGCAAAGAGGTGGAGCAGATCTCCGTCCGTTTCCATGAGACAGAAAAGAACTGCGGGGCTATCGTACTGGAATGCCAGAATCTGTCCCCGTTCGGGAAAACTATCCAGGACATTACCGGCCTGCCGGTTTTTGGCATTAATCAGCTGATCACGTTCATGCGGAACGCGGTCAGTTATCCGGATTATAACTGAAGACGGGCGGTTTGGCGAAAACCGCCTTTGCGGACGATATTGGGACTGGCAGCAGGGCGGCCGCAGACCGGAAAACGTCTGCGGCTGGGAGTGAAAGCAGGCGTACCGTATCGGGCGGCGCACGAGGGGCGGAAGGAAACCCCGAGGAACGGGAGAATAGACAATGAAAGTTCTGGTAACGGAGCCGATCAATGAAAAGGGAATTGATCTTCTGAAGGAACATGGGCTGGAAATCGTAAATGGAACCGGAATCGAGCGGGATACCGTAGTCCGGGAGGCGCAGGGCTGCGTGGGGATTCTCACACGGAATGCGCACATCGACGGACCGATGATGGACGAATGCGGGGATCTGCGCGTGATTTCCATGCACGGTGTGGGTGTGGACTGTCTCGATGTGAAGGCGGCAACGGAGCGGGGCATTCAGATCACAAACGCGGCAAAGTCCAATCAGGAAGCCGTGGCGGAATATACGATCGGCCTGATTCTGATGCTGGCAAAACACGCCGTCGATTACAACAACGGGCTGAAGCAGTACGACATGAGTGTCCGCAATACGACAGGTCAGGAAGTTTCCGGCAAGACGCTGGGAATCATCGGCATGGGCAATATCGGTACCCAGGTCGCGAAAATCGCGGCAGCCGGGTTGAACATGAAGGTCATCGGCTACAGCCGGCATATCGTCGGGACCCAGACGGCCAGCTTCGGCTTCCTGTCCGGAGACATGAAACAGGTGATCTCCAGTGCGGATTACCTGACTCTGCACGTGCCGGGCACCGCTTCCACCCATCATATGATCGGTGCGGAGCAGCTTTCCTGGATGAAGCCGACCGCCTACCTGATCAATACCGCCCGCGGCACGGTGGTCGATGAATCCGCACTCATCCGTGCACTGCAGGAGAAAAGAATCGCCGGCGCCGCACTGGATGTATTCGAGGGGAATCTTCCGAAGCCGGATAACCCTCTTCTGACCATGCCGAATGTTATTGTCACGCCGCATACCGCCGCGTTCACTGTGGAGGCACTGGAGCGCATGGCCTATCAGGCGGCCTTGGGCATTGTCGAGGTCGTCGAAAACAAGCCGATTTCCTTCCCGGTCAACCATCTGCACGATACCTTTGAGGACGGGAAAGCGGTAAAGGAAGTCATGGATTACTTCCGTTACGAGTTCAACATTCAATAAACAGGTGCTATACTAAATCCATGCGATTCTATGACGAGACTTATCTGTCAGAAGATAAGCCTCGTCATTTTTCGTGCAGGCAATGAGCCGTGCGCATGCATTTCTCCCCGTCCGGGAGCGTGCCTGCACGCTGTTCCGGACGGAGAGAAATGCATGCATAGAGCGAACGCCTGCGACTGAAACGGCCGAAGGCCGTAAAATGCGGCTCATTGCCGGAAAAGCCGTGCGCATGCATGGAGCGACGTCCGGGAATAATATATTTATATAAATAGAACAAGGAGCAGATATGGAACTGAAAAATATTGTTATCATGAAATACGGTGTACACGCATCTGAAAACGTGGAAAACATCATTACAAGAAAGCAGGCTGAAATCAGCACAGCAGGCCAGATGTTCTGGGGATACGGCGGAACCCTCTGTCACCCGGCAGCGCAGGTACAGCCCTTTCTTCATGAAAACCAGACCGCTGGTGAAAAAACCTATCTGGTTCTGGTGAGGACAGCTTCAGATCTGTACAATGAACCTTCCTGCAGACTGGAATACTCTCCGGATCGGAGCCATTGGATAAAGATTCCTGAGGGAATCTGCGTGCGCGGATCCCGATATGCGATTGTCTGCAGCAGCCTCATACGCTGTGATCTTATACTGGATCTTTTTCAATATCGGGTGGCAATCGGAAATTCTGCGGGGAGACCGCTTTCCGAATATCTTCGCGGCCGCGTGGACAAAGCATGTGCAAGATTTGTCCCGAATATGGATTCTGCACTTCACAAAGAGCTGAATGTCGATTACATCGGTGAAGTCGAGGAACCTGGAGCGGTATTCTGCAGGTAAATGTATTTAACGACAAAGAATATATATCTTTTGCAATGCAAAGAAAATTCTATGTAAAATTTGTGAAAAAATATTTATTGACATAAGACAACAATAGTGGTACTTTACATATAAATAAACTAATGACATTAAATTTCACTGTATGTTTTTCAGAAAGCGTTATGATAGGATCGTTTTCTGTGGAAAAGCTCTTGAATTGTTTGACTTGTTAAGTTCGGACAGGGAGAAATAGTGAAAATCAGTATAATCATACCAGTATATAATACCGATAAATATTTGGAAGAATGTTTGAATTCTGTATTGAATCAAGACTACTCGGACTTTGAAGTGCTTGTCATAGATGATGGATCAACAGATAAGTCGTTAAGCATTATTGAAAGATATACAAATAAATATACAAATGTATACTGCTTCCATCAGAATAATCAGGGAGTTGGGGCCGCGAGAAATTTAGGATTGGACCATGCAAGAGGAGATTTTATCTGCTTCGTAGATAGTGACGATGCAATAGCAAATAATTATTGCAGTTATTTGCTGAATATAATTGGAAATGCCGATATTGCAGTTGCTGGAAGAGATAAATATATTGATAATGTATATGTCGGAACCAAAACATCAGATCATATATTCGCTTCTGGCCCAGGAGATGCAGTGAATTACTTGCTGAGCAGTAAATATAATACAAGGCCGGTTTGGGGGAAGCTATTTCGTCGTAGCGTGATAGGAAATAAACGATTTATTGAGGGCCATATTTTTGAAGAAGTGAGGTTTTCAACAGATACATTTTTATCGGCTCGGAAAATTATATATGCCGATAAAAGCCTTTATTTTTATAAAGTTAGAAACGGTTCAATTATGACAGAACAAAAAGCTAAACATGTTATCGAATTACCGCTTGCTGTAGAATATGTATACCATGCACTACTAAAGGACGATTTATTCTTATACTGCAAAAGAGAGTTCATGTTATGGCTTGTAAGAGTATCTTTGTACAACTGCAAACTTGTATCAGAACTTAATATAAATATTACTGATATAAGAGCAGCTTCGAAAATATTATCAGATATATATATAGAAAATGGTGGAGTTGAGGGACGTATTTAGTTAATTATTATCAATACGAATATAATTAAGACGATTGTTAAGACGATTGAATGGTATCGGTAATAGTCTGGAATAATGGTGGAGAAGATGTTATCAAATATTCTGGATTCAGAAGAAAATCGCATCATGAGACTTGCAGATCTGGTAGCATATCGCAGACCTTATGCGAATCGAGAGTTTGATCAGATCTTTATGTTGGCTGCTGATATGGTGAAGCAGGTAGACGTAATAGAGGATTATATTCGGGCTAAAAATGTCTTGTTTTTAGGAGATGGAGATGGAATGAGTATGATGTTTGGACTGTTTGGCAGTCAAGGAATCATCGAAGGGCCATCGTCAATGACAATATATGATTTCGATCAAAGAATTATTCATAATATCAAAACATTTGCGGAAGATTACAAATTCCTCGATAAATAAATACAAATTGAAATGTTATAATTACAATGTAATTGATCCGATCCCTCAACAAAGTCAGAAAAGATATAATTTCTTCTATATTAACCCGCCATATGGGTCAAAAAACCATGGATTAAGCACCGAGGCATGGCTCCATAGATGTATAGATATGTGCACGGAAAATTGTTCTGGATGTATCGTGATTCCATACGATAATCAACACAGATGGACACAGGACGCAATGCTTGATATTCAAAAATTTCTTGCAGCACATGGCTTTGTCGTTCGTGACATGATATCATCGATGCATTTATATCATTTAAAGGATAATCCGGAATTAAAATCGGCTACCGTAATCGTTGATAAGATTGCTTCGGCCCAATCAGAATATTCAGGCAAACAGCTGCCTATATCAATGTTGGTAAACATGTATGGCTCGCCAAGGAGAATTCCACATTATATTATAGATGATGGCTCACCGATGGGAAGGATGGATTTGATTGGAAATTCGGGCACAATTTTTGGGAAGGATAAGTTCGTCGCGAGAGAATGTTTTTAATTATCAAACTACACAATAAAAAGTATTATAAATATACAATAATAAATACTTATGAATGAATTGATCAGTGTAATAATCCCTGTTTTCAACGCCGAACCATATCTTCGGCAATGCGTCGATAGTGTTCTGGCGCAGACTTATGATGATATAGAAGTGATTCTGGTGGATGACGGTTCTCAGGATCAATCGGGAAGAATCTGTGATGACTACCAGTCAGTGGACCGCAGAATACGGGTGATTCATCAGGAGAATGGTGGCACATCGGATGCCAGAAACCACGGACTGGAGATTGCCTCAGGCAGGTACATCGGTTTTGTGGACTGTGATGACTTTATTGACCCGACATTTTATAAAGTTCTGCATGATCTTATCGTCAGCCATCAATCCGATATTGCGATGGTATCTTATCGTACGGTAGAAAACAGTAAAGTATCTGTAAGAGATGATTCCGGGGATGAAAGAGTATTGAACCGTGAGATGTCAGTGCAGGAACTTCTGGCAGACAGGAAGGTTCAGAATTATGTATGGAACAAGCTGTATCGGAGGGAACTATTTGAAACGTTGAGATTTCCGGTTCACAATGTATATGATGATGTCGTAATTATGTACGAGCTTTTTCAAAGAAGCAGCAGTGTAGCATTCCGGGAGGAGGCACTCTATAATTACAGAATCCGTCGGGACAGTATTGTCCATACAGACAGTCACCGGAAAAGAGAAGATGCCCTCCGGGCAGTTCTGGATCGATTCATCGCGGTGGAGAAAGATTTTACGTCATTGCATACTGTAAATGCTTATGCCTTTGTATTGTGGATGGTTCGATTATATTCGTATACAGTTATAGAAAATGATTCAGACGATGCTTTTATCCGGGACAGAATGCCGATGCTTCGCAGTTTATGTGCGGAAGAAGAGTCTAAAATTACAAAACTTTTGAAACCGGAGAAGAAAGTAATCCTGTACGCGATGCTCTGGGATATGGATGGGGCAAGGCAGGTTGTCAGGGCAGTACGCCTGGCCCCGTTAAAAACTGAAAAACGGGGGCAGATCTGACCCGTTTTCCTGTATATGAAATCTTGATATGAAAACAATAGAACATGACAGTAAAAAATGGATTCCAAAGTACAGTTTTCCGGATAACGCTATATGGCATTGGAAGGAACAGTTTGAAAGAGAGCCAATGGCAGCGATTACAGTCATATTGCTGGCAGCAGTTGCGGTCTTTCTTCCGCTCCTGTCGGCGCGTCTGCCGAAACTGGTTCTTCAGGCGCTGGAAGAGCACTGGAAGAGCGCGCGATTCGCACGGTCGCTGGTCATCCTGGTGACTGTTCTGGCAGCCGCCAACATGCTTCAGTCTTCCCTTCAGGCATATATGAAGAGAATGCAGGGGCCGTTTGAGGACGTGTTTAATCTCCGCCTGCTGGCAAAAAGAATGCGCGTAGATTATGAAATGCTGGAGAGCAAAAAGTTCAATGAAGATGCCCATGCGGTTTATGATTCTCTGTATCGGCCGAATTCCGTAATCCGGGACAGTTCTGTGATCTGGCAGAAAAGTCTGGCCGCGGCAGGGGGGCTTGCATTGTACGGAATGATTCTGCTGCAGCAGAGCTGGCTTCTTCTGATTCTGGTTGTAGCGCCGGCGATCATTGATTTTTTTCTCAAAGGCAGGGCGGCTAGACGGGATCGGGAACTGCGGCCTGCGCTGGATGAAGCTTCTCGGAAAATGAGGTATGTCGAGGAGCAAAGCTGGGATTTTCGGGCAGGCAAAGACATCCGGATGTATCATCTTGGCGGCTGGCTGCTCGGGATCCTAAGCCGGGAGAAGACAGTTGGCGAAGAGACAGCGGTTCGTCTGGAAAACGGTTATTTAACAGCAAATCTCTGGGATGCCGTCCAGTGTTTTGTGCGGGACTGTTTCGCCTATTTATTTCTGATTCACTGTATTGTGCGGGGAGCCATGCCTGTCTCCGATTTTGTCTGGTATCTTTCCATCGTATCCAGCTGCCAGCTGGCCTGCAGCGCTCTGCTGCAGAACGGAGAACTCCTGGGCAGACTCAGTTTTGATTATTCCAGACTTCGCTGCTTCCTGGATTCCGATGACGGAGATATTTTCAAAAAAACGGATAGCGCGGAGAAAAGGACAGAGGTGCCTTCCAGTGTCACCATTGAGATGAATCATGTCAGCTTTTCGTATCCGGGAAGCACAGAGCCGACCCTGAAGGATATCTGTCTGTCCATCCGGGCGGGAGAGAGTATTGCGCTGGTCGGGCTGAACGGGGCTGGAAAGTCCACCATGGTAAAGCTCTTGTGTGGGCTATACAGGCCCACACAAGGCACTATCCTTGTCAACGGCAGGCCATTGTCTGAATACAGCAGGGAAGAATATTTTTCTCTGATCGCCGCAGTGTTTCAGAATGTGAAACTCCTACCGCTGACCATTGCCCAGAATGTAGCTGCCGATAACGGAGATGATATAGACCGCCGTCGGGTGCGGGAATGCCTGTCTTTGGCCGGCCTTCTGGAAATGACAGATAAACTTCCGGAAAAGGAAAACACGTCCCTGGGATATGGCGTGCTGGATCATGGCATTGATCTTTCCGGCGGAGAGCGTCAGAAACTCTGGATGGCCAGGGCTCTCTACAAAAATGCGCCGGTTCTGATTCTGGATGAGCCGACGGCTGCACTGGATCCTCTGGCGGAACAGGAAATTTACGCGAGCTATCGCAGGATGTCCGCCGGAAAAACATCACTTTTTATTTCGCATCGGCTGGCGAGTACTCGCTTTTGTGACCGGATTCTGCTGCTGAAAGATGGGAAAATCGCAGAGTCAGGGAGTCATGAGGAACTGATGCATCGTAACGGAGAATACCGTCGGCTGTTTGAGGTACAGGGGAAGTACTACCGGGCAGATACGAAGTTTTCTGAACCGCAGAAATCCGGCAGAATGGATGGCACCACGGGCGCGGCATTGAGAGAAGGCTGAATTTTATGAACTTTTCACACCAGGAATGGAAAGAGGACCTTCGGGTTTACCGGCGGATGCTGCATCTGCTGAACCAGTATAATCCCCGCTGGAAGGTGATTATTCCGGGAATTATCATGGATGGTGTCCTGCCCTTTGTTGCGATCTGGTTGTCCTCGATGCTGCTGGATGCGCTTTATGCAGGACGCCCTGTATCGGAAATGGTTACGTGGGCGCTTGCTGGTGCGGGGATCAGTCTCGGGATGTCCGTACTGCGATATGCTTCGACCTATCAGAAAAACATTATGTGGTGGGGCATGCAGCACAGAATGGCTGAACCACTGATGCAAAAGACGATGGATATGGATTACGGGCTCACGGAAAATCCTCATGTGCGTGCGCTCCGGGCAAAACAGGACGAGTACAGGAAGAAGGAACGGGATGTTTTTGAACGCTTCCTGGAGCAGATTGAACTGCTTCTCACTGCGATGGTGCGATTTGCGGCTTCTGTGGTAACGGCATGGCCTTTTGCAGTGGATGTGATCACACATGGGAAAAAGGAAACTGGATATTTTGCAGCAGCTGCCGCTGCAGGGCTTGTGGGAAGTCTTCTTTTGAATCACTGGTCGGTCCGGAAACAGGGGGAGACCAGAAGAAGAATCCATCTGGAACACGAGGACGAGAACCGGCTGAACGACTATATGATGGACGAGGTAGTTCTGTCCACGGAAGCGGGTAAGGATATACGGCTTTTTCATGAACAGAAAATGATGGAAGCGTACGGGGCTGAAATGAACCGGAACTGGAGACGAATGACGCAACAGTACGCGGCGAACGATGTCCGTCAGTATGGCCTTCAGGGTTTTCTGTCAGCCTGCATCGGCGGCATTGTTTATCTGTATGTTGCTTACTGTGCATGGATCGGCAGTATCAGCATCGGAAGCGTGGTCCGTTACGCGGGAGCGGTCCAGCAGTGTATTCGGGCACTGACGGATTTCTCTGCCAGTTGGAATCAGCTGCACTATGACCGACCGCAGATGGATATCTATCTGGAGTACATGGACCTGCCGGATACCATGCACCAGGGAATGCGCCCGGTGGAACAGAGTGCGGATGGGAGCTTTGTTTTGGAGTTCGATCATGTCTCCTTCCGCTATCCCGGCGCAGAGCGGTATGCACTCAGAGATCTGAGCCTTCGTCTGAATATGAATGGTAAGGATCATATTGCGCTGGTGGGCAGAAACGGATCGGGAAAAACGACGTTTGTCAAGCTCCTTTGCAGACTGTATGATCCAACGGAAGGAAATATCCTTCTGAATGGGGTAGACATCCGGGAATATGAAGAAAAGCAGTACCGCAGCCTGATTTCGGTCGTCTTCCAGGACTTCCGGATTTTCTCCCTGCCCTTTGGCGAGAATATCGCCGGCAGCATTCATCCGGATCGCGGCCGCGTGATGGATGCGGTTCACCGGGCAGGACTGGATGGACTGTATGCAAAGATGCCGGATGGACTGGATACGGTGATTGGCCACGGCTTTTCAGATACAGGAATGGAAATTTCCGGCGGCGAAGCTCAGAAAACCGCACTGGCAAGAGCAATCTATAAAGATGCTCCGCTGGTGATTATGGATGAGCCGACAGCCGCACTGGATCCCATCGCGGAGGATGAGATATACACCGGTATTCATGAGATAGTCGGAGAGAAAACAGCGCTGTTTATCTCTCACCGTCTTTCCGCCTGCCGGGTTGCAGGAGAAATTCTTGTCTTCGAGAACGGTCGGATCGTACAGCGGGGAAGTCACGATGCACTGGTATCTGTCCCGGGGCTTTACGCAAGGATGTGGGAGGCACAGGCACAGTATTATCAGTAAAGAAATCTTTGATTGAGGGCTGAAACCTGCAGAATATCAATTTTATTCTTTCGGCTCGGCTTTTCAGCCGCGGGTTCTGCCGGTTTTTCAGCCGCGGTATCGTTCTGTGAAAATGCAGCGCATTGAATCATATCTTATCTGTCTCCCGCCATTTCCGGCTTGCCGGAAACGGCGGGAGATGTTAGACTTAAAGGGCGGGAAAGAATACTTCGGCATCAATGATTCGATTCAGACTGACTGTTTTCCGGCAGGAGCCGCCAAGGCGTCCAGTTCCGTCATGTCGGAGCCTCCATCAGGCGTTTTGCTGCCGATAATCAGGAAACATACCGCATGAGCATTTTTCAACAGGCAGGGTAGGGCCGTATAAGGAAATTTGAAAGACACTGCGGGCGGCCGCAGAATTGGAATGACCAGACGGAAAAAGCGGCAGAAAGGCGGAGGGAGAAGCAGATGAAGTATGTATCTTGGAATGTGAACGGGCTGCGGGCCTGCATGAAGAAGGGCTTTCCGGAGACCTTTTCCATGCTGAATGCAGACGCCTTCTGCCTGCAGGAAACCAAGCTGCAGGCAGGGCAGATCGAGATGCCGGCAGAATTTCAGGATTACCATGCGTACTGGAATTATGCGGAGCGGAAAGGATATTCCGGCACGGCCGTTTTCACCCGGCAGGAGCCCCTTTCCGTGTCCTGCGGCATCGGCACGGAGGAATTTGACCATGAGGGCCGCGTCATCACCCTGGAGTTCCCGGACTGGTATCTGATTGACTGCTATACGCCGAATTCCCAGCAGAGTCTGACCCGGCTGGCATGGCGCATGCAGTGGGAGGATGCCTTCCGCGCCTACCTGCAGAAACTGGATGAAAAGAAGCCTCTGATCCTCTGCGGCGACCTGAACGTGGCGCATGAGGAGATTGATATCAGGAATCCGAAGACCAATCATCAGAACGCGGGGTTTACCGATGAGGAGCGCGGCAAGATGACAGAGCTTCTGCGGGCGGGGTTCTGCGATACCTTCCGCTATTTCTATCCGGACCGCGCCGGAATCTATTCGTGGTGGTCATACCGTTTCCACGCCAGGGAGAACAACAGCGGATGGCGCATCGATTATTTTATTGTGTCTGACCGGCTCAGGGGCCGCCTGAAGGACGCGTCGATCGAGACCTCCGTGACTGGATCCGACCACTGCCCGGTAACGCTGACGATTGCCTGAACTGGCTGCATCGTTTTCCGACTGCCTGTATGATTCCGGTGCGAAGGCGCCGGCGCTGACACCGCCCGGTGCCGCAGGGGCTCTTAACGAGGCGGGCAGTGTGATCCGGCAGATTGAAAGGTGCAGGCCTTTTGCTTTTCAAAGAAGAATTGGTGTTTCGACATCGTCCTCATTTTCAGAACAGAGCGCGGCTGGGTGGATTGCCATCCGGCCGCGCTCTGTGCGTTTCAACAGTGCTGGAAAACGGACGGGATCGGCGGTTTCGTTCGGCCTCGACCCGCGCGTCCTTTCGGGGCTGGGAAAACGGCGGCTTTGCCTGACTGTGT